>Ga0210049_1001338_pt1 | contig 22890 bp, 21 predicted proteins | sample CryGeyCG2014_300_2_FD_183964 | JGI IMG/M metagenome (GOLD analysis project Ga0210049, IMG submission 183964) | Groundwater microbial communities from aquifer - Crystal Geyser CG06_land_8/20/14_3.00 (SPAdes) (version 2) | ecosystem: Environmental > Aquatic > Deep subsurface > Groundwater | place... | reverse complement strand
TAACAGATATTAGACAGAAAAATTATATTATGATATGATAATTCCGTCTATCATTGTTTGCATTAGTTTTGCCTAACCTGTTAAAATAAAAAGGGTTTCTATGGTGAAAATAATGAATACCCACAATTCCAAAGAGCGCAGTGGTTTTTGGGAAGCTTACCGGGGGTGCGCGGAGGAGAACAGGGTACGGCCGGATCGTTCGCCATTCCATGTGAACTGGGCGAAAGACTTTGCCAATTTTCTGCCCGAAAAACCTTTGAAAGACAGGTCCAGAAAGGATGTTGAAGCCTTTCGCCCCTTCCTTCGACAAGCTCAGGACAAGCTCTTTGCCACCCATCTTCTTGAAGCGCGTTATGACATCCGAACGGTGCAGGAACTATTGGGACATGCCAGTGTCGTCACCACCATGATCTACACCCACGTACTAAACAGGCCCGGGCTCTCAGTAAAGAGCCCAGTGGATATCTGAAGAAGGTAAAGAACAATAATGTAGTGCGGGCTCCCGAGGGCATCCAGCCTCGGCCTTCTTAGGATGACAGAACATTATCAAAAAAGGATTTACTCGTCAAGACATTCCAGCAATTCTCGGTGAGTTCGCAAACTATTGAGATTCTTCGCTTCGCTCAGAATGACAACTGGGGACTTTCGTAATGTCATTCTGAAGGAGTCCTAGCGACTGAAGAATCTCGCTGTAATTTCACCGAGAATTGCTGAAGACATTCAAATTTCTTAATCTTGCTGGTTTTATTGTGGGTTGGACTTCTTGAAGGGTCAAGATAATCTATTTTTATAATCCTGATAACCAAATTCTTTAATTAACCTGAACCCTGACTTTTCACTCCATATTCCAATGCAAGGATGACTAACGCCATTGAACATGGTCGTTTTTACAGTCGTGTAATGAATCATATCATCAAAGACGATTTTATCACCGGGCCTTAATTCTTTATCAAATGACCAATTCCCCATAGTGTCGCCCGCCAAACAACTCATCCCTCCCATTCTGTAGGTTGGTTTTCCTACCCTTTCATCGGTAGCGCCCAAAATGACAGGTTTATAGGGCATTTCTAAACAATCGGGCATATGGCAAGTAAATGAAACATCGAGAATAGCAGTTTTTATGCCTTTATTTTCAACCATATCTAATATCGTGGAAACTAAGTAACCCGTTTGATAAGTAAAAGCGCTACCGGGTTCTAATATAATTTCAACATCATACTTATTTCTAAAATCTGTTAGGATATTAACCAGATGTTTTATGTCATAATTTTTCTTTGTTATCAGATGACCACCGCCCATGTTCACCCATTTTAGCTTAGGTAAAAACTTACCAAATTTGTTTAAAAAAACAGCCAACACTTTTTCGAGCGCAAAGGAATCCGCCTCAAATAATGTATGAAAATGAAAACCTTCAACCCCCTGTGGCACGGCGTCGCGAAGCTGTTCAGCAGTAACGCCAAATCGAGAGCCGGGTTTACAAGGATTATAAATGTCATAGGGAGAATCTGAAAACTCAGGATTAACACGCAAGCCAATTGAAACGCCATTTTGACTGGCAATCTTAAGATACTTTCGCAACTGGTTTATGGAATTAAAGGAAATATGGCTACTATATTTTAAAATGTCTGCTATCGTCTTGTCTTCAAAAGCAGGCGAATACGTATGCGCTTTTACTCCAAGCTCCTCAAATGCTAATCGCGCTTCATTTAGCGAACTTGTTGAAGCGCCCAAACTGTATTCTTTAAAGATCGGAAATACGCCCCAATTCGAGAAAGCTTTAAACGCAACGAGGACATCAATCGCGGCAGCATCTTTAACTTTTTTTATTAATTTTAGGTTATTTCGCAATAGAAGCTCATCAATCACATAGCATGGGGTTTGAATTTTGTTAAAGTCGATGGACATAGTTCTCAGGGAAAATTGGAATGTTGGAATAATGGAGTATTGGAATATTGCAAAAAGCAAAAAGGGGAAAATTCCTTTTTTACCGAACCCATTGTTCCACTATTCCATTCTTCCATTACTCCAGTTCTTATAATTCCAGATCTACATCGTTCACTTCGTGCCAAGGAAGTCCCTGTCGTTTCAATTGCTCCATGAATGGATCCGGGTTAAATTGTTCAGTGTTAAATACGCCGGGCGTTTTCCATTTACCCGTAATTAACATCATCGCGCCAATCATTGCAGGCACTCCAGCAGTATAACTCACGCCCTGTGCCCCAGTTTCCTTATAGGCATCCTGGTGTTTACAATTATTATAGATATAATATGTTTTCTCCTTATAATTCTTGATGCCTCTGATCCGGCAACCAATGGAAGTTTCGCCTGAATAATGTTCACCGAGTTCGCCCGGATTGGGCAATACCGCTTTAAGGAATTGAATAGGCACAATTTCTTTGCCCTCATACAGGATGGGTTTAATGCTGGCCATTCCAATATTTTGAATCACACGTAAATGGGTTAAATACTCTTGTCCAAAAGTCATCCAGAATCGAGCTCGTTTTAGAGTAGGAAAATGTTTAACCAATGATTCCAATTCTTCGTGGTAAATAAGATAAGATTCCCGGGGTCCGATATTTGGATAATTTAATGGTTTGTGAATTTCGTGGGGTTCTGTTTCAATCCATTTTCCATTTTCCCAGTATTTACCTCTTTGGGTAACTTCACGAATATTGATTTCTGGATTAAAATTGGTTGCAAATGGTTTTCCATGGTCGCCTGCATTACAGTCAACAATATCAAGAGTGTGAATTTCGTCAAAATGATGTCTGGAGGCATAAGCGGTGAAAACTCCTGTCACTCCCGGATCAAAACCACAACCTAAAATGGCTGTTAGTCTTGCATTTTTAAATCTGTCATGGTACGCCCATTGCCATTTATATTCGAATTTAGCGACATCGGGTGGTTCATAACTTGCGGTGTCTAAATAATTCACTCCTGTTTCAAGACAAGCATCCATGATCGTTAAATCTTGATAAGGCAGCGCTACATTGATGACCATTTCTGGTTTAAAGCCTTTAAATAATTCAACGAGTTGTCGAACATTATCAGCATCAACCTGAGCCGTCTTAATTTTATTGGCGGCAACTGCTTCAGCAATGGCATCACACTTTGATTTTGTACGGCTTGCCAGCATGATATCAGTAAACACCTGCGGAGCTTTTGCAACTTTATGGGCAACAACGGCGCCTACACCACCTGCTCCTATGATCAGTACTTTAGCCATTATCTCTCCAGAATTTTAGTGAAACTGTCCAAAGAGATAGAGGTGAGATCCCCTTCGATTTGGGAGATAAACCCTTTGGTCAAACCGGCATTTTCTGCCAGTTCCTCCTGAGTCAGGTTGCTCATCTGTCTTAAATTTCGAATCCGTTCCCCCGATCTTCATAAATCCTGTGAGAATAGTATAAAAAGAAATTTGTTTAGTAATCTGTAAGACATTATAAGAAGAAATAAGTTTAATAAACTAAACCATCAAAATTATAACGCCTTTTTTTGATTTGTCAAGAATTTTTTTGTGAGCCGATGTTTCGAATGGTAACGAATATGGCGAATGACTCGAATAGCAACGGGTTATTCTGCAGATTCGCTATCATTCGTATGATTCGCTTTTAAGGGGTTTACCCCGTTAGAAATACAGCAATTCTCGGTGAGTTCACAAACTATTGAGATTCTTCGCTTCGCCCTGTACCATACTAGGTTCAGGGCTTCGCTCAGAATGACAACTGGGGACTTTCGTAATGTCATTCTGAAGGAGCCCTAGCGACTGAAGAATCTCGCTGTATTTTCACCGAGAATTGCTGGTTAGAAATAATACCCCCTTGCTTTGTAGTCCCGCCTATGGTGAAATTAGATTTTAAGGTAATTCCGGCGGGGTTTAATGCCCCGCCCGTCGAGAGCCTCTGAGTCGCAACGACTTGAATTTCTAACGGGGTTTACACCTTGCGGATTTTCTGTTAATTCTTTTAAAGAAAGAGATAAATGGAAAAGATCATCATCCGGGGGGCCAAGGTTCACAATTTAAAAAATATTGATGTGGAGATCCCCCGCAATTGTCTGGTGGTGATTACTGGCCTGAGCGGCTCTGGCAAGTCCACGCTCGCCTTTGACACACTCTATGCCGAGGGACAGAGACGGTATGTGGAGTCCCTTTCAGCCTATGCGCGACAGTTTTTAGAGCAGATGGAGAGGGCTAATGTGGAATCCATCGAAGGTCTCTCTCCTGCCATTGCGATTGATCAGAGAAGTATGTCACGGAACCCGCGTTCTACCGTGGGCACTGTGACAGAGATCTATGATTACCTCAGGCTTCTTTTTGCCAGGATCGGAGAACCTTTCTGCCCCCATTGCGGCTCTCCTATTTCTTCTCAGACCCTTCAGCAGATGACCGAGGCGCTCCTCCGGTTTCCCAAAGGGACCCCTTTCACCGTCCTCTCTCCAATCGTAAGAGGGAAAAAGGGTGAATATCGAAAGGAGTTGGAAGAACTCCGGCGGGACGGATTTGTGAGGGTAAGAATTGATGGTGAGCCGAGAGATCTCAGCGAGGAAATCCGTTTGGATAAGAATAAACGCCATGAGATCGATGTGGTGGTGGATCGTTTGGTGGTCAAAGAAGGGGCAGAAAAAAGAATCAATGATTCCTTAGAGATTGCCTCGCGCCTTTCGGAAGGGATTGTGAAAGTGGAGAGAGAGGGATCGGTTCCTATGGTCTTCAGCCAGAAGTTCTCCTGTATCGATTGTGGATTCAGTTTCCCAGAGATTACACCCAGGATGTTCTCTTTCAACAGTCCCCAAGGCGCATGCCCTGCCTGCAGTGGATTGGGAACAAAGCGATATTTTGATCCTGATCTCATCGTTCCGAATCCCTCCTTCTCGGTGAACGAAGGCGCTATCCTTCCATGGAAGAAGAAGGGAGAGTCCTTTCTAAGACCCATTGTGGAAGGGTTGGCGAAACATTATCATTTCGATCTTGATACTCCGTTTAATCGATTGTCCAAATCGGTTCAGCATCTTATTCTCTACGGATCGGAGGGAGAAAAAATTTCTTTTAAGGTTAAAGGAAAAGGGAAATCCCATCTCTTCCGGCAGGAATTTGAAGGGGTAATTCCAGAAATGGAGAGGAGATGGAAGGAGGATGGGGAGGAGGATGAAGAGTCAGAGGGATTTATGAATGTGGCTCCCTGTCCTGATTGTGCGGGGACACGGCTGAAGAAGGAAGTGCTTTCGGTCAAGGTGGGTGGAAGATCGATCGCCGAAGTTACCCATCTCTATGTCAAAGAGACGCTGAATTTCCTGATGAATTTGGAGCTGTCACCAAGATCTCAAAAAATTGCTCAAGGGGTTTTGAAGGAGATCGGGGAGCGGCTAAAGTTTATGGTCGAAGTGGGTTTGGATTATCTCACTTTGGATCGGACCGCTGCCACCCTTGCGGGAGGAGAATCCCAACGCATTCGTCTGGCCACCCAAATCGGCTCAAGTTTAGTGGGGGTGCTTTACATTTTGGATGAGCCCAGCATTGGACTTCATCAAAGGGACCACTTGCGCCTTCTTGGGACATTAAAACGGTTGAGGGATTTAGGAAATACCGTCATCGTGGTGGAACATGATGAGGAGACGATCCGTTCCGCTGATTATATCATTGATATGGGACCTGGACCTGGAGAGAGAGGAGGGGAGGTGGTCTTCACTGGTCCTCCCGAGACATTGGTAAAGGCAGGGCATTCATTGACCGGACAATATCTCTCTGGGAAAAAGTTCATCCCTCTCCCAAAGCAGAGAAGACCAGTGGGAGGGAAGTACCTGGTGATCCGGGGCGCTACGGCAAATAATCTGAAAAATATCGATGTGAAGATTCCCTTGGGAGTGTTCACCTGTATCACGGGCGTTTCAGGGTCAGGGAAATCCACATTGATCATTGACACCCTCTATTGGCTATTGGCCCAGCAACTTTATCGTCTCCCGCAGCGTTGCGTCTCCGTTCAAGGAATTGAGGGACTGGAATTTCTGGATAAAGTCGTCCATGTGGATCAGATGCCGATTGGAAGAACACCCCGTTCCAACCCGGCCACCTATACAGGTGTGTTCCAGCCAATTCGAGAACTCTTTGCCCAACTTCCCGAATCGAGGACGAGAGGATTTATGCCGGGGCGCTTCAGTTTTAATGTCCCGGGAGGACGATGCGAATCGTGCCATGGGGATGGAGTTTTAAAAGTGGAGATGCAATTTCTTCCTGATGTTTATGTGACCTGTGAGGAGTGCCATGGGAAACGTTATAATCGAGAGACGCTCGATGTCCGATATAAAGGAAGAACCATTTCTGATGTATTGGAGATGACGGCGGAAGAGGCTGATGACTTCTTTCAGGCTATCCCCGCGATTCATCACAAACTCCAGACCCTCTGCGATGTCGGTCTGGGCTACCTCAAATTGGGCCAGCCTGCCACCACGCTTTCAGGAGGAGAGGCTCAACGAATCAAGCTTGCGAGGGAGCTGAGTAAAAGGGAAACCGGAAGGACGGTTTATATTTTGGATGAGCCAACAACAGGCCTCCATTTTGCAGATATTCAGAGATTGCTCGATGTTCTTAACCAACTCACCGATAGAGGAAATACTGTTATCGTGATCGAACACAATATGGAAGTAATCAAATCAGCCGATTACATCATTGATCTGGGCCCGGAAGGTGGAGAGAACGGAGGTGCTGTGGTCGGATGTGGAACACCAGAGGAACTGACACAAAATATGGCTTCCTACACCGGTCAATTCCTAAAAAAGAAGATTTTTGATTTTATGGATTGACATTTTAAGCCCCTGTTGATAAATACCCATCGAATTGTGACCATCCATCATCAAGGAGGCAATCTATGCAGGAGACAGGACAATCAAGCACGGGATTGGATGAGAATGTGGCTGGCTTACTCTGTTATTTTTTAGGATTCATCACAGGGATTGTCTTTTTGGTAGTGGAGAAGAAAAGTCGCTTTGTGAAGTTTCATGCTATGCAGTCAACGATCACTTTTCTAAGTCTCTTCGTTATTTCAGTCGTCTTAGGATGGATCCCTATTATTGGTCTCTTAGTGTATCCGATCTGGATTTTAAGCCTCATCCTGTGGCTCGTCTTAATGATTAAAGCTCTTCAGGGAAAACGATATTCATTGCCGATTGTTGGAAAAATGGCAGAAGGAAAGTCAAGTCCATAGGAGGGTTTTCCATGAAACCGAAACGTAAGAGAAGGATCCCCCGAAAGGGCAGGGGAGGCAAGATATTTCTTTTACTGGTCCTGATCGGGATCGGTTTGATCATCCTCTTTCATCAGCAGATACTCAAATCCATTAAACCGTTGTTTGAAAGATGGAGTATTTTGGTGGAGAGAAAGGAAGTCCTCCTTTATTTTTCAGATAGCGAGGGTGAATATCTGATCGGAGAAAAGAGAGAGATCTTGAAAAAGAAAGTTGTAAAAGAAGAGGCGAAGGAGATAGTCATCGAGCTGATTAAAGGTCCGAAAGGGAAACTCATCCCCACCCTTCCTCCCCGAACTAAATTATTGACTCTCCAGATTAATGACGCAGGAGTGGCCAGAGTTAATTTTAACCCAGCCCTTTCCAAGGATCATCCCGGAGGGAGTTCAGCTGAGATGATGACTGTCTATTCCATTGTCAATTCCCTTGCCCTCAATTTCCCCCAAATCAAACGAGTTCAAATTCTCATTGATGGGAAACCGATCGAAACCATCGCAGGCCATCTTTCCCTAAAGCAGCCTGTTCCCCTCAAACCCGATTTAATAAAAAGGCAATAATTGATACGTTCGACGGCGCCAAACCCCGATTTTTAAATCGGGGTAAAAAGCGCCGTTCAGTATTAACCCTGAGCCCTCGGCCTGAGCTCGGGCCGAAGGCATACCCCGGGCTTCAGACCGGGGAGTCGAATGGGTTGATTTCACAAGAAATTGATGATATTCTTAAAACTCTGGAATATTGGAAGGTTGGAATACTAGAATGAGGGTTTGGAAATAGGTTTGAGATTCTATGCTCGAAGCCAAATACATTCGGGAACATCTCGACGAGGTTCGTGAGAAGTTGGCTTTAAGAGGTCAAGCCATCAATCTGGACCAGTTTGTTTTGATTGATGGGGAGCGGAGAAAAACCATTCAGGAATGGGAGAGGCTGAGAGGCCTTCAAAAAAAGGTTTCTGACGAGGTAAGCAAGAAGAAGAGAAAAGGCCAGGACGCCTCCGATTTAATTGAGGAAATGAAAAAGGTGTCCCAGGAATTGAAGGGGTTGGATGGGGTTATTGAGGAGAAGGAAAAGGCTTTGCAAGATTTTCTCCTCATTGTTCCAAACCTTCCCCATTCATCTGTTCCTGTGGGAAAAGATTCATCTGACAATGCTGAGGTCAGACGGTGGGGTGAGATTCCAAAATTCGATTTTGAACCAAAGGCTCATTGGGATTTAGGAGAGGAGTTAGGGATTCTTGATTTTAAAAACGGGGCGAAGATTACTGGAGCACGGTTTACCCTTTATTGGGATCTTGGGGCAAAGCTGGAAAGAGCATTGATCAATTTCATGTTGGATCTCCATACCCGAGAACATGGATATCGTGAAGTACTCCCTCCCTTTATGGTCAATCGAACAACGATGACCGGTACCGGACAGCTCCCTAAATTTGAAGAGGAGCTTTTCAAGGTGGAGGGGACCGATTACTTCCTTATTCCGACTGCGGAAGTGCCTGTGACGAATATCCATCAGGATGAAGTCCTTGAGGAAAGGGCGCTACCTCTTTACTATACGGCCTACACGCCTTGTTTCAGGAAGGAGGCTGGATCTTATGGAAAAGACACTCGGGGGTTGATTCGGCAACATCAGTTCAATAAGGTGGAGTTGGTAAAGTTCACAAAGCCTGAGAGTTCTTATGATGAACTGGAGAAACTCCTCTCCAATGCAGAAGAGGTTTTAAAAAGGTTGAAACTTCCCTACAGGGTTGTCAATCTTTGTTCAGGGGATTTGGGATTTTCGGCCTCAAAGACTTATGATATTGAGGTTTGGCTTCCCGGTCAGAATACATTTAAAGAGATTTCATCTTGCAGTAACTTTGAGGATTTTCAAGCAAGAAGGGCGAAGATTCGATACCGCATTTCTGGAAAGTCGAAGACAGAATATGTCCATACCCTCAACGGTTCCGGCCTGGCTGTCGGAAGGACATTGGTGGCTATTTTAGAGAATTATCAACAGGCTGACGGGAGTGTGGTCATCCCAGAGGTTTTACGACCTTATTTATACGGGGTCGATCGTATCGAAAAAAAGAAGTAATATTAAAAGCGCTATGCCCCATGCACTATGCGCTTTGCATTATTTAAAAACGGAGGGATGGCCGAGTGGCTTAAGGCGGCGGTCTTGAAAACCGCTTCCCGTAAATCCGGGACGTGGGTTCAAATCCTACTCCCTCCGCCATGCACCACGCCATGAACCATGTAAGGTTCATGATTTAGTCCCGAACTCGACGTAGTTCGGGATAGGGTGCATGGCAAGCCCTGAACTCAACGTAGTTCAGGGCGCCATGATTTATGCACCACGCCATGAACCATGTAAGGTTCATGATTTAGTCCCGAACTCGACGTAGTTCGGGATAGGGTGCATGGCAAGCCCTGAACTCAACGTAGTTCAGGGCGCCATGATTTATGCACCACGCCATGAACCATGTAAGGTTCATGATTTAGTCCCGAACTCGACGTAGTTCGGGATAGGGTGCATGGCAAGCCCTGAACTCAACGTAGTTCAGGGCGCCAGTGTCATATGTATTATGTCTATGTCTTAAGAAGCCATTTTGATGGGAAGTTATATATTGGTTATACAGCGAACCTAAGGAGCAGATTGCGTGAACACCAAAGCGGCGAGGTAATATCGACAAAACCAAGGAGACCTTTCGAACTAATTTTTTACGAAGCTTATAAGAACAAGGAGGATGCAAAACGTAGAGAAAGATATTTTAAGACCGGGAAAGGTAAATCATCACTACGCATGATGCTTCGAGATTCATTAAATTGACTTCATGAGGGCCGAAATAAGTGAAAGCATGGAGAGATGCCCGAGAGGCCGAAGGGGCTCGCCTGCTAAGCGAGTATCCCGCTTAAAACGGGATCGAGGGTTCGAATCCCTCTCTCTCCGCCATGCACCATGTGAGGTGCATGGCAAGCCCTGAACTCAACGTAGTTCAGGGCGCCATGATTTATGCACCATGTGAGGTGCATGGCAAGCCCTGAACTCAACGTAGTTCAGGGCGCCATGATTTATGCACCATGTGAGGTGCATGGCAAGCCCTGAACTCAACGTAGTTCAGGGCGCCAGTATTCAATATAGTAATTTTTGTAATGAGGGATGAGAACCCTTCCCCGACCTTGCGAGGGGAATTGGTTCGGCGACCGAAGGGAGGCGGAAGGAGCGAAGCGGATGAGCACATCCTACTCCGTCTGCCATTCAAAAGACAAGGTTGAGGTTAAGGATAGGGGGTTAAAGGGGAAAAATAGAAAAAATAACAAAGAATTTGTGGAAAGATAGTCGAAAGGCTGATGGATAAGCCAGATAACCAAGTATGACAATTTCGGGGATTCTGCAGGGTAGAGGAGGGACTATGAAGAAGATTTGCAAAAAATGGATGATGGCATTAATCATTTCTACAATCCTTTTCGTTATCGGAGCAGCAATGACTTCAGCACAACCCTATTCAACTTTTGTGGGTAAGGTGGTTGCAATTCAAAGAGGGGCCATCAGTGTTAAAGGAGAAAAAGGGGAGGTCCTTCAGTTCGCTGTGGGAAGAAAGACCGTGTATATTCCTCCCCGCTTGCCCGGTGTAGGTGAATGGGTCAAGGTAGAATATAGGTTTGACGGGAGGCGTAATGTAGGTTACCAAATGCAGGTTATTCAACCTCCCCATCCAAAAAGGAAATAAATGATTAATGGAGGCGCCCATAGCTCAGATGGATAGAGCGTCGGACTACGAATCCGCAGGTCGGGAGTTCGAGTCTCCCTGGGCGCGCCATGCACCATGTGAGATGCATGGCAGCCCTAAACCTCACATGGTTTAGGGCGCCATAAGATACACCACGTGGGGTGTATGGCTGTCATGAACTCCACATAGTTCAGGAGGCCATGATTTGGTGAGTATCATAAATCAATGATGACTGATAAAGATTTTGATGAAAAATATATGAAGATGGCTCTGGAGGAAGCAGAGAAGGCTAACAAGAGAGGGGAAATTCCAGTGGGAGCTATTTTATTGAAAGGAGATCAGGCGCTTGCGAAAGATCATAATCGTTGCATTGAGCTCAGCGATCCCACTGCCCATGCAGAGATCCTTGTTCTCCGAAAAGGAGGAGAGATTTTAAAAAATTACCGATTGAATGATACAGTAATTTATGTAACAGCAGAACCTTGCCCGATGTGTGTCTCTGCAATGGTTCATAGCAGGATATCCAGATTGGTCTTTGGAGCGCTTGAGCCAAAATTTGGAGCAGTGGAATCAAAATTTAAATTGTTGGACGATAACGGTATAAATCACAAGGTGAAAGTTGACCGAGGCATTCTTGAAAAAGAATGTGCTGATATTTTAAAAGGCTTTTTTAGAAAGAAGAGAGCGTCGAAAAAGACAGTCCATAGTTAGGAGTTAGGAGAGATCCTTCTCTTTGCTCAGGATGACACTCCGAACTCCGAACTAAAAACTAATAACTGAAACAGGAGAGGTTGCCGAGTTGGCTTAAGGCGCCGCTCTCGAAAAGCGGTTCCCGATAATCTCGGGACGTGGGTTCGAATCCCACCCTCTCCGCCATGCACCATGTAAGGTGCATGGCAGCCCTGAACTCAACGTAGTTCAGGGCGCCATTTAGCATGCACCACGCCATGCACCATGTAAGGTGCATGGCAGCCCTGAACTCAACGTAGTTCAGGGCGCCATTTAGCATGCACCACGCCATGCACCATGTAAGGTGCATGGCAGCCCTGAACTCAACGTAGTTCAGGGCGCCATTTAGCATGCACCACGCCATGCACCATGTAAGGTGCATGGCAGCCCTGAACTCAACGTAGTTCAGGGCGCCATTTAGCATGCACCACGCCATGCACCATGTAAGGTGCATGGCAGCCCTGAACTCAACGTAGTTCAGGGCGCCAGTGTCATATGTATTATGTCTATGTCTTAAGAAGCCATTTTGATGGGAAGTTATATATTGGTTATACAGCGAATCTAAGGAGCAGATTGCGTGAACACCAAAGCGGCGAGGTAATATCGACAAAACCGAGGAGACCTTTCGAACTAATTTTTTACGAAGCTTATAAGAACAAGGAGGATGCAAAACGTAGAGAAAGATATTTTAAGACCGGGAAAGGTAAATCATCACTACGCATGATGCTTCGAGATTCATTAAATTGACTTCATGAGGGCCGAGTGTAGGTGAGATCATGGAGAGATGCCCGAGAGGCCGAAGGGGCACGACTGGAAATCGTGTATCCCGCTAATAACGGGATCGAGGGTTCGAATCCCTCTCTCTCCGCCACGAACCACGTAGGGTTCGTGGCAGCCGCGCACCTTACATGGTGCACGGCGCCATGGATTATGCACTACACAAGGTGCATGGCAGCCTTGAACTCAACGTAGTTCAGGGCGCCAGATTGACGAATTTATATGTATTATGTCTACGTTTTGAGAAGTCAGCTTGATGGTAAACTCTACATCGGTTATACAATAAATCTTCGGAATAGAATGCGGAAACACAATAATGGGGAAGTGACATTAACAAAATCACGAAGGCCCTTGGAATTGATTTTTTATGAAGGGTATAGGAGCATGGAAGATGCGAAACGTAGGGAGAGGTATCTCAAGACTACTAAGGGCAAATCTTCGTTGAACATGATGCTCCGAAATTCGTTGAAACCCTCAACCATATAGGTCCATGCACAGGTAATGAAATAAAATCTTGTTGATAGTCGGGTCCTGCGCAACAAAAGATTACAAACCCCGTCAGATCCGGAAGGAAGCAGCGGTAGTAATCCCCTTTGTGTGCCGCAGGGGAGCCTGGCTATCAACAAGTTAATAAAAGGTTTGAGGTTAGAGGTTAAAGGTCAGAGGTAAGAGAAAGGTAATTAAAGTCCAAACCCTAAAGCCTATAGCTGTAGCCTAAATCCTATAGTCTATATCCTATTCCATATGGCGAAAGAAGACACGTCCTATTTAGTGTTGGCGAGAAAGTGGAGGCCGCAACTCTTTGAAGAGGTCGTTGGGCAGCAACACATTACCCAGACCTTACAAAACGCCATTTCACAAAAACGGGTAGCTCACGCTTTTTTATTTACTGGAGCAAGAGGGGTTGGCAAGACCTCGACAGCTCGCATTTTAGCAAAAGCCCTAAACTGTGAAAAAGGTTGCCAAATTAATCCATGCGATCAATGTACAAACTGTCGAGAGATCACCCTCGGGATATCGATGGATGTGATTGAGATTGACGGAGCCTCCAACCGTGGAATTGATGAAATTCGAGAGGTGAGGGAAAATGTCCATTATACCCCAGCCAAGAGTCGGTATAAGATTTACATCATCGATGAGGTCCACATGTTAACCAAAGAGGCCTTCAATGCCTTATTGAAGACCTTGGAAGAACCTCCCCCACACATCATCTTTATCTTTGCCACCACCGAACCCCATAAGATCCCGGCAACTATCCTTTCACGATGCCAGCGATACGATTTTAAGAGAATTCCGTTCAGGGAGGTCATCGGGAGCCTGAAACGGATTGTGAAAGAAGAAAAGATCCAAATCAGTCAGGGAGGACTTCTTTCTATCGCCCAAGAATCAGAAGGGAGTTTGAGGGACGCTGAAAGTCTCCTCGACCAGGTGATCGCTTACGCAGGGGAAAATATCCGTGATGAAGATATCGCCGAAGTCCTTGGACTCATCGACCGTAAAACTCTCAGAGATACCATAGAAGCCATTGCCAATAGGGATGTTGAACGGTGTATGGAGGTTATCGAGCATGTCTATCACTTTGGATACGATCTCCAACATTTCTGTCGAGAGCTTCTTCAATATCTTCGCAATTTAATCCTCATCAAAGTCAGTCAACATCCAGAAGGGTTAATGGAATTATCGGAAGAAGAGTTGGAGTGGTTTAAAAAACAGGCAGAGAAATTCCAATTCGATCAACTCAATCATCTCTTTAGTCTTCTTTTGAAAGGAGAACAAGAAATAGCACAGTCCACTTTTTCCCGGACCATGCTGGAAATGACATTGATTCGGATGGCCACTTTACGGCCCATCCTTCCCATCGATGAGATTGTAAAGAAGTTGGAGGCCTTAGAAAAAAAGGAACTTTCCAAAGGATGGAAGGAGAAGAAAACCTCCCCTGCTTTTGGAAGAGTTATCCATTCAGAGGATCCGGAAAGAGACCAAGAGAAAGAAGAATCATCACTCAAGAAGCGAGAGCTGACCCGCGAGGGAGAGGTTTTTGAAAAAAATGAGGATTCGAAGGATTTAAAGAAGGAAGAGGAGTTTGGCGCCGCCCCCCCAAAAATCTGGGAAGAGAAATGGAAAGGATTAGTCGATTTTACACGAGCGAGGAACCCTATATTGGGTTCGTTTCTGGCTTTGGGGAATCTCGTTCATCTAAGCGATGAGAAGATTGAGATTGGTTTCGACAAGGATTCTTTTCACTATGAGAGAATGTTGGAAAAGGAGAATCGGAACCAGTTGGAATCGATCTGTCATGAATATCTTCAAAAAAAGACAAAAGTGGTTGTCTCACCGGTGAGCCTGGGGATGGGATCTAAGAGGCGAGAGGTGTTAAACAAAGGAGAGACCGCCCGCAATGAGTTGGAGAAACGATCGGAGAAAAGAGAAGAGAACCCCATCATCCAAGAGGCTCTTCGTCTCTTTAACGGAAAGATTGTGGAGAAGTGATTGCTTGGAAATAAGGGTTTCGTCTAACGGCAACGGTAACGATGCCCGTATCGTCTATAAAAGGCAACGTCTCTCGTGTTTAATTCTTTTAAACGTAACCGTTACCGAATGACGAAACGGGCTTCGTAGCCGTAACCCTAACCCAGATCCTCTGGAGTATTTTCATTGTTCGTGGGAGGCCAAGCGGCTAGGACAATTACACAGAAAAGTTAAGAGTCATAAAGGGAGGGGATCGATGACAAAAGGATTGGGAAACATATTGAAACAGGCTCAGCAGATCCATGCCAAAATTTCTCAACTCCAAGAGGAGATGGCTGGGAAAACGGTGGAAGCCAGTTCCGGAGGCGGCATGGTGAACATCGTGATGAATGGAAAGCAGGAAGTCCTTAGCATTCGGATCGACCCAGAAGTGGTCAATCGAGAAGACATTGAAATGTTACAAGATTTAATTGCAGCGGCTGTGAATGAGGCCATTCGAAAGTCCCAGGAGATGATGACAGAGGAGATGAAGAAGATCACGGGTGGACTGAGTATCCCCGGCCTCTTCTAAAGATCAATGCAAATTGCGAAATTAGCAATGTAAAATTAGCAATTTTAAGGGAACACTACAAAATAAAGACTGCGAAATGCAAATCAGAAAAGAAGGCAAGATGAAAGTGCAAAAGTCGAAGTGGGTAAGGATTTTTCCGAACACCTTGCATTGTTAACTTTGCAATTTGCATTTTGCACCGAGGTTTTTTAGCGATGGCCCTCCATGCCAAACCTATTGATCACCTGATAGAAGCCTTGTCGAGACTTCCGGGAATTGGGAAAAAGACTGCTTCCAGACTGGCCTTCTATATTTTGCGGAGCAGTCCATCAGAGGCTCAAGAGCTGGCCAGAGCAATTTTGGATGTAAAAGAAAAGATCCACCTTTGCTCGACCTGTTTCAATCTGACAGATGAGGATCCCTGCCGGATTTGTCAAGATGAGCGCAGATCCCGAGAAATCTTTTGTGTGGTTGAGGGACCGAATGACCTTATTGCCATCGAAAACACCGGCGTTTTTAATGGAAGATACCACGTGTTACACGGCACCATTTCCCCTTTAGAAGGCGTTGGGCCCGATGACATCAAGATTAAAGAATTGATGGAGAGACTTCAGAAAGAAAAGATTTCCGAAGTGATTCTAGCCACCAATCCCACTGTCGAGGGGGGGGCGACCGCCCTTTATCTTACCGATCTCATTAAATCCTTGGGTGTAAAAGTGACAAGGATCGCCTATGGAATTCCTATGGGAAGTGAGATTGAATACTCGGATGGGATGACTTTATCAAAAGCTCTTGAGGGTCGAAGAGAGATTTAGATTTTTTTAAATATTTTATTATTGAAAAACCATTTTAAATATTTTATGTTTTGACTGTTTGAAAAAATTTAGGAGAATCAAATGATTGAGATTAGATTTCATGGAAGAGGTGGTCAGGGGGCTGTTACTTCAGCAGAACTTTTAGCCTTGGCAGCTATTGAAGAAGGTAAATATGCCCAGGCCTTTCCAAGTTTTGGCCCGGAGCGGAGGGGAGCGCCAGTGCTGGCTTTTTGTCGAATCAGCGATCAACCGATTAAGATTAGGGCAAATATCTACGAACCCGATATCGTAGTCGTCCTTGATGCCTCCCTTTTAAAGATCGTCAATGTCGCTGCCGGCTTGAAACCGAATGGTATTCTTGTTACCACAACTAATGATTCTCCTGAAAAGGTGCAAGAAGACCTGAAGATAAAAAATCGGGTCGGGGTGGTGGACGCGGTCAAGATTGCCAGGGAGGTTCTTGGGCTCCCCATTACCAATACAACAATGCTTGGGTCTTTGGTCAGGGCTTCGGGATTGGTCAAGAAGGAGTCTTTTATCCCTCCTTTGAAGGGGCGGTTTGGCCGAATTGCGGAAAAGAACATTTCTGCTTTCGAAAGGGCCTATCAAGAAACTGTCCTTATCCAATAAAGGGAAGTTGGAGGGAATAACGTTATTTAATTAGAAGAGGTAGAAGGCTATGACAAAACCTGAATCAGAATGGACATGGAAGGAACTGACAGTTGGAAACGTCATCTTAGAACCAGGGAATGCTAGCCAATATCGGACAGGGGATTGGAAGACCCTTAAACCAATTCTGAACAAGGAGCTCTGTATCCATTGCGGATTGTGCTACATCTTCTGTCCGGACATGGCCTATAACCTAAACGAAGAGGGTTATTTCATCGGAGACCTTTTCTATTGCAAGGGTTGTGGCATCTGCGCAAAAGAATGTCCCACCGGAGCCATCACCATGGTGCTGGAAGAGGAGGAGAAATAAATGGGGAAAAGGATTGGAATGGAGGTTTCAATCGCTGCCGCCGAGGCGGTCAAGCAGGCCAATGTGGATGTGATCTCAGCCTATCCCATTACGCCTCAAACGCATATTGTGGAGCACCTCTCAGAGCTGGTGGCGAATGGAGAGCTCGATGCAGAATTCTTTTGTGTGGAATCAGAGCACTCCGCATTGAGCGTCTGCCTAGGGGCTGCTGCGACCGGGGCAAGGACGTTTACCTGTACGAGTTCTCAGGGGTTAGTCCTGATGAGTGAGATCACCTATATTGCATCGGGCTTGAGGTTGCCAATGCTCATGATTATTTCGAATCGGACGATTTCCGCCCCCTTGAGCATTTGGAACGATCACAGCGATGTGATGTCCATTCGGGACTGCGGGTGGATTCAATTCTTTGTGGAGAATGGCCAAGAAGTCTATGATCATGTGTTTGTGTCCTATCGGTTAGCAGAAGATAGAAATGTTCTCTTCCCTGTCATTATCAATATGGATGGATTTATCCTGAGTCATGTGATCGAACCCATTGAACTGATCGAACAGGAGAAGATCAATCAGTTCCTCCCTCCTTATCAGCCCCTTTACCAACTGCACCCTGATCATCCAGTGACCATGGGCGCTTTTGCGCTTCCCAGTATTTTTGCAGAAGCCAAAAAAGCCCAGGAAGAGGCTCTCCTATCTTCAATACCTAAGATCACGGAAACCTGGAAGGCCTTCGGAGACATGACAGGCAGGTATTATAACCCCGTCGAGATCTATAAAGCAGAGGATGCTGATACTTTACTTGTCACCATGGGATGTTTTGGTGAGACGGCCTCTGTGGCTGTGGATAAAATGAGAGAGGGGGGAAAATCCGTTGGGCTCGTGAAAATTCGGCTCTGGCGTCCTTTTCCTTTTGATGATTTGAAAAAAGCAACCATCGATGCAAAACAGTTAGTGGTGATTGACCGAGCGATTTCTGTTGGAGCTTGTGGACCTGTTGCAGCGGAAGTGAAAGCAGCTCTCTATGGGAAGGACCAGAGACCATCGGTATATAACTTCGTTGCAGGGATTTCAGGAAGGGATGTGACTTCTTCAGACTTCATCAAAATGGTGGACAAGGCAGAAAGGGAGATGGAAGAAGGAAATAAAGAAGGTTACGAAATTTATGGGGTGAGAGGATGACTGAAAATTTAAATGTTTTTGCCGTTCGGACATTGACTCAAAAAGAATATTTTGCACCTGGCCATCGGTCCTGCCAGGGATGCGCCGAGGCATTGGCGGTGAGATTGGTTGCCAAGGCATTGGGAAGGAATGTGATCATTGCGAATGCTACGGGATGTATGGAGATTGTCTCTTCTCCGTTCCCCTACACTTCTTGGAAGGTGCCTTGGTTCCATGTGGCCTTTGAGAATACGGCGGCTGTTGCTTCAGGCATCGAATCAGCCTTAAAGGTCTTAATGAGAAAGGGGAGAATTCCTTACAAAAAAATAGTGACCCTTGCCATGGGTGGAGATGGAGGGACAGCGGACATTGGGCTCCAGGCGCTCTCAGGCGCCCTTGAGAGAGGTCACAACTTTATCTACATCTGCACCGACAACGAGGCCTATATGAACACTGGTATTCAACGGTCCTCCTCGACGCCTTTTGGCGCCTCTACGACCACCTCTCCAGTTGGAAAGGTTCAAATGGGGCAGATGACATGGAAGAAAAATATGCCCGCCATTGCAGCCGCTCATAATATTCCTTATGTGGCCACAGCCTGCCCCAGTTATCCGATCGACTTAGTGCAGAAAGTGAAGAAGGCAGCGAATATAGAGGGTCCTGCTTACGTCCATATTCTTTCTGTTTGTCCCACCGGATGGAGGTCCGCGCCAGAGCTTTCAATCAAACTGGGTCGGTTGGCTGTAGAGACAGGGGTTTTTCCTCTTTATGAGGTTGAAAGGGGTCAATATCGTCTAAGTATTGATTTTCCGAAGTTGAAGCCCATTAAGGAATATACCAAACTTCAAGGAAGATTTCGCCACCTCACGGATGAAATGATCGAGGAGATTGAAAAACGAATTCACAAGGAATACGAGCAATTAAGAGTGAAGGCAGGAAAGGGAGTGTGAGATGGAAGTTTCCAAGATTGACAGCATCATTGAACAGTATGGAGCAAGAGAATCAGCGCTCTTGGCCATCCTTCAGGACATTCAGGCTAAAGAGAATTATCTTCCCAAGGATGCGTTAGAATATGTTTCCCAAAAGATGCATATTCCTCTCGTCAGGATTTTTCGCATTGCTACTTTCTACAATGCATTGAGCCTCAAACCCAGGGGCCTGCACAAGATCGATGTCTGTTTGGGCACGGCCTGTCATGTTCGAGGCGGGAGTAAAATTTTAGAAAAAATAGAGAGGGATTTAGGGGTCTCTGTAGGGGAAACCACCAAGGATAATCGATTCACACTTGAATCGGTTCGGTGTATCGGATGCTGCAGTTTGGGTCCAGTAGCCGTTGTAGATGGAAAGGTCTTTGGTCGTTTAGGGCAGGACAAGGTATCTGGCTTACTAAAGGAGTTTAAATAGTTTGAGGGAGAGATGAAAATCCGAACGAAGAATGATTTGGAAAAGATGAGGGAGAAGGGGTTGAAAAACCTTTATCCCAAAGAAACCAAAGTATCTGTTGGAATGGCGACCTGCGGTCTTTCGACTGGAGCGGATAAGGTCTATGAAGCCATTCAGGATGAAGTGGAGAAGGGGAAACTCCCGATACAATTGGCGCAGACAGGTTGCATTGGTTTCTGCCAGAGAGAACCTGTGGTGGATATTTTAGAACCAGGGAAACCCAGAGTCTTTTATCAAGAAGTAACTCCTGATCGGGCCAAAGAGTTAATCCACCGATGGTTAAAGAACGAGGTGGTTGGGGATTGGCTCCTCTGCAAAATGGAAAAAGAGGATTGGATTGCAGAGGATAGGGTTCAGGACTATCCGATCCGTCAGATCCCCAAAGGAATCGATGGGACCCCCTCTTATCACCAAGTCCCATTTTACAATAAGCAACTTAAGATTGCGTTGAGGAACTGTGGTTTCATCAATCCCGATCATATCGAGGAGTATGTGGCTCGGGGAGGGTACATTTCCCTTTATAAGGCCCTTTTTGAAATGAAGCCAGAGGAAATCATTGAAGAAGTGAAGCGATCAGGGCTTCGAGGAAGAGGAGGAGCTGGATTTCTAACAGGCAACAAATGGGAAACATGCCGGAGAGCAAAGGGCGATCAGAAATTTATCCTCTGCAATGCAGATGAAGGGGATCCCGGGGCCTATATGGATAGAAGTATTTTAGAAGGCGATCCTCATAGTGTGGTAGAGGGGATGATCATCGGCGCCTATGCTATTGGAGCCCATGAAGGCTTTATCTATGTCAGGAATGAATATCCTCTGGCCATTCAAAAACTTCTCATTGCTCTCCAACAAGCCGAAGAGGCAGGTCTCTTGGGAGATGATATTTTAGGTTCAGGTTTTTCCCTCAAGATCAACCTTTTCCGGGGAGGGGGGGCTTTTGTCTGCGGGGAATCCACGGCTCTGATGGCCTCTATTGAAGGAAAAGTTGGTGAACCCAGAGCGAAACATATTCATACCACGGAGAGTGGTCTCTGGGATAAACCGAGCAACCTCAACAATGTGGAGACTTGGAATAATGTTCCGATCATTCTCTCAAGAGGGGCGGGATGGTATTCGAAAATTGGAACGGATCAGAGTAAGGGGACAAAGGTTTTTTCCATTGTTGGAAAGGTGAAAAATACCGGACTTATCGAAGTCCCCATGGGGATTACCCTACGAGAAATTGTCTACGATATTGGAGGCGGAGTTCCAGATGGGAAGAAATTCAAGGCCGTCCAGACCGGAGGTCCTTCAGGCGGGTGCATTCCTGAATCGCTGATCAACCTGCCTGTTGACTTCGATCGGTTGACCGAGGTGGGTTCGATGATGGGTTCCGGTGGAATGATCGTGATGGATGAATCCACCTGCATGGTGGATGTGGCTAAGTATTTTATGGATTTTCTCAAAGGGGAATCCTGTGGAAAATGCACCTCATGTCGGGAGGGCACGAAACGGATGCACGAGATCCTGACGGAGATTGCCGAAGGGCGGGGAACCATGGACCACATCGAACTCCTTAAGGAATTGGGGTGGGTGACCGCGGAGGCCTCCCTCTGCCAACTGGGAGGAACAGCTCCAAATCCAGTCCTCTCCACCATCCGCTATTTCCAAGAGGAGTATGAAGAGCACATCCTCCATAAACGATGTCCAGCGAAGGTCTGTCGAGCCCTTCTACAATATCGAATTCTCTCCAATGTGTGTACGAAGTGCGGCAGATGTGCAAAGGTCTGTCCGGTGAAAGCGATCACGGGTAAAAAGAAGACGAAGAAAGAGACGGGAGAGCCTTTCAGTATTGATGCTAAAAAATGCATCAAGTGCGGGATGTGTTTCGAGACCTGTAAATTTGAAGCGGTCGAAGTGCAGTAAAACCTAGCCAAAAGTATTTGAAATTCATTGAACCTGTCATCCTGAACTCGTTTCAGGATCTCACCCCATGGGCAAAACGAGATGCTGAACCAAGTTCAGCATGACACCATTTGTTTTCAAGTGTTAGAGATAAATTCTCAGACTTCAATGTGTAAGAATCTAATGACCAGGTGACCTTGCACCGATGTAGGAGGAGAATAAATGATCCCCTTTATGATTGATGGGCAATCCGTTGAAGGGAAAGAAGGCGGGAGTGTCTTAGAAGTTGCATTGGATGCAGGCATTGACATTCCCCATCTTTGTTATCATGAGTCGGTTAAGCCTTACGGCGCCTGCCGTCTTTGTCTCGTCGAGGTGGTGAGAAGGGGAAGGTCGAGGATGACCACTTCCTGCACTTATCCTGTGATGGAAGGAATTGAGGTGTTTACCCGGGCGGAGAAGGTATTACGAGCTCGTCGGATGATCATTGAGCTCATCTTAGCGATGTGCCCCGGGGATAAATTGATTCAGGATATGGCCAGGGAGATGGGAGTGAATCAGGTCCGATTCAAGCAAGATGACAAGGATTGTATCCTCTGCGGCCTTTGTGGTAGGGTCTGTGAGGAAGTGGTTGGCGCCAATGCGATCCAGTTCGCCTTTCGGGGAGATCGAAGGGAGATGATTCCTCCTTTTCAAGGAGAAGCAATGAACTGCATTGCCTGCGGCGCCTGTGTGGTAGTTTGTCCCGTGGATGTGATCAAGATGAAAGAACAAAGGGATGAGCGGACGATCATCCGATGGAAACGAACATTAAAAATGAAACAATGTAAGATCTGCGGAAACTATTTTGCCCCCTTGTTTCAGTTGGAGAAGTTTAAAGAACAGGCCAAACTCCCCAAAGACTTCTTTGATATCTGTTATACCTGTCGGGCTTGACCCTGTGGAGTAGCGGAAACCTGCTCTCAATATTGTGGAATCTTTTTTATCACCAGACATAGGGTCTTTGCGAGGTCTCCTCGCATCCTCCACAATTCTCGGTGAAAATACAGCGAGATTCTTCAGTCGCTAGGGCTCCTTCAGAATGACATTACGAAAGTCCCCAGTTGTCATTCTGAGCGAAGCCCTGAACCTAGTATGGTACAGGGCGAAGCGAA
>Ga0210049_1001337_pt1 | contig 22893 bp, 24 predicted proteins | sample CryGeyCG2014_300_2_FD_183964 | JGI IMG/M metagenome (GOLD analysis project Ga0210049, IMG submission 183964) | Groundwater microbial communities from aquifer - Crystal Geyser CG06_land_8/20/14_3.00 (SPAdes) (version 2) | ecosystem: Environmental > Aquatic > Deep subsurface > Groundwater | place... | reverse complement strand
GAATGGGTTACCTTGGTAGTTGGTCAACAATTACAGTTAATTCTGCAAATTATAATTACGCACAGCCAGACATTATACCACCAGCAGCAATAACAAACCTATCTGCACTCTCCAGTGGTAGTGAACTCGGTGCAATAAATCTTACATGGACTGCTCCACGAGAAGATGGCGCATCCGGCGGGGCAGTTTTAGAATACAATATGCGATATGCAACAAGTTCATTTACTGATGCAAACTGGAATGATACTTCCTGGGTAATACCAGTTAATACCGAACCCGGGTTGTTACCAGGGTCAACACAGTCAATGACAGTTACGGGACTTGCTATTGGTACAACATATTACTTCCATATAAAATCCGTTGATGATGGAGGCAATATTTCGCTGATTGATACAAGCACTGCAAATGCAAGAGCGGGATGGAAAGTTATTGTTCTGGCAGAAACAAGCAAGTCACCTGATGATAATACAGGCGAGAATATAAATGAAATAAAAACTGATAATGCTGGATCCACTCCCTCCGGGAGTGTCGTATCAAGTGATGGGCAGTATACAATTACTGAGACTAATAGAATGTTTATTGATACTTTTACAGTTTCAGGAGTGACCTCAGCAGTTGTTACATCTGCATTTATTAGATATAAACATGGTTCACTATCAGGCTACGAGCCAACAACGAAGAATCTGCAATGGTCAAAGAATGGTACCGGTTCGTGGAATAATATAGAAAACCTTAATGATACAGGTGGTGGATGGGACTCTAATGTGTCGTATAACCTTAAAACCAACTGGGATACCATAATAGGTTCATCAATAACGCTTACAGATATGAAATACCTTGATATAACATTCTATAATTCCGATGGAACTGGAGCACAAAGTTTTGATTATTTATATGTTGAAGTTACCTGTGAGCCATCAGCAGGAGATACAACTGCACCTTCAGCGGTGACTAATTTAGTTGCTGTTACAGGATTTTATCCTGGAGAAATAAGTTTGACCTGGACATCACCAGGAGATGATAATTGGACAGGACAGATAAACAATGGGCAATACAAAGTGAGATATGCAACATACACTACAGTAAACTGGAATGACATAAGTCAGTGGACTGATTGGCAGAACAAATGCGATATAATATGGTCAACAAGCACATCCGCAATGGTAACACAGAACAGAACACTTACAGGATTAAAAGAAGGAACTACATATTATGTAAGGTTATGGACAGCAGATGAAGTTCCAAACTGGTCTGCTATATCAAACGGAGCAACAACCCAAGCAGAGATGACAATAGTTGGAATAGATGTAGCAGTAGCAGAAATAGATTTTGGAGGGATAGTATATGTAGGGAACTCAACAATGACAGTAAATGCAATAACTGTCACAAACACAGGAAATGTCAATGAGACATTCAATCTAAGATGTGCGACGACAACACCCGTGGGAAGTCCCTGGAGTATGGGAGGACAAGCATCAGACGATGTATTTGTATTATACGGTTTGTTTAACTCAACAAAGCCGGTATCCGGAGATTACAACACCGACGACATCATCTGGAACACAAATACATTGAGCGACAATACAGCTACATATACAATAGAAGGTTCATATTCCGGATATGGTGTATCACCATCTTCAGCTACACGCAATATATGGTTTAAACTTGACATGCCGTTGACAACATCAGCAACCTATCAGCAGAATATCAGTATAACAATAGGAGCCCAGCAATGAAGCACTACGGACTTACGAGGCTGTCCGACAACCCCTTGGGGAGGCACTTTCCAGTATGTATCAAAGAGATAGAAGTCGTGTAGATAAAGCTCTACGTAAAAGTGGAGTAGTTGTGGTGATGAACAAAAAGCATGTGAAAAAACCTGAACATATGATTACTACAATGCAAGAAGTCTATCTATCAGGTTATGTAGCAGAATGTACATTTAGAATTGAAGAAGGCATCTTACGAGAAGCAATGCAAGAATTAACGAAAATAAGAGAACAATACACAGAAAATAATCCATTTATTTTAGGTGTAGGGAGTGTAATCAATCCTTTAGAATTAGAATCAGCAATTGAAATGGGTTTTGATATGGTTGTAGCGCCTGCTAATGTTATGGGTGGATATGGTGAAGGTAAAGAATTTGTGAAGTTGACCAGGGAATCTAATGTATATTCTGCACCCGCAGCATTTACTCCTGCTGAGCTTCAATATTTTATTGAAAGACCTGATGGGCTGGAGCCAGATGCAATTAAAATTTTTCCAGCAGAAACTTATGGACCAAATGGTATTAAAGCATTATTATCTCCGTATGTTAGAGAAAGGCATTCTGATAGAATTATAATGCCTACAGGTGGAGTAGATTACGAAACAGGACCGAAATATAGAGAAGCAATTATTTCAAATGGTTTTACACCAGTTTTGGGAATGTCAGCACCACTTAAGTTAGTTGAAACAGAAGGAAAACCGGGTGATGTAGAAACAATCAGAAAATCTCTGTTAGCGTTTAGTCAAAAGTTCCGGACTTAATGTACCTAAAGCAGGTGAGATTTTATATAGGTTATGGCAAAAAAAATTTTAGTTTTAGCAACAAGTTTTTTAGATACACTTATTAGTCACCCACCAGAAGAAGGTAAGGCAAGAAAAATGTTTGAAGAACTTGTAATGAACTCCAATGGAGAAATTGAAGTTATTTATCGATGTGAACGAAAACCTGAAGAGGCATTAAAGGTAGCGGAATTTGAAGGTGTAACTGCTGTTATTGCAGACTTAGAGAAATACACTCGTGAATTTTTATCTAAAGTTGGAATAAAGTCAGGTGGTTCTCTAAGGTTAATATCTCGATATGGAATAGGTTATGATTCTGTAGATATAAAATCTGCCACTGAATTTGGAGTTATTGTAACAAATTGTCCGGGGTGCAATGCATTACCTACAGCAGAGTGGGCACATTCTACAATTTTAGATATAGCTGGAAGACGTATTTTACATTATAAAACTGCTAGTAGAGGAAAACCTAAAGAAGGTCCCTCAAGGATAGATATTTCTGGAAAGACATTGGGTGTAATTGGTACAGGAACTATTGGTAAATTAGTCGTCAATCTGATGAAAGGGTATCAAATGAAGGTTATTGCTTATGACCCGTATCCTGATATGAATTGGGCAAGAGAAAATAATGTGGAATACATTAGTGTGGAAGAATTGTGTCAGAAGGCAGATATAATAACATTACATGCTGCTTCCAATAACACTATTATTGGAGAAAAAGAAATTAGACTGATGAAACCTACCGCTGTTTTAGTAAATTGTGCAAGAGGTATTTTAGTAGATTATAAATCTGTTTATAGCGCAGTTAAAGAAGGAAAGATTTGGGGCTACGGTATTGATGAAATATGGACTGATAAAAGTTTACCTATAGACGATATGAATATTATTGTCAGTCCACATGTTGGTTCAGATACGGATAAAGGTAAGATAGGAATGCAGCTAATGTCAACGCAAGCAGTGATAGATTTTATTACTGGGAATACGCCCCGATATGTAGTTAACAAAGAAGTACTATAGGAGAAATAATTATGTCTAAAGAAAAGGTGAGAGTAGGAATTATTGGTACTGCATTTGCTGGAGGATTTCATTTGCGTGCGTATAAACAACTTCCACATGTAGAAATTGTCGCTGCTGCCGACATGAACGCTAAGAGGTTAAATGAATTCTGCAGTTTGAATAATATACCTAACAGACATGAAGACTTTCAGCAGTTGTTAAAACAAAAGGATATTGATATGGTGAGTATATGTGTGCCTAATTTTCTTCATGCAAAAGCTGCAATAGCAGCAGCAAATGCAGGAAAACACATTGTATGTGAAAAGCCTTTAGCGACAAATCTAAAAGATGCTGAAAAAATGTTAAAATCTGCTAACGACAATAAAGTGAAATTGATGTACGCTGAAGATTGGGCCTATGCACCAGCTTCAATAAGAGCACGAGAAATATGTAATGAAGGAGGGATTGGAGATATTCTGTACATGCACACTATTGAAAGTCACTCCGGTTCACATTCAATGTTTGCTCAGAAAGTTTCATTGTGTGGTGGAGGGGCACTGATACATCTGGGTATACATGGAATTGGTTGTATGCGTACATTCATTGATAAAAAGGTTCAGTCAGTTATAGGAAAAACCACCGGCGGACTTAATAAAAATCTTTTGCATAAAAAACTTGAAGGTGAAGATTGGGCATGCGCTATTCTTACCTTTGTGGATGGAAGAGTGGCTATAATAGAAGGTAATTATGTAACATTTGGCGGCTTAAATGACTGCATAGAAATATACGGAAATAAAGGTAATATCAAAGTGAACCTCAGTCGTTCATCTCCTCTAAGTGTCTATAGTTTAGAAGGTTATAGCTATGCTGTTGAAAAGGCAGAGACGACTAAAGGCTGGACTTTCCCAGCAGTTGAAGAAGAGTGGCAATTGGGATACTGGAAAGAGATTGCTATGTTTGTTGATTGCGTGAGATTTAATCAAGCACCACCCAGAGGACTTTCAGGAGAAGATGGATTTGAGACATTAAGGATTGCTATGGCAATCTACGAATCTGAGAAAAAAGGTAAGGAAATAAAACTTAAATGAGTCTGATAAAAAAAGGTGACCCTGAGAAGGTAGACAAAATAACATTGGGTATAGACACCTACATTGATACTCTTTATGGTTGCTTTAGGTTTGATAACCCGAAAATAGAACGATTTTCTACCCGAAAAAACGTTGAGATGATATTTAAGAGTGGAAAGAAAATAGAGGTAATTGTCCCGGAAAATATGAAAATATCCTTAAACGATAAACTTAAAGTTGCACATAGCCCAAACTTTGTATTAGAGCAGATTACTGGATATGAAGACACTATGAAATTGCTTACTATGCGTGCAGGATGGAATCAGAATGACCGTGATATAGAGAGATTAGTATCTTATGACCCTGAAGGAGCATTTGTAGGCAAAATAAAAACCAAAGATTATGATATTCCTGTATCTTCCTGCGCTGTACTGCCTGTCGGTTTACACCATACATGGATAGGTATGATTCTTGTTCATCCGGAATTAAGACGTCAGGGTATAGCAAATATGATGATGCAATATTGTATAGAATATGCACTGAAAAAGAATAAAGTAATCAATGGACTGGATGCAACACCACTTGGTAATACTGTATATCGGGCAGTAGGATATGTAGATTCATACAGAATATGGCGGTCATACTATGAACTGGAAGAGTTTTCAGATAAAACTTATGATGGAAACCATGTGCAAAAAGTAACTGAAAAGGATTTACTTGATATTATAAGATACGATGCTGAATGTTTCTTACCGAGAGAACAAATACTTAGAGCACTTTATAAAGATAGTGAAGGTATGGCTTATGTTTACCGAGATGATAATGGAGTAATAAAAGGTTATTTGTTAGGTAGACCAGGCAGGATAAGACCATTTGTAGGACCATTTACTGCAGATGATGATAATATAGCAATGGATTTACTCACAGCAATATCATATGAATATTACAAAAAAGGCGAGAAGACAGCATTTATTGATACACCGGAAGATAAGTTTAATGATCCCGGAATATATGTCAATAATGTTTTTGATCAAGAGAGAAAACCTTCCGGACACCGTCTTATCAGGTCTATAAAACCCGTGAGAGATTTTACCAGAATGTACCAGGTGGTAAATGAAAAATATGCTAAAGAACTTTTAGAAAAGTTTATAAAACACGAAAATCTTCCTAAAAATTCTCCACTGTTAGTTAGATTTGAAGAAATGGTATATAAAGCGGTGGAGAATTATATACAGTCCTGCTCTTTTATGGAATTCGAAAAAGAAGTACTCAAGAAAAAATTCTACGGTACAACCGGTCCTGAAAAAGGATAACCGATGGAGGAAGTTTTATATGCAAATTGATAAAGAAACTGCTTGTATGCCAACGAAAATAAAAGATGTAGTTCTAAGTAACCCATTCATTGTTGCCTCCGGGCCTGCATCAAGGACAGTTGAACAAATAGTTGAAGCAGAGGAAAACGGCTGGGGAGGTATCAGCATAAAATTAACTTTTGAGCCTGAGCCATATATAAGTCGTAATCCTCGCTATAGATGGCTTAAGGACTATGGCTATCATATATTTACACTTGAGAAAAGACTCAATATGAACGAAGGGATTAAACTTGTAAAGGAAGCAAGAAAGAAGACCAAAGACATTGTTATATTTGCAAACATAGCATACTGTGGTGAAAACGGTAATGCCGGCTGGGGAGAGATGGCAAAAAAGTTTGAAGATATTGGAGCACATATTATTGAGTTAAACTTTTGTTGTCCGAATATGTCTTTTAACTTAGACCTGAATCAAGTTGAAAAATCAGGCAGGCATTTGTCCGGGGCAAGTTTAGGTTCAGTCCCGGAGATAGTCAGTGTAATTACATCCGCAGTACGTAATGCAGTAAAGATACCTATAGTTACGAAGTTAACCCCGGAAGGTGGAAGAATCGGAGAAGTAGCCAAGGCAGCTATACTGTCGGGAGCAGATGCAGTTTCAGGTACAGCAAATAGGCTTGGTATTCCTCCTATTGACATATACAATCCTGAAAATGTAATATATAGACTTCAGAAAGGCTACAGCCTGGGCTGTCTGAGTGGTCCCTGGATAAGAACATTGGCATTAAGAGATGTGTTTGAAATGAGAAATGCTATCGGTAAAGAGCCAATAATAATCGGTACAGGTGGTATAGAGAACTACCGAGATGCCGTTGAGATGTGTATGTTAGGTGCAGACTTCATCGGTATATGCACCGCGGTTATGCTTAAAGGATTTGGCATATTACCGCGAATAATGAAAGACTTAAGGAAATATCTTAATGATATGTCCAAAGAGAAGTTCAGCGATTTGCGCGATATGGCACTACCGCAGTTTAAATCTGCACAAAACCTTGTGAGCCTACAAGGATATGCTAATGTGGATTTAAAAAAATGTACTGGCTGTAAGAAATGTGCAAATATAAGTCATTGTTCTGCAATAAGTATAGTGAATAAAAAAGCACAGATAAATATTGAAAGTTGCCTTGGCTGCTCAACCTGTGTAGACATATGTACTCAAGGTGCAATAAAGATGAAAGAAGTATAAAAATGCTTACACTAACAAAAACAGGATTACAGAATACTCAGTGGAAAAACACAGGATTTCATTTACCTCAGTTTGATATTGAGCAAATGAATAAAAGAACAAGAGAAACGCCAAAGTGGATTCATATTGCACCGAGCAACCTTTATATAGCAGAAATTGCACCTATACAGCAGGTTTTACTTGAAGCAGGTATTGTCTCAGAGGGAATTGTTGGTATTGAAACATGGGATGCAGAAGTTGTTGATAGAATATACATACCACACGATAATCTCAGATTGAGAATTGTAATGCCACCAGATGGAAACAATGAAATAATGGTCGTTGCCAGTACCGGTGATATGATTTTTGCAGATATATCCAGACCAGAAGAATGGGAAAGGGCATTAAAATATTTTGCAAATCCAACTTTACAAATGGTTACTATTACTTGTACGGAAAAAGGTTATAAAACACATGACCAAAAAGGTAGTGTTATCGGAACAATATCCGAAGATATACAAAATGGTCCTTCAAAAGTAAAACACATTATGAGTAAGATAGCCAGTTTTACATATCAGCGGTACAAGAATGGGAATATGCCATTAGCTTTTGTTAGCATGGATAACATCTCTGAAAATGGAAAAAGGCTGTTTGATGCAGTAGTATTTATTGCAAAAGGGTGGGTGTACGAGAGCAAATTGGTTGAAAAAGAATTTCTGGACTATCTATATAGTGATAAAGTTTCTTTCCCCTGGACAATAATTGATAGAATAACACCAAGTCCTGCAGAAGAAAATCAAAAATTACTAAGGAATTATGGAATTGCAGATATGGATATTTTAAGGACTTCTAAAGGAACATTTACAGCACCATTTGTCAATACAGAACATATTTCATATTTAGTTATAGAGGATAAATTCCCAAATGGTAGGCCACCATTAGAAAAAGCAGATAGTCCACAAAATAGAATACTCTTTGTTGAAAGTTCAGAAATAGTAAATAAATGTGAAAAAATGAAAGTCGGTACATGCCTTAACCCTATACATACAACATTAGCAACTTTTGGCTGTATTTTAGGATACAATAGTATCTTTAGCGAAATGAAGGATTCACTGCTAAAAGAACTTGTTTATAAACAAGCCTACGAAGAAGGGCTTCCGGTTGTAGTTCACCCGGGAGTTATTAACCCGGAAGAATTCTTAAAACAGGTCTTAGAAGAAAGATTAGTAAATCCAAACATTCCTGATACACCACAAAGAATTGCAACAGATACTTCACAAAAAGTTCCGGAGAGATATGGCGGAACAATAAAGGCTCATCGTGAAAATGCAAAAAATTTGACATACATTCCACTTGCTATTGCTGGCTGGTGTAGATATTTGTTAGGAATTGATGACGAAGGAAAACCGTTTGAATTAAGTTCCGACCCGATGTTAGGTATCCTAAGAAGTTATATCGCCGGAATTGAATTTGGCAAACCGGAAACTGTTGGCAATAAATTAAGAAATATTCTTGGAAATACAGGGATATTTGGAGTTGACCTTTTTTCAGCCGGGATAGGCGAAAAAATAGAACAGTATGTAAAAATGATGATAGCCGGCAAAGGTTCTGTAAAAACTACATTGAAAAAAATCCTGCAGTAGTGTAGAAAAGGGGGAGGAATGCGAAGCGAAGCGGAGTCCCGTTCAGCGGGAGCGAAAAAAATAGTCAATTACAAAGAAATTAAAACTGCTGAAAGTTGTAAATATGATGGACTATCATTAGGTGAAGTAATGTTGAGATTTGACCCGTATGATGTTCCCGCAACGAGAGCAAAAGTAATGCGGATATTTCAAGGCGGTGGAGAAACAAATGTTGCCTGTGGACTTGCATATACTTTTGGATTACGCTCGGGAGTTTTAACTGCACTTGTTGACGATGTCGTAGGAAAAAACATTAGAAATCAATTAAGAGAATCGGGGGTGGATACAAGTAAAATCATATATTTCAATACAAAAAATGATGGTGCAAGATTTTCAACTGACCAAAAAGGCACCTTAATGAATGGTATGAATTTTACATATATTGGTAAAGGTGTTATCCCATCTGATACTTCTTATTACCGGGCACATTCTGCTGTACGGGAATTGAAACAGGGAGATTTTGATTGGGATAAAATATTCGGTCAAGAAGGTGTAAGAGTATTTAACACAGGCGGTATTTTTACATTGATTTCACCTACATCATCTGAACTTGTAATAGAAGCGGTAAAAAAAGCAAACGAATACGGAACTTTTGTAGCAGCAGACTTAAACTATAGGTCAAAAGTTGAACCTGATAAGAAAAAAGCAAGGCAGATTAACCAGAGGATAGCGCCATTTATAGGGTTTTTGGTTGGAAATGATACAGACCTGAGTGATGCCCTCGGATATGAAACGAAAGTATCTAAGAATGCAACATTTGACGAATGGTGTCAGGCTTATAAAGAAACAGTGATGAAAGTTGCAAAAGACTTCCCGAATTTGAGCTTAATCGGGACGCAGTGGAGAGGTGCAACAAGTGCTGACCTTATAAGCTGGGGCGGAGTTTTGTATGATATTATATCAAAGCAGTTCTATACAGCTGTAGTCAGGAATGATGTTCCCATTTTAGATAGAACCGGCGGTGGAGATTCATTCTTGTCCGGAGTTCTGGGAGCATTGTTAAAAGGTAAGGACCTTGAGACTGCAGTCCAATGGGGAGCTGCTCACGGTATACTGGTTCAAGAAACTCCGGGAGATACTACTATGGTAGAGCAAAAACATGTTGAGTCAGAGGTAAAAAGAGCATTGGCAGGAGGAGACGTTAAGGCTTTAAGGTGAGGTGAGCCGTCTTATGAAAACTATAATAAGAGAAGGTAATTTTAATGCACCTTTGGTGAATATATTTAATACTGTTGTTTTTACTGCAGATAAACTGAAAGTAGCAATATATCCGAATAGACTATCGATGGGAATGGCATCAGCATCAGCATTAGTTTCAGAAATAAAAAATGTTGCTCGTAGAAAAAAAGAAGTGAATATTATGTTTGCCTCTGCACCTTCACAGAATGAGGTTCTAGATGCACTAATAGCGTATAGAGATGTACCATGGAACAAAATGAATTGCTTTCATATGGATGAATATCTCGGGTTAGATGAAAAGCATCCACAAAGTTTTAGAAGATTTTTATTAGAAAAAGTTTTTACTAAAATTCAGCCTAAATCACTTCACCTAATAAAAGGAGAGGCAAAAAATCCTGAAGAAGAATGTAGACGCTACGCAAGGCTTCTGGAGAATTATCCATTAGATATATTACAGGGTGGAATTGGACTTGTTCCACACATCGCTTTTAACGACCCGGAAAATGCAGATTTTAATGACTCTTATTTGGTAAAAATCGTAAAACTGCAGAAGGAAAGCCGTATTCAGCAAGTAAAAGATGGCTGTTTTAGAAGTCTTAAAGAGGTACCAAAAAGTGCTATAACAGTAACTGTGCCACCACTTATTAAGGCGAAATATGTATCTTTAGTTGTGCCATCAGCACAGAAGGCGAGAGCTGTAGAAATGACTATCTTTAATAAGATTGATTCCTTTACACCAGCAGCAATTATGCGGGTACATAATAACGCAATAATGTTTTTAGAACCTGATTCATCTGCATTGCTAAAGAAGATTGCAATAGTGAGGCATATCTTATAGTGTAGCCCTTGTTAAAGCAACTTTAAAAAGTTTTGTGGGGGGAATATGGAAAAATTGGCTATAGAAGGTGGGAAACCAATCAGAAAAAATAGATTTCCAGCACGAATTATATTTGATGAAAAGGAAAAAGACGCTGCCTTAAGAGTGATTGAGAAGACTATGAGAGGTCCGGAAGCAGTTGACCTCTATGCTATGGGCCCGGAAGTAGAAATATATAAAAAAGAATTTGCTTCTTTCTTTGGAGCAAAGTTTGCAACTACTACTACTTCTGGTACAGCTGCTATTCATACTGCTTTAGGTGCATTGAGATTAGAGCCATGTAGTGAGGTTATTACCAGTCCAATTACTGATCCAGGAACTGTGAGTCCTATCTTGCTGTTAAACTGCATTCCAGTTTTTGCAGATGTGGATTATGAGACTTTAAATATTACTGCCGAGTCAATTAAAGAAAGAATCACTAAGAAAACCAAAGTAATACTACCGGTTCATTTAGCCGGACAGCCTTGTGATATGGACCCAATAATGAAATTAGCCAGGAAATACAAGTTAAAAGTTATAGAAGATTCCGCTCAGGCACATGGATCAAAATACAAAGGAAGATATGTCGGTACTATTGGACATATTGGTGCTTTCAGTTTGATGGCTGGCAAACATATGACCACCGGGGGTCAGGGTGGAATGGTGATTACTAATAATGAAGAACTTTATTGGAATGCAAAACGGTTTGCTGATAGAGGGAAACCATTTAATTGCAAAAATCCTACTAATCTTTTCTTAGGTGCACAATATAGAATGACAGAATTACAAGCTGCAATTGGAAGAGCACAGTTGAAGAAGCTAAAAAGCAGAATTAAGAAAAGACAGATGATACTTAAGAAATTACAAAAATCTATGAAAGAGCTTATAGCAGTTAGATTATGGAAGTTGATTGAAGATGTAGAGATTAATCCTTGGTTTTGCTTTCTACATTATGATGAAAAAAAGATGAGAATCAACAAAGAGGAATTTGTAAAAGCTGTTAACGCTGAAGGAATTCCAATGGGTCACCATTATGTAACTGTGATGTATGAGCAAACCTGGATTAAGGAGAAAAATACCTATGGTGGTTCTCATTGTCCCTGGACATGTCCTTTAGGAAGGGATATTGATTATAAGGGTTCATGCCCAAATGCTGAGAAAGCAATTGCTGACCATATGACCCTGTATATTAATGAATGTTGGACAGATAGAGAAATTGAAGATACAGTAAAGGCACTGGAAAAAGTTGAGAAGGCGTACCTATGGTAAACCGGGAGGTTAGAAAATGTCTACGCACAAAAATTTAATGCAAGTGATAGTATTAGCAGTCTTGGCAGGGTTTGTCTTTTCAGGATGCGGGAAAAAAGAATTGGAAACAGGGAAAGTAAAGTTGGTGTTAGTAGATGCTCTTTACGGTAAATGGATTGAACTAAATAACAAAATAATTAAAGAGTTTGAAAAAGAATATCCTAATATTGAAGTAGAATTAATATCTGCACCAGACTATCCACAAAAAGTACAGACAATGATTACTGGAGGTGAACCACCCGATATAACTTATTTTCAAATTGAAGAATTTCGTCCTTTTGCAATCAGAGGAGTATTGATGGACTTAAATGAATTTATAAGAAAAGATAAGGAGTTTAATCCGAAGGATTATTACTCCTTTATGATTGAAGATTCCAAATATGAAAACAAAATATATTGGATGCCTGCTTATTTCTCACCGGTAGCATTATTTTATAATAAAACTCTTTTTGATGAAGCAGGTTTAGAATATCCTAATGATAAGTGGACCTGGAAAGAATTTCTGACAGCTGCAAAAAAATTAACCAAGGATAAAGATGGAGATGGCAGAACAGACCAATTTGGATTTGGTGGTGGCTTGTGGAATACACATCGCTGGCCAATAATGGTTTGGCAGAATGGTGGTGAGATATTTAATAAAGATGGAACAAAATGTGTTATGGATAGCAAAGAAGCAGTTGAATCAATTCAATTCTGTTATGATTTAGAACATAAGTATAATGTAGCTCCAAAAATAGAGGAAGGTGAACAAGCGAAGGGACAGGATATAAATCAGATGTTTTCTTCGGGTAGAATAGCAATGCTTTTTACTACACGCTACTATGTTCCAGTACTAAGACAAACAAAAGATTTTCAATGGGATGTTGCACCGGTTTTTCATCAAAAAAGGAGATCGACCTGCTACGTAGCAGGTGGATATTCAATACTTAAAGGGAGTAAACATCCTGAGGAAGCGTGGAAGTTTGTGAAATTTTTAGTTGGAAAGACCGGTGCAAGACTATCAGCAGAAGCAGGGAGAGCCTTGCCAGCATTAAAATCTATAGTAGAGGAAGCAGTGATACATCCCGGTATTCCACCAGAAAACGATAAGGTCTTTATTGAACTTGCTAAATATTCCCGATCTGCTCCTGATATGATGATTGGAGGAGATGTTCTATCAAAGTTGAATATGCAATTTGAATATATGAGAATTGGAAAACTTACTCCTGAAGAACTTTGTAAAAAGTTTACAGAAATTGCTAATACATCACTAAAAAAATAATGATAATAATAGATATTCATACTCACTTTTATGTTAGAGATAAAAAAAAGATTGAGTCAATTGATAAGATTGTCCAACTGGCTAAGAGATTTGGTATCGAAAAGATATGTGTTTTAGGAGATGTAACGAGATATGGCTATGACCCTGATGAAGACGGCATTAGGAAAATTAACGATTCAACCATATCTATGGTGAGAAAGTATCCAAATGTTTTTATTGGATTTTGCTTTCTTAACCCGAAAAACAGCAAAAAATTTATATACCAGGAAATAGAACGTTGTGTTATCAAAGAAGGATTTAAGGGAATTAAACTTGAGGTAGCAGTTAATGCCAGGGATAAACGCTTAAATCCTATTATTAATAAGGCGGAGGAACTTAATGTGGTTGTTTTGCATCATGCCTGGTATAAAACCGTTGGGAAGGTATTTAATGAATCTGACCCATCAGATATTGCTGTCCTTGCAGCTCGCTTTCCTAAGGTAAAGATTATTATGGCACATTTAACTGGCTGTGGAATAAGAGGTGTTCTTGAGATTCAATCCTTTCCCAATGTGTATGTTGATACTTCTGGCTCACAACCTTTTAGTGGAATTGTGGAGTATGCAGTTGAAAAAATAGGTGCGAGGCGATTGCTATTTGGCTCAGATATGCCATACCGAGACTTTTCCTCTCAACTCGGTCGTATCTATGGAGCGAAGATAAAAGAGAGCGAACGTAGGTTAATTCTAGGACTTAATGCTCAGTATCTTTTGGGGTTTTGACTTTTAACCTTTAACTTAGCGACGAAAGGCTTATTTTATGCTTATAGATGTTAATGTTTCTTTCGGTTATTGGCCATTTCAGAAGTTTCAACAAAACACTTTAGCAAAATTATCAAAGCATTTAACAGCTGAAGGAATTTCGTTAGCATTGGTGTCCCTAACTGAGGCAGTATTTTATCCTGACTCTGATGTCTATAATAAACTTCTTTTTGAAAAATTAAAATCATATTCCAACCTTATGCCTTTGATGGTTCTTAATCCTTCTCTTCCTAACTGGAAAGAGACGCTTGAGAGATATCACAATCTCCAGAAGGCAAAAGCCATAAAGATATTTCCAAACTATCATAATTACTCACTTTCATCAGCAGTAATTGATGATCTAATATATGAATTAGCAAGAAGAAAAATGGCATTGGTGATACAAATGCGGATGGAAGATGAAAGGAACCAATATTCTCTTCTTAAAGTTGCTGATGTGAAAGTCAAAGAGATTATTAAACTTGCTAATCGTTTTTCTGAAATTCCTATAATAGTGCTTTGTTCGGAGTCCTCGGAAGCAGTTTCTCTTATTAAAAATGCATCAAATATATATGTAGACATCTCTTTTGTAGAATTTATAGAAATGATAGATGATTTTAATAAGGTCGTTTTTGGCTCTCATACCCCGTTTCTTTATACACATTCAGCAATTATGAAGATACGCAATGCAGATGTGCCTGAAAAGGATTTGAATACAATTATGTCTGGTAATGCTTGCCGATTATTCAAACTGAAAGTATAAAAAGATTAATACAAACCGCTCTTTTCCAATACTCTGCTTATAAATCTCAAAAAAAGTACATGCATTAAAAGTTTGCACTTTCAATTATTTCAAGGTTGACAAAAAAAAGAAAACTATTCGAAACCAAACTGATAGAGGTCTTTATAATCTGTGGGGCAGTATAGGTGTAGTAGTCCTGAGGTAAAATAATCCGTGGGGCAAAAAGGTTCTGCTTAAAACATAAAGAGCTGTTCCCGATCTTTAAGTATTATAGCATAAAAATAAGATTGCTGTCTAAATTAGTTGTCATACCTGCGAAAGCAGGTATCTATAGTTGAAACTTTTATTATTGATATAGATTCCCGTTTTCACGGGAATGACACAGTAGTCATGAAAAAAGTGAACTGTTGTAATGGTGTATTTGTGATTAATTTTGCCCCACAGATCGGCAAAGTTATCCACAATTGCCCCATAGATTGGAAGACCCGGTGCCAGGAAGTCTGGGTAATCCAGTTAGAGGTGGAAGTAGTCCATTGTTCTTTAATGTAGTCAAATGATCCAGACGTTCTATGCCAGCAATTGTATAATAAAAATGAGATAAAAGAAGGTCTGCCCAATGATAATAAGTATTGCGATGGGATAGGTGTAAATAACGTTGGTAGAAATATTTCAATTGTAAAGATTTCGCAAACTGATAAATAATTGGAATTCCAGCAAGATAAGTTAAACCCTGTTCTCCGAAGGAAAATTGAATATTTTGAAGTCCTTTTCCCATATGATAGAAACTTCACTTTTAGTGAAGTTTGCATCAGAAGTAATTTTTCGTTTATACATAGTTTTACTCGGTAAATCAATAGTTTGCTATATAAAATAATGGCGTTTTCCCGCATTATCTAAGTAAAATATTACCGCAGTCAGGAATATTATGACTCCGGGGGTTGGCGAGGGACCTGGAAATTTGACGGCGGCGGTGCATTAATGAACCAGGGCATCCATATGATAGATTTATTACAGTGGTATATGGGACCTGTAGAAAGTGTGTTTGGATATTGCAAGACACTTGCCCGAAAAATAGAAGTAGAGGATACCGCGGCGGTAGTACTTAAATTCAAAAATGGTGCTGTCGGCGTTATTGAAGGGACAACTTCAGTATATCCGCCGACAATACCTCATCGGTTGGAAATTCATGGCGAACATGGGACAATAATGTTTTCAGGTGAAGGTATATCACGCTGGGAAATCGAGGGTACTGATGGAAAAATTATAAACAAATTAAAAAAAATTGAAAGAGGGGTTGAAAAACCCATTACTTCACCTACGGATATAAGTTGGGAAGGACACCAAAAAATGATTGCAGGTATGGTAGAGGCGATAAGACAAGACCGTGAACCTATTATCACCGGTGAAGAAGGTAAAAAGGCTCTTGAAATAATCTTAGCAATTTATGAATCAGCTAAAACAGGTCGTGAAATAAAACTTCCTTTCAAACGATAGGAGCCCCAAAATGCTAAAGATAGGAATAATAGGTTTTGATACTTCTCATGTAACTGCTTTAACTGATTTATTAAACAACAAAGAGAACCCGTATCATGTTGATGGTGCAAAAGTTACAGCAGGATTCCCGGGTGGCAGTCCTGATATGCCGTTAAGTATTGACAGGATTGACGGATTTAAAAAAACTCTTGTAGAAAAATACGGAGTTGAAATCAAAAAATCCATTGAGGAAATGATAAAAGAAGTAGATGCTGTGTTGCTGGAAAGTGTTGACGGGAGAGTTCATTTGAAACAATTTGAAAAGATTGCTTCGTACAAAAAACCGGTATTTATAGATAAACCGTTTACCTGCAGTTTATCTGACGCTAAGAAAATAAGAGATTTGTCTGAAAAATATGGGACACCGGTATTTAGTTCTTCAGCAGTTAGATATGATGTAAATTTTCAGGGGGCTATAAAAGATAAAGAAAAAGATGATATTATCGGAGCAGAAACTTATGGTCCTGCGGCGTATGCAGACCCGATACCCGGACTTTTCTGGTATGGTGTCCATTCTGCAGAAATGTTGTTTGCAGCAATGGGCTGCGGCTGTGCTGCTGTAAGATGCGCGGGGAATAAAGATACTGACATTGTAATTGGCGAATGGAAGGATGGACGGTTTGGTATTTTACGCGGTATAAGAAAAGGGAAAGAAGAATCCGGTGCGGTGTTGTTCAGAGAGAAAAATATTCAAAGCGTCAGTTTGAGTACAGATGTACCCTATTATGCTGGATTGATGAAAGAAATCATGAAATTTTTTCAAACAGGTAAATCACCTGTCTCACTCGGAGAAACTCTTGAAATAATAGCATTTCTTGAAAATGCAAATATAAGTAAAAAAACAGGCAAAAGGATTGATATAATAAGATGAATGACTTCCAAAACATATTCAGTAACATAAGAGAACAAATTGAGGATTTGAAGATTGACAATACCTGATTCAGGCGGGGGGATAATTAGAATGGATGTAATGGAAGCAATCAAAAAAAGAAGAAGTATAAGAAACTTTAAGGATTTAGATGTGGAACAAGTAAAACTTGAAAAAATGCTTGAAGCAGGAAGGTTGGCTCCATCTGCGTCAAACAGACAGGAGTGGCGATATGTTATTGTAAGGGACAAACAGACAAGAAAGAAACTTGCACAAGCAGCAAGTGGACAGACATTTGTAGCTCAGTCGCCAGTTGTGATAGTATGCTGTGCTGAAACTGACGAACATGTTATGTCCTGTGGTCAGGAATGTTATCCTATTGACCTCGCAATATCAATAGACCATATGACACTTGCTGCAGTTGAACTTGGTTTAGGAACATGCTGGATAGGTGCATTTAATGAAAATGAAGTAAAAGAGATTTTAAATATTCCAGGAATAATAAGAGTTGTAAACTTGTTGCCTGTAGGATATCCTGCATACGAATCCTCTCCTGTTTCCCGTAAAGGTTTAAAAGAAATTATCCACTATGAAAAGTGGTAGAAAGTGAGGATATGCAATGAGTAGAGAAAAATTAGCGATTTTTGGTGGAGAGCCAGCAGTAAAAGTACAGGCGCCTAAATGGCCGATAATTGGCGAAGAAGAAACTAATAGAATAATTAATCAACTTCGCATTGGTAAACTTTCAATTGCTGATAGGTCTGGCGTTATTGCTGAATTTGAAGACCTTTTCGCAAAGTACCATAACATAAAATATGCATTAGCAACCTATTGTGGAACAGCATCATTACATTCAGCTATTTTTGGCGTAGGAGTTGAACCGGGAGATGAAGTAATCGTTCCTTCATTTACATGGATAACTACAGCAACTTCAGTTCTACAATCTAATGCTATACCTGTTTTTTGTGATATCTCAAATGAAAGTTTTGGGATTGACCCAAAAGATTTTGAGAAAAAAATCACAAAACGAACAAAAGCAATAATAGTTGTTCACCTTTGGGGTATACCAGTAGAGATGGAAAAAATAATGAATGTAGCAAGAAAACATAATATTGCAGTAGTTGAAGATAGTGCACAGGCACATGGCGCAATTTATAAAGGGAAAAAAGTCGGTACAATAGGCGATGTGGGTTGTTTTAGTTTTCAAGCAACAAAAAGCATGTGTACCGGTGAAGGTGGAATGCTCATTACTGATGAATTAGATATTTATGAACGTGCTATGTTGTTAGGTCATCATCCAGCGAGATTAACCTAATGCCTAACTACAGAGAAATACAAAAAATATGCTTATACAGGTATAGGCTGGAAATATCGTATTCACCCTTTAGCAGCAGCAATGGGTATAGCCCAATTGAAGAAGTTAGATAATTGGAACAGGACTCGTAAAGAAAATAATGATTATCTCATTTCTAAACTAAAAGGCATAAAAGGCATAAAATTCTTCAGCATACCTGAATATATAGTGAGAGGATATTATGGAACACCGGCGATTTATTTGCAGGAGCAGATGGAAGGAGTTTCTAAAGAGAAATTCATGACTGCATTAAATTTTGAAGGTGTTGCTATAGAGACTAAATATAAAACTATAATTGAAAGAGGGATTTATGAAGAAACTTGCAATTTTTGGAGGAAAGAAAGCTGTTCAATCTGACCCTGCTAATATTTTTACCTGGCCTATTATTACCAAGGAAATTGAGTATGCAGTTTTAGAAGTATTGCGTAGAGGAGCTATGTCCGGTACAGATGTAACCAGGAAATTCGAACAGGAATACGCTGCCTGGCATAAAATGAAATTTGCTTTAGGACATAATAATGGCACTGCTGCTTTACATTCTGCAATGTTTGGTTTAGGTATAGGTAAAGGTGATGAGATTATTTGTCCTGCTATTACTTATTGGGCCTCCTGTTTGCCGGTGTTTTCTCTTGGAGGGACGGTTATCTTTGCCGATATTAACCCTGAGACATTATGTATTGACCCCAACGATATTAAGCGTCGGATTACAAAAAGGACAAAAGCAATTATAGTAGTCCACTATTGCGGTATGCCGGCCGATATGGATTCTATTATGGATATTGCTGGAAAACACAATAGGTCTTCCCTGGGGTGGTTATAAATACAGAATGCATCAGCTCAGTTCAGCTGTAGGTCGGGTAGAGTTGAAACTTTATCCGAAACAAATGGCTGAGATTGATGAATCTATGAACTATTTCTGGGATCTTTTAGAAGGAGTTCCTGGAATCAGATCTCACCGGACAGCTAAAGGGTCTAAAACTACTATGGGTGGTTGGTATAACCCTTTAGGTTTTTACAATACTGAAGAATTGGAAGGGCTCTCAGTCAGCAGATTTTGTGAAGCAGTGCGAGATGAAGGTGTTGAATGCGGTCCCGGATGCAACAAATCTTTACATCTACATCCAATATTTAATAACATAGATGTTTATCAAGACGGGAAACCAAGCCGTATTGCCAATTCTGCCTCTGATATAAGACAGCCTTTAGGGAGTCTGCCTGTCTCTGAAGGTATTCAAGAACGAGTATTTTCTGTCCCTTGGTTTAAACATTACAGACCGGAATTAATAAAAGAATATGCTGATGCCTACAGGAAAGTATCTGAAAACTATAAAGAACTTCTTGACGGAGACAAGGGCAACCCGAAGGAACTCGGCGGTTGGGGATTGACCTTTCGCAAGAAATGAATGCAGGAAATTTATGAAATATATAGAAAACCGAAAAGGAAGATATTTGATATGGAAAAATTAGCTCTGGAAGGTGGAAAACCGGTCAGGGAAAAGCCTTTTCCGGCAAGAATCATATTTGACGATAAGGAAAAGAAGGCATCTTTAAGAGTTATCGAGAAGACAATGAAGGGTCCCGAAGCAATAGACCTCTATGGTAATGGAGAAGAGGTAGCCAAGTATAAGAAAGAATTTGCTGGTTTTTTTGGGACGAAGTTTGCTGCTCCGACTACATCCGGGACCGCAGCAATTCATACAGCTTTAGGTTCATTGAGCAAATCCAAAATACAGGTTTCCAAAATACAGGTTTCCATTGACAAATTTGTTTTTTTAATTTATAATACTAATTAGTGAAAACAAGAAAAATACAGTATATAGTAGAAATTACTTCTGATGACCGTATTAGGGTTGAAATTATTACCAGAAAGAATGCTGTTGTTGATTTTGTTGTTCAACAAGAAAGTTCAATTAAAGACAAATGGAATGCTATTATAAGATACAATTATGCTCACGGTAAACCACATAAAGATATTGTAAATCCAGATGGAACATCAAAAAAAGAGTGGATTGAAATCTCTGACTTGTCAAAAATTATAGAGATAGGTAAAAGAGACATAATGAAAAATTGGCAAAAATTCAGAAAAAATTATGAGGAGAAACTCAAATGAACAAAAGAAGAAATGGATATGAAGTAATGGGAAGGAAAAACATTAAATTATCCTTTGATTATTTATTAGAAGCAGTGAGGAATCCAGAAATACTGAAAATAATCCCACAAAATGCTCATATAGTTTTTATTCCTCGGAAAGATCGCTGGCTACAAAATAAGAATTTTCAATTGGCAAAGAGTATAATCAACCGTGGAGAGAAGGTGGTTCTGTTACCTGTAAGGTAAAAAACCATGAAAAGAGAAATCAAATATTTGATTTGACTATATTTACTATTCCTTCAACTGACAATAAATAATCTTTCCTTAAGTATTCCTGAGAGTCAACTGTGGTACTGAATGTATCATTTATTCCCAATCTTTTGAAAACAACACCAGAAATACGAGATGGCTCAAATGTAGTTGTTATGTATAAACAAACATGGATTAAAGAAAAGAATACTTATGGTAATTCACATTATCCCTGGATTTCTAAATCAGGCAGAAATATTGACTATACAGGTTCCTGCCCAAACGCAGAGCGGGCAGTGGCTGACCATATCACACTTTATATACACGAGGGATGGGAGAATAAGGAAATAGAAGATACAGTTAAAGCTTTTAAGAAGGTAGAACAGTGCTATCTGCGTTAAAAGAAATAAAACATAAAATGATGAAAATAGGAATGGGGAGATGACCTATGTCTAAATTAGCAATTTTCGGAGGAAAGAAAACTGTTCAATCTGACCCGGGTAATATTTTTACCTGGCCTATTATTACTAAAGAAATTGAGGATGCAGTGATAGAAGTATTGAGTAGAGGAGCTATGTCCGGCACAGATGTAACCATGAAATTTGAAAAGGAATACGCTGACTGGCATAAAATGAAATTTGCTTTGGGACATAACAATGGCACTGCTGCTTTACATTCTGCAATGTTTGGTTTAGGTATAGGTAAAGGTGATGAGATTATTTGCCCTTCTATTACTTATTGGGCCTCCTGTCTGCCAGTGTTTTCTCTTGGAGGAACGGTTATCTTTGCCGATATTGACCCTGAGACATTATGTATTGACCCCAATGATATTAAGCGTCGGATTACAGAGAGGACAAAAGCAATTATAGTAGTTCACTATTGCGGTATGCCGGCAGATATGGATTCTATTATGGATATTGCTGGAAAACACAATAGGTCTTCCCTGGGGTGGTTATAAATACAGAATGCATCAGCTCAGTTCAGCTGTAGGTCGGGTAGAGTTGAAACTTTATCCGAAACAAATGGCTGAGATTGATGAATCTATGAACTATTTCTGGGATCTTTTAGAAGGAGTTCCTGGAATCAGATCTCACCGGACAGCTAAAGGGTCTAAAACTACTATGGGTGGTTGGTATAACCCTTTAGGTTTTTACAATACTGAAGAATTGGAAGGGCTCTCAGTCAGCAGATTTTGTGAAGCAGTGCGAGATGAAGGTGTTGAATGCGGTCCCGGATGCAACAAATCTTTACATCTACATCCAATATTTAATAACATAGATGTTTATCAAGACGGGAAACCAAGCCGTATTGCCAATTCTGCCTCTGATATAAGACAGCCTTTAGGGAGTCTGCCTGTCTCTGAAGGTATTCAAGAACGAGTATTTTCCGTTCCCTGGTTTAAGCTTACCTTCAATGAATTTAATTTCTTTTGTGAGTAAAGGATTAATTTTACCTTTTTCATTAAGTTCAATAATAGGGATAATATCAGAAGCTTTATGTTCTTTGTAAATATAATAAGCATCATATGCTGAATCAGCGGTATTAAATTTAGGTTTAATGTTAGGGTGTTTCAATTTGAGTTGCTTAAGTAGAGGAACCGCTTGAGTGGAATCGTGGTCAGCACCTGTGGAGATTGATACAGAGATAGGCAATTGAGATTTGGCATCTACAATAAGATGAACTTTGTAACCGAAGAAAGAATAGTCTTTGTTCTTTTTACCCCAGGAAGCATCAGGGTCAGAATAAGTTTTAGGACAATTACAATGAGCTTTATCCTTACAAGTGCAAAGTTTTTGGCCGAATTTATTAGAGTAAGCCCAAAGATGAGTAGCGTCCATGGCAGTAA
>Ga0210049_1001330_pt1 | contig 22936 bp, 22 predicted proteins | sample CryGeyCG2014_300_2_FD_183964 | JGI IMG/M metagenome (GOLD analysis project Ga0210049, IMG submission 183964) | Groundwater microbial communities from aquifer - Crystal Geyser CG06_land_8/20/14_3.00 (SPAdes) (version 2) | ecosystem: Environmental > Aquatic > Deep subsurface > Groundwater | place... | reverse complement strand
ACCGTGTGTCTTATCCCCAACAAAAAGATTATTGTGTTAAAAGATGAGCAGAAAATCGGGGAATATCATTTATGAGAAAGTATACTTTTAAGGTTCCCAAAAGTATACTTTTGAATGTTGCGGAACATTTTTTCCTTTTTTCCTTGACAAAATCCTGTTTTAATGCTATAATATATCTCACGTTTCTTATATATAGCATATATAACAACTAAAAAGAGGAAGGCTGGCATTACCTGCCATAATACTACATATGAAGAAAGCCAATAAACAAACTGAAGAAGAACTCGGACAGCTTACTCTGTTCTGTAAAATAGCGTCTACCATTGCCTCAACCCTTGAGATCGAGAAGGTGCTTGGCCTTATAACCAGGAGCGTCTGCCAGTTGATAAACACCCAGGCGTGCACCCTCAGGCTTATAAACGAAGAAGGGAACGAGCTCACGCTCGTTTCATCCCACGGCCTGAGCCTCGAATACCAGAAAAAGGGCCCGGTCATGATAGGCGAGGGCATTGCCGGCTGCGTGCTAAAGACGGGGAAACCCGAAGCAGTGCTGGACGTGCTCAAAGACCCAAGGTATAAAACGAAGAATTTCGCGAAAAAAGCCAGCCTGAGATCACTTCTGTGCGTGCCTCTTGTTACGAAGGAAAGGACCATAGGCGTGATAAGCACCTACACGACCAGGCGGCACAGTTTCAGCGAGAAAGAACAGAAAATACTCAGCCTTTTCGCAAGCGAAGCGGCCATAGCGATAGAGAACGCGAGGCTGATGAACAAGATAAAGGAAGCGTACCTGAACACCCTCAGGTCCCTTGGCGCCATAGTCGACGCGTTCGACTGGCACACAGAGCGGCATTCCGAGAACGTAAGGAACTACTCGATCGCGATCGGAAGAGAAATGGGGCTGGAACCGGATGATCTCAAAGCGATAGAATATGCGGCATACATACACGACATAGGGAAGGTCGGTATCGACCTGAATATAATAAGGAAACCCGACAAGCTCAACGAGGAAGAGTGGAGGCAGATAATAAAACACCCTCTGCTCGGAGCTAATATAGCCGAAAGGATGGAAGTCCTGGACAACCTTGTGCCGCTCGTCCTGCACCACCACGAAAGGTTCGACGGCAAGGGCTACCCGGACGGCCTTAAGAGCGAGGGCATCCCGATAGGCGCCAGGATACTGGCGGTAGCGGATTCATACGAGGCGATGACCGCGGACAGGCCTTACAGGAAGGCGCTCTCAAAAGAATCCGCGGTTTTAGAAATAAAAAAGAATTCCGGCATACAGTTCGATCCAAAGGTCGTAGGCGCATTTTTAAAAACGGTAAAGAATTTCAGCAAGCGCGGGTCCGAAGGACAAGAAATAACGGACCCGCAAAAACCCTGAAAAAGGGTTAATAGAACAAGGAGGTAGCAGTAGAATGGCTAAAGCAACAGGTAAGGTGAAGTGGTTCAATGAGAAGAAAGGTTATGGTTTCATTGAGCGCGATGACGGTAGTGGAGATGTGTTCGTGCATTACTCAGCGATACAGGGCGAAGGTTTTAAGAACCTGTCTGAGGGCCAGAAGGTCGAGTTCGACGTAACGGACAGCGATAAGGGACCGCAGGCCAGCAATGTCGTTAAAATTTAGTGTTCGTATGTGAAAGAAACTGAATTTGAAAACGACGCTCCGGATAGCATCCGGGGTTTTGAAACCCCTCCCCCCTAAAAAGGGGAGGGGTTTTTATTTTTTAACACAGATTTGCACTGATATTCACAGATAATAATTTAATTAATTTGGGTAGTTTGAGGATCTACAACTGGCCGCAGTGCTAATCAGTGGAAATCAGTGTCAAAATATCTTTTTTCTTGACATATGGTTGTTTTATGGTATAATAGTTGCAAATAGAAAATATTGCAAAATATGCATAAAAGAGGCAAAAATGAACGATGATATAGAAGAACTGGTTAACAGGGTGGAAGCGGTTGACATGGAAATGAACGAGAGAAAGCTGCTTTCCCATTACAAAATACCTGAGGAGGTTGTTGAAACAGACCTCTCTATGAAGCAGTTGATGATCCTTCTTTCGCTTTCCATAAGCGACAATTCCACCATGGGTGAGCTGAGCGAGAAACTCGCCATGAATTTGTCGACGCTGACAAGGGCGGTTGACAGGCTTGTGGAGGAAACGCTTGCCATAAGGCAGAACGACCCTGGTGACCGCAGGATCGTGCGGGTGAGCCTTTCTTCAAAAGCCAAAACCGTGATGGACAAGATAAAAAAGCAGAGAAGGGAACTCGTTGCTTCTTTTATGAAAGGGCTCTCGCCCGAAGACAGGATAAAGTTCGTCAGTATGTTTGAAAACCTTATAAGATTGCTGTCCGGCTCCAAGAACAAATAACTTCGTTGTTTTCATAATGAAAACATTAAAAAGGAACTTATTTTTAATATTAAACTCCTTCATTCATAATTCATAACTCATAATTCATAATTGAAAGGAAGACCTATGCTTAAGAAACTCGCGAAGGCAGTGCTGAAATACCCCGTGGTGTTCCTGGTCATAATAATAGCAATAACCGTATTTTTTCTGCAGTTCTTCCCCCGCCTGCGCATCAATTCGGACATCACCACGATGCTTCCGAGTAATTCAAAAGCCGTGGAGACAGAAAAAGAGATCGGTGAACGGTTCGGCGGCGCCAACTTCGTGATCGCGATGGTGGAAAGCGATGACATTTTTAACTCCAGGACCCTGCGCAAGATAGATGCCGTTTCCGCGGAATTCAAAGACCTTGCGGACGTTTCCGAGATCCTGGGCATAACCAGGATGGACGAGATAAAAGGCACGGAAATGGGCCTTGAGGTTAAACCCATAAGGGAAAAACTGCCGCAGACAAAAGCTGAAATAGAATCTTTCCGAAGGTACCTGCTCGGGGACAAAAGGTACAGGGGCATATTCGTTTCGCCTGACAGCAAATACACGGTAGTGATAACCAGGCTGTCGAGCGCCGCGAATGAATCCGAGGTCGCTGAGTCCCTGGAAAAGATAATCGCGAAATACCAGGGACCGGAAAAAATATACCTTTTAGGCCCGCCTTTTATCACGAGGACCTTGCAGGGTTACCTTATCAAGGACCTTAGGATACTCCTGCCCGTAGCGGCAGGTCTAATCGTGCTGGTGCTATACTTCAGTTTCGGAACTCTCCCGGGCGTGCTGCTGCCTCTCCTCACAGTAGGGCTAAGCACCATATGGACAATGGGGCTTATAGGATGGCTCAACGAACCACTTACATTGATAACCACGATCCTTCCTGTGATACTTTTCAGCGTTGGCACCGCTTACGCCCTGCACATCATAGCAAGGTATGACGAGGAGATAATAAACGGACTTGAGAAAAAAGAAGCTCTTGAAAAAGCGATCTCAAGCACAGGAGTGCCCGTGTTCCTCGCCGCGATAACCACCGTATTCGGTTTTGTTTCAAACCTGTTCACAAGCCTGCGCCCGATAAAGGTATTCGGGCTTGCTTCAGCGTTCGGAGTGGTGATCTCATTCCTGCTCGCGCTCATTTTCGTGCCCGTTATCCTGCTATGGTTCCCAAAACCCAGGATCAGGGAAAAAACCGGGAAGACCGAAGAAAGCAGGATAATGGCGGGATTCCTGAAAGCGCTTTCCGGAATAGTTGCCAGGCGCAAAACCGCCATCGTAATAGTAATGATGTTACTAATGGCATTCATGGCAAGCGCTATACCGCGCATTACGACCGAGAGTAATTTCGTTCAGTATTTCAAGAAAGGGAGCGGCATAAGGACCGCGCACGATATTATGGACGAGCGTTTCGGCGGCACGTTCGGTTTCGACATTGTGATAAAAGGGGACATCCTTGACCCGGCTGTGATGGGTCAGATAGAAAAGTTCGGGCAGGCGCTGGGAGGCATAGAGAACGTGAACTACCCCCAGTCCATAGCCGACGTCCTGAAGGACGCCAATAAGGCGCTCAACGAAGGTGACCCGAAATACGAGGTACTGCCGCAGACAAGGGAAGCCGCTGCCCAGATAATGCTTCTGATGTCAATGTCCAGCTCTTCATTCCTGAACAATCTGATAACCGCGGATTACAGGGAAGCCCATATAACCGCAAGGGTTTCCAGCGTGCGCACCAAACTTCTTAAAAAAGCGATAAAGCAGGTCCAGGAAGCAGCGGCAAAGTGTTTCGAGCCCGGGACAGAGGTTGTAGTGAGCGGCACGCCCCTGATAATAGACGAGGTCCAGAAGCTCCTTATCTCCAACCAGTTCTCAAGCCTGATAGCCGCTTTTATAAGCGTTATCCTCATCATCACCCTAATATACCGCACACCCACAAGCGGCGCATTCGCCAGCATGCCGATATTCCTGACGGTTATAATGATACTTGGCATAATGGGGTGGCTGGGTATTCCGCTTGACATGGCTAACACGATGTGCGGCAGCATAGCGGTAGGCATAGGCATTGATTATTCCTGCCATTTCTTCGCCAGATACAAGGAGGAACGCAAGAAAGGCGCCACCCGCAGCCAGGGAGTCGAATCCGCGATAAGGTCAGTGGGCGCGCCTATCTTCTACAACGCGATAGCGGTCGGCCTGGGATTCCTGGTCCTGATGTTCTCGTCATTTGACATGCTGGGCATGTTCGGCAAGCTCATAGCCATCGCTATGCTCTTCTCTTCCCTTGGAGCGCTTACCGTGCTGCCGGTCCTGATACTCATAAAGGGAAAGGTGAAGGGGGAGATCTAACTCCTTAAAACATTGCAAAAGTTAAATTGCAAATTGCAAAATGTAAAAGTTAAAACTTTCCACGAAAGCACTCCGCCCGTCTTTCAGCGGGCGAGACTTCGCCAACCTAAAAGGATGGGCGAGGAAACCACGAAAACACGAAAAAATTCAGCCACGGATTTCCACGGATTTTAACTCTGTAAACTGTGTAAACTATATAAACTCTGTAAACTTATTTACTCTGACACCTTGGCACTGTTTAAAATGTGGACTGTCGACCGCCCGCCCTGCGCAAAGGCAGGGCGAGGTCTCGCCCGATCTTAATCGTGGCGGATGGACTGTGGACTATATTAAATTGGAGGGAACATGAAAAAAATATATATTGCTATTCTTCTGGCAGGATTATTGATGGCAGGCACAGCGGGTTTTTCAAGCGCGATGACCGCGGACGAGGTGCTGGATAAAATGGACCAGACCATGGAGCACAGTAACCAGGTAGCGGTGCTGTCCATGACCCTGACTGACAAAAAAGGAATAGTCCAGAACAGAGAGATAAAGATGTTCCAAAAAGAAGGCGGGAAAAGGCTGATAAAGTTCCTTAAGCCCGCTGACGTTAAAGGCACGGGATTCCTGTCGCTTCCGGGGGATGAAATGTATATATATATGCCTGCGCTGGGCAAGGTCAGGCGCATAGCGTCCCACGTGAAGAACCAGTCGTTCATGGGCACGGATTTTTCCTACGATGATATGGGCGGTGAGCAATACAGCGGGAGCAGTAAGACGACATCCTTTACCGAAGAAGGCGGGAAGTACCTGATAGAGGTTACCGCGGCAAAAAAAGACGCAACCTATTCAAGGCTTAAGTTAATTATAGACAAAAACACCTTTATCGCGGATAAGATAGAATTTTTTGACAAGGCAGGAAGGCCGTTCAAGACAATGACGAACTCAAACGTGGAAAAGATAGGTGACTCCTGGGTATCTAAAGAGATCAAGATGGTAAACGTCCAGGAAGGCCACACCACAGTGCTTAAAATGACCGATATAAGCTTTGACTCCGAACTGAGCGACGATATTTTCACCCAGCGCAACCTGCAGAAATAACTAAGAACAGTCATTTGTCACGAGTTTAAAACCAAAAAGTATTTATCAGTGCTGCAGGATCATTAAAAGGAAATACGGAGGGAGAAATGCCTAAACTCGATCCTGCCGGATGGTTCGCTAAAATCGGATTTATAACATGCCTCCTTATAACATGTATTATAGCTTCCTTCATTTTCGACAGGAAAGAATACTCGGTGACCGATGTGTATGAAGTCGGGCCGGGTAAACCTTATTTTAATATACAGTCAGCGGTCAATGCTTTAATTGAGACACAATGGGGTATGCCCTTTGATACCGAGAAGAAGATCAAGATATATGCCAAACAGGGCGAGGGATATGACGCCTGTTATAATGAAGCAATAACCATATGGGGATTAAAGCCCACGCAAGACCACAGGCTTATTATAGAGGGCGATGGAAACCTGGCAATGATCGCCTCTTCGCAGGATATAAAGTATATTAAAATGCTCCCTGTTAAAGTCTATCCCGGCGCGGCATTCACAGTTAAAAGCCCGTTCGTTACCATAAGGAAACTGCGGATAGGGGGCAATGGGTACCCCGTGCATTGCATTGAGGATAAAGGCATATATGTCAGCGAGAAAGGATTTGTGATAGAGGACTGCACCTGGTATAAGACACATCACTCGCAGGTCTATCTTGCCAGGGGGGCTAACAGCGCGGTAATAAACAGGAACACTTTTTGCCTTTCAGGCACATCCGCCGTTGAAATCGAACCAGGTGTCAACAACTGCCTGATATGCAATAATACAATGGTCGGGATGCAGCACGGAATAATCTGCAGGGGGAAAAACCATCGCATATACAATAATACCATCGTAAAGAGCAGCAAATATGTGGCCGGTTCATGCATATATTTTCCCGAAACCACCTGCGGCAATATAGATATAAAAAATAATATATTTGTCGCGGATTATCCGAGTTCCTGTTTCAGTTCAAACGGGCTGCCCGCAGGCATAAGTTCCGACAATAACCTTTTCTTTTCCTTTTTAACATCATTTATATACGATGACTGCACCAAGGACCCAAAAGACCGCGTGAAATTGACCGGATGGAAGAAGATCTCGGGTCAGGACACAAATTCGCTTTACGGCGATCCGATATTCTTTTTTTTCAACGGTTATAAGTGGATACCCCCGTACGGCGACTCTCCGCCATTTTATATTAATACTGACCTGCGCCTGCGCGAAGGTTCGGCGGCAATAGGCAGGGGAAAAGTGCTATCCGGCATATTTGATACGGATATTCTCGGTAAAAAAAGGAAAAACCTTTGGGACATAGGGGCTTATGCGCGGCAATAACGATAATAAAAGTTTTTAGCAGGGACCTGGCAGGAACCTAAACTACCCATACTTTTTAGCTTTTTAAGTTCTCTTAAGCCTGCCCGCCAATCTTGGTGGAGGGTTCCCTGTAAAAAAGGCATTGAATCATGAAAATTACCCTGATTGTTTTTGCTGTATTGGGGTGGTGCGCGGCCGCGATGGGCCAGGACGCCGGAACCATCATCGCCGGAGCCAGGCAGAAATACGAAAAGGTAAGCGGCTACTGCTGTCTCATGGAAATACGCGAGGTCCGGGGCCCAAAAACTGAAGACAGGCTGATGAAGTATTATTTCAAAAAGCCCTGTACCATCAGGATAGAGTCCTTGAGGGAAAAGACGCCGGAGGCGTGGCGCTTTACAGGGACCGTTTCGTATGGGGGAGGCAGAGCGGCATACTAAGCGCTTTCAGGATGAAGTTCAAATACACCGACAGGATGGTCGCTTCCGCCAGGGGCGCGACTATGGACCAGTCAGGCTGGGGTTATATGCTTGGCCAGATCGAAGGCTTGTCTAAGAAAGGAAGCGGGTTATCCGTATCGGAAGTTACCGGAAAATATTCCTGCTGGGTACTCAGCGATCTGCGGCAGGAAACAGGTTCTTCAGGCGAGAAATTCTACATAGACAAGGAAACCGGCGTGGTATCAAGGCACGAAACCTTTGAGGACGGGATCCTTGTAAGCAGGGGCATATACAGGGAGTTTATTATAAACGGCAGTTTTGACCCAGCGCTTTTTGACGAAAAAAGATTTTAAACAGCAAAATGATTATTTACAGGGATCTTCGAGCGGGATTTAAACTACTTCTTTTGGAGTAGACCCTTTAGGGTCGTATAATAACGGGCCTAAATGCCCTACTCCTTGTAGCATATTTTATAGAAAGGGAGAAAAAGATGAAAAAAATAATTGCAGTTGTGGTTTTGGGCCTGCTTGCGGCGGGAAGCGCGCACGCCCTGGATATAAACGGGTTCCTGAAAACGGACTGGCGGGTCAAGGCTGACAGCACTGCCGCGCTCACCTGGAACGAAAACGTGGTTAACCTGAAACTGAAATCCGCGGTCGCTTCAGGAGCAAGCGGGTTCGCGGAACTGGAACTGAAAAACACCGGGTTCCCAACAGCAGGTAACCTGAACGATCTGAGCCTTTACGATAAATCTAAGGCAGCGCCCTGGACGCTTGAGCTTAAGGAAGGATACGTGGATATCTCGAACCTTTTTGTCGAAGGCTTTGACCTGCGCGCGGGAAAACAGCGCATCACCTGGGGCACAGCGGACAGGTTCAACCCCACGGATAACCTGAATCCGCTTGACCTTTCTGACCTGACTGATTTCGGAAGGCGGGTCGCGAACACTTCGCTGAAAGCCACGTATTACATAGGTAATTTCTACGCGCAGGGTGTTTTCATCCCGGTGTTCACGCCTGGTGTCCTGCCCGCAAATTGGATGTCAATGTACCCGATGCCCTTGATGGCGGGTGTCACAATCAGAAATATGGATTTAACAGTTACGATGCCTGAAGACAGACTCGAAAGCTCAAGTTTTGCTGTCAAACTGGGAGGAAAAGTATTTGGCTTTGATATTTCTTTGAGTTATTTCCGTGGGTATGATGGTCTGCCGCTTGACAGAAGCAGAACAGTTACAATGGTTGACACAGCTCCGACAGTGGATGTTGCCGTAGGTTTAAATTATCCAAAAATGCAGGTTATCGGGTTTGACCTTGCAGGCTCAATATTTGACGCCGGGGTCTGGTTTGAACTGGGCTATTTCATACCTGACCAGTTTGATACTATGGCAATGTTGCCGTTCCAGCTTCCAACCACCGGAACAAAGTTCCTGGAGCCCTGGCTGAAATATACGGTCGGGACTGACTACACATTCCCTGTGGTCGGGATTTACATAAACGCCCAGTACTGCCATGGGTTCTTTGACGAATATACTTCATCAGACTCCCGTTCAAAGATAAGGGACTACCTTGTAGCCCAGATGGACAAAAAGTTCTTTGATGACAAGCTCAAGCTTGCCCTTGCGGGATTCATCGAAATGGATTACGCAGCCGGCGCGGAACACTTTGTTAAAAGCTGGACCATCGTGCCGGAAATTACTTACTGCCCGTTCGAGGCGACAGAGATAGTGCTTGGCGCGTATATGCTGGATTCCTGGGCAGGCGGCAAGTTCGAATCAAGCAAAGACAGCGATGAAGTTTACCTTAAAATTAAATACAGTTACTAACGTTTTCTGCACTTCAAATCCCCCTATTTCCCCCTTTTACAAAGGGGGATGAAAGGGGGATTTAAACCAGACCCTTTTCCGCCTTCGAAAAGCGGGGAGGGGTTCTTTTATTTTGGAGTAGGGGCTTTTCGAAGACCCCCGCCTGCGCAGATACTCCGCCAACCTTAGCTCTCCGCTATTTGCGGAAAGGTTGCGGATGCTGCGGCGGGCAAGGTGCAAATCTTTAAGGCGGGAGCCCCGTTATTTAAACGACCCTAAAGGGTCTACTCCTGAAAAAATCACGAAAGACTTGACCCCTGCTACTCCAATATAAAATTGGAGTAAGCTGCTGGGGTCTTCGTCAGAAAGTACTAAAGTGCGGTTTTTCCTTGACCCCTGCAGCTGCCGCTAACGCAGGGGTCGACGATTTAAAAAACGAAAAAATGCATAAGGACTTGACAATCCAAAAAAATGTGATATACTTATAAAGTAATAATGTTATATCTGGATAACCTTAATACGTTAGATTGCCGCCCCGCCACGAATATTGGCGGGTCGCAATGACAGAAGGAGGGAATATGGGTGTTAAAATGTTCGAGCCGCCTGAAATACCGGAGAAGTACATGAAGAACTTTATCCTCAAGATGCCTTTTGTCCGGCTGGGTGTTTTGCACGTTCTTTCAAAGGAGCCGTCGTGCGGGAACAAGATAGCCGAAATGATGAGCCCGAAAGTAAAGGGATCAAAACATGGGTTTCCCCACAAGCTTAACCCGAACGTGCTTTACCCGCTTCTGTACAACCTTGAAAAAGAAGGTTTTATATCGGGTAAATGGGAGCATCCCAGCAAGCGGACAAGGCGCATCTATTCAATCACTCCGAAAGGGAAAATAATGCTCGTGCAGCTGAAAAAGGCCGTAAAACCCAAGATCGAGGAAGCACTGAAGCTTATGAAGAATTTTGCTGTTGAATTATTTGATAAATGATCCTGGCAAACAGGGTGATTTTAATAAAGGAACAAAACATGAATAAACACACGCTGAGAGCTTTAATGGTTTTTTCGCTTTATGTGTCCATGATATGCCTGCCTTCTTTTACATACGGGGCCGAAACACTGTACCTTACACTTGACGAAAGCGTTGATTACGCGATGAAACACAACAGGACCATCCGGGCCTACGCGCAAAAGGGAGAGGGAGCGCAGTATAAAATGCAGGAATCTGTCGGCAGCTTCCTTCCGCAAATATCCGCGTCTTTCAATTTCACGCACATGGATGCGGCGCCTGCAATGGAAATACCCGCGGGCATGCTTGGCCCTATGAGCCCGGCAATGTCCCTTACGACCAGCCAGCAGGAGCAGAGAGCTGTCAAGGGGACGGTCCAGCAGAACCTTTTTACGTGGGGAAGGATCGTCAATTCATATAAACAGTCCAGGCTCGGGTATGAAATAGCCGGCATTGAGCTTGAAAAGGCAAAACTCCAGCTGAAGGTTGAAGTGATAAGAAGTTTCTACGGGGTCATACTCGCGCAGGAAGTGATCAGGGCGTCTGAAGACGCTGTGAAAAACGCTGAAACCCACCTTGAAAACACTAAAAGAAACCTGGCAGCAGGTATCGCCTCTGATTTCGACGTGTTAAGGGCTGAGGTCCAGCTCGCTAACATAAAACCCCAGGCAATAAAGGTAAAGAACAGCCTGCGGCTTGCTTTATTCCAGTTCAAGAACCTGCTTGGGATTGCCGAAGGCATTCCTGTTGAACTGGCAGGGAAAATGAAATATGATCCCGGTACGTATAACTTAAAAGAAGGCATTAATAAAGTCCTTTTAAATCGTTTAGAATTAAAGCAAATGAAGATTCAAAAAGAAATGTCTAAAACAGGGATCGAGCTTGCTTCTTCAGGGAATAAACCCTCACTTTCTTTCCTTTACAGTTACCAGCTGGCAAACGGACAGACCTCCGATGTCAACGAATGGAAGGACAGCTGGAATGCGATGCTTAACCTTAATATACCTGTTTTTGACGGCAATATAACAAGTTCAAAGGTAAAACAGGCTGAATCCCAGCTTAAAGAGCTGAACATAGCCGAAGCTGACCTTATCCAGAATATCAGGCTGGAACTTGAACAGATATATTACGAGTTAAAAGAAAATGAGGAAATATTCACTTCGCAGGAAAAAAACGTCAGCCAGGCGCAAAGGGCGCAGGAGCTCGCGGAAGCGCGGTACAAGGAAGGGCTTGCAACCAATGCCGATGTAACGGACGCCCAGCAGGCATTCCTGCAGTCAAGGGTTAACATGCTCCAGGCGCTGTACAATTACACTGTGGCGCAGGCGAAGTGGGTAAAAGCCGTAGGCGGCCAATAACTACAGTGGCCAGTGTCCAGTTGCCAGTTAAACCTAATTATAAACTTCGGTCTGCTGACAACCGACAACTCACAACTGACAACTATTTATAGAATGGGGGAATAAATGAAAAAGAAGCGCAGATGGATAATACTGGTAATAATCGCGGCAGTCGTCGTGTTCTGGGTCTTCGGGACTATGAGGAACAGCGCGATGGTCCAGGTGAAAACCGTGAAGGCGCAGAAAGGCACGATCACCTCCAGGATATTCACGACCGGCGTGATAAAAGCGAAAGAACAGGTGAAAATAAGCTCCAAGTCAGGCGGCAGGCTGGCTCTCCTGGGCGTAAAAGAAGGCGACATTGTGAAGAAAGGCAGGCTCATAGCGGAACTTGATGACGCCGAGCTCCTTGCCCAGTCCAAACAGGCGGAAGCAACCCTTGACCAGGCGAAGATCGACCTTGAAACGAGCAGGAAGAATAATGAAAGGATGTCCTCGCTTTTCGCGGAAAAAGTTATAACTGAACAGCAGATGGACAACGCGCAGTCCCAGCTGAAGTTCTCCCAGGCGCGCCTGAAACAGATACAGGGCCAGGTGGACCTGATAAGAACGCAGCTGGATAACGCGAGGATAACCACCCCGATCTCGGGCATGGTTTTCCAGAAATTCGTAAACCCGGGCGAGATCATCAACCCCGGCGCGCCGCTTGTCACGGTATTCAACCCTTCCTCTCTTTACGTTGAGGTGAACATCGATGAGGCGGACGTGGGAAAGATCAGGAACGGCCAGCCCGCGGAGATAAGGCTTGACGCGTATCCCGGAGACGCGGTCGAGGGAAACGTAAGCTACATAGCTTCCGCAAGCCAGGATATCAAGGAAAAAGGCGTTACGTTCCTGGTGGAGATATCCATAAAGAAAACCGGTGTCCAGCTGCGCCTCGGGATGACCGCTGATGTGGACATAACCATAGGAAAACAGGAAAATATTTTGAAGATACCGGGAATAGCGATCCTTGAAAAAGAAGGCAAGAAATACGTTTTTATCGCTGAGAACGGGAAGTCGCTAAGGAAAGAAATAACAACAGGTCTTGAAAGCGACGAAGAATCCGGGATAGCTTCCGGCATCAAGGAAGGCGACGAGGTTATAGTAACCAACGTGGATAAGCTTGCCGACAAGAAACCTGTGAGGATACCGCCCGGCTCCAAGAACGGCAATAATTAATATAGCTCATGGCTCATAGCTGATGGCTCATAGCTGCAAAGACGCAAGTTTACGGGCATTCGGGCTGTCTAATTATAGTAAAGACGGCTCATGGCTCATAGCTCATAGCTGATAGCTAATATGTAACCACGAATTTCCACGAATTTCCACGGATTTAATTACTTTATATACTATGTAAACTATATAAACTTTGTAAACTATGTAAACTGTTTTCAAAAAAAGGAGCAAGTTTGAGCGACAACAGCAGGGATAAAACTCTATTGGAAAACATCAGCAGGGGAGATGAATCAGCTCTGGAAGAGCTCGTATCAGGCTTTCAGTCCAGGATCATAAACCTGCTTTACAGGTACACCCGTAGGTCCAGGCAGGACGCGGAAGAACTGGCCCAGGACGTTTTTGTCCGGGTATGGAACTCAGCCGGCTCTTTCAGGGGCGGCTCAGCGGTCTCAACCTGGATCTACCGGATAGCCATAAACCTTGCCATCAACCACACAAAAAAGAAAAAACTGCCTGTCTTTTCAACTGACGGGTATATGGCTTCGCAGGCAGGCGGGATCCGCAGGGAGTTCGCGGTCCAGGAACCTTCACAGCAGGAAACTCTGATCAACAAAGACAGGAAAGAAATAATAGAGCATTCCATGGAAAAACTTCCCCCAAGCCAGAAAACGGCCTTAATCCTTTCCAGGTATGAGGGCCGTTCCTACTCAGAAATATCCGGTATAATGAAGGTTTCGATCCCGGCCGTTGAATCCCTGCTTTTCAAGGCGAAGCGCAAGCTGAGGACAGTGCTGCTTCCTTACAGAGAAAAAGGCATGCTCTAAGGCAGCAAGTTTTTAAGCTTTACGCCTGTCTAATATATCAGGAGGCATCGAAGATGGACTGCAAGAGCGCGAAAAAACTCATTTCTTTGAAAGCGGATAACGAGCTGGGCGCTGACCGTCTGGAAGAGCTGAACGCGCATCTTGACTCATGCCCGGAATGCAGGGAAGAAATTGAATTCACATCCGCTATACTGAAGGAACTAGCAGTTCCTGAAGTTCTCGAAACCCCGCCTTATTTTTTCAATAAAATAAAAGCAAAGATCTCTGCCGAAGGCGCCGAAACCGTTCCCGGCATCTTCAGGCTTGGTTTCAGGACAGCTTTCGCAGGCGCGGCATTTTCTTTCCTTATAATAGGCTTTTCCCTGCTGGCCGGAGTTCTGCTGGGCAACACCTACTGGACCCAGGCGAACGACGAATCAGCTTTTTCAAAGGAAACCGAATCAACCCTGAACCTGCAAACGCTGGAAGCGCTGCCTGAAAACTCTTTCGGCAGTCTTTACAGCGAATATCTCGGAGGTGCTTAAATGAGATCCAGGATCATGACCGCAGTATTGATAATTTCGCTTGCCCTGAACATCGGGGTAGCTTCCGCGGTGATATTCAGGCACGCGGCGGTAAGGAAAATGTTCCGCGCGGGCGGCCCGGGATTCGCCATGAAGAGGGCACCTTTGGACATGCTATGCAGGAAAATGGGGATCTCAGGGGAACAGAAAAAGGAAATACTGCGCATCCACGAAGAATCCCAAAAAACGATCGCGCCGCTTGCCGGGAGATCCCACGAACTCAGGAAAGAGCTGTTCAGAATGATAAAGGAAGGCAAGGTGGATGAGGCAAAAAAACAGAAGATCATCCTTGAAATATCGGGTCTGCAGGCGCAGATCGAGAACGCCTCGGTTGACAGCATCATAAAAACAAGAAGCTGCCTGAAACCCGAACAGGCTAAAAGGTTCAACAGGATATTTAACAGGATGGAGATGGGGCTTGCAGCAATGCCTTTTTTCTCGGACACAGGGCCGCATCCGCACAAACCAGGACCCCCGCCGCCGCGCAGCCGATAAAACAAGTTAAAAAGGTTAAAAAGGTTAAATGGTAAAAGAGGGGTAAAGATGATCATAAGCACTAAAGATTTAGCAAAAATATACCACCTGGGCAAGATAGAAGTTCCCGCGCTCAAGGGAATAAACATAAACATAGAAAAAGGTGAGTTCGTTGCCATAATGGGCGCTTCAGGCTCAGGCAAATCCACGCTGATGCACCTTATAGGGTGCCTTGACAGGCCTTCATCCGGCACTATCACCATAGACGGCATTGAGACCAGCCATATGGAAAAAGACGAGCTCGCGGAACTGAGGAACAAAAAGATAGGCTTTGTGTTTCAAAGCTTCAACCTTCTTCCGAGGATGAACGCGCTGGGCAACGTTGAACTGCCTTTACTTTACGCGAACATCCCGAAGGAAAAAAGGCGGGAAAAAGCGATAAACGCGATGAAAATGGTAAACCTGGAAGACCGGATGAACCACAAGCCCAGCGAGCTTTCCGGAGGCCAGCAGCAGAGGGTCGCGATAGCAAGGGCGCTCATAAACAGCCCGGCTATTATACTCGCTGACGAACCCACAGGCAACCTTGACAGCAAGTCAGGCGTGGAAATAATAGGGATCCTCAGAAAGCTCAACGAGGAAGGCCACACCGTTATAATGGTCACGCACGACAGGAACGTGGGCGAGAACGCGCGCAGGATAATAATATTAAAAGACGGAGAAGTTACGGAGGAAGTGGACCTTTCAGGGAAGAAATAAAATAAGGATATCAAAGACATTGAAAACATTAACTGCATTAAAAATATTGGGGGCATTGAAAATATTTGCTGCATTAGCGGTTATAGCGGCATTCTTGGTGCCGTGCTTCGCATTCGCGGCAGCACCTGCGGCGGACGCGCAGGCGGAAACCGGCGTTTTCAGCCTTGGCAGATGCATCAGCATGGCGCTGGAATCCCAGCCTGACCTTAAAATAGCGAGATCAAACCTTAATATCTCAAGGAACAGCCTGACAAAGACCATTTCTTCCCTTTTCCCGCAGGCAAAAGCCTCAGCTTCATACAGCGTCTGGCAGGACAACCTGTCTGCTTCGGCGGCGGATGATTATTCGGCGAAAATTTCATTAACCCAGAACATCTGGGATTTCGGTAAAACGATCGACTCGTTACGCCTGGATGTTGAGGACAGGAACTCCGGCGACCTGTTTCTGCAGGATAAAATACGGGAGATCATACTCAGCGTTACGCAGCAGTATTACGAATACTTAAAAACAAAACGCCTGGCAGAAATGGATTCCGAATCTTTGCGGCAGTCAGAAGAGCATCTTTCGCAGGCAAAGGATTTTTACCAGGCAGGTATTAAGTCCAGGATCGACGTCACGAAGGCGGAGGTCCAGAAGGCGAATGACAGGCTCTCGCTTATCAGCGCCGTGAACAAGCTCAAGATCGCGAAACTCAAACTCGGTAACGCGATAGGGATGAAACAGGCTGATTTCGAGGTTGAAAACACGGTCGACACGACTGCTTTTGACATAGGCCTGGAATACTGCCTTGAGCGCGCGTTCAGATCCAGGCCTGATGTGCTTGAAATGGAATCTTCGATAAGATCAGCCAGGATCAACCTGTCATCCTCAGTGAGAAGGATGTTCCTGGAAGACGGGTCAGGCATCCAGGCAAAAGCGGAGTATGATTTTCACCCGGAAGGCTCGTCCTGGAACGCGGGAGTTGGGATATCCATCCCGCTTTTCACGGGTTTTTCAAACATTTCAGGGCTTAACACCGCGCGCGAGAACCTGAGTATAGCGCTGGAAAGAAAAAAGAGCCTTGAGCTTTCCGTGCGGCTGGAAGTTGAGCAGGCTTACCTGACAATGCAGGAAAAAAAGGAAAGCATAGATGCGGCAGCTGAAGGCCTGAGGAACGCGGAAGAGAATTTCTCACTCGCGCAGGGCAGGTACCTGTCGGGCATCGGCTCGATGATAGAGCTGGCTGACGCGCAGACAACGCTGACAGGCGCGAAAACAAACCATATCAACTCGCTTTACGATTACGCGGAAAGCGTGGCAAGCCTCAGGAAATCAGCAGGATTGCTGGACGCCTTTTATATACCGTAGAAATAACCCTCACCTCAATCCTCTCCCGTCCAAGGGAGAGGAAAAATAAGGAATAAATAAAATATAATGGAGATAAAAAGTGAGAAAAATAAAGGTAAAAATATGGTGGTTCGCGGCCGCGGCAGCGGTTGTTGTTGCGCTGATTATTTTTACAAGAAAACCCGCGGGCCTGTCCTACAAAACAGTAAAAGTGGAGCGCGGCAGCATTACTTCCATGATCTCGGCTACGGGTACCGTGAACGCGGTGACATCCGTTGACGTGGGAAGCCAGGTCTCGGGAATAATACAGGACATTCTCGTGGATTTCAATTCCGAGGTCAAGAAAGGGCAGCTCATAGCCCAGATAGACCCCGCGCCGTTCAAGGCAAAGCTTGACCAGGCGGACGCGAACCTTACGAAGGCGAGGATAGCGGTTGACGACTCCAAGCGCACGCTTGACAGGAACACTGAGTTGTTCGCCAAGAACCTTATTGCCCGCAGCGACAAGGACGCGGCTGAAACAACATACCAGAACGCGCTCGCGCAGATGAAGCAGGCGCAGGCGTCATACGATCTGGCGATGACAGACCTTAAAAATACCACCATAACCTCGCCGATCAGCGGCATAGTGGTGAACAGGAATATGAATCCCGGCCAGACAGTAGCGGCTTCCTTTTCAGCGCCGACCCTTTTCACGATAGCCCAGGACCTCAGCGAAATGCAGATAGAGGCGAACATAGACGAAGGGGACATTGGCCGGATAAAGAAAGGGCAGGAAGCTGTTTTCACGGTGGACGCCTTCCCAGAGGAAAATTTCAGCGGAAGAGTAAGCCAGGTCCGCATCGCGCCTGAAATAGTGCAAAGGGTCGTGACCTACACGGTCGTAATAGGCGTGAGCAACGACGAATTGCTTTTAAAGCCGGGAATGACCGCGAACATCAGCATAGTAACTGACCGCAGGAACGATATCTTTAAAGTTGCCAACACAGCCCTGCGGTTCAAGCCGTCCGCGGACGTGCTGCAGCAGATCGCGCAAAAAAACAATAACAGAGAAAAACCCGTCGTAGATACCGTAACGGAAAAACCGAAGGCGGCAGGCAGGGAAAGAACGTCGAAGATGGCAGGCGGAGAAAAACAGCGAGCACTTGCGGGTCCCGAAGAACAGCGGGGAGCGAGCCGGCAGGAACAGAAAAAACCCGCGGGAAATTTCGGCACCTTATGGGTCTTTGACGGAAAAACGATAAGGTCTGTCAGGGTAAAAACCGGCATAACAGACGGGGTGTCAACCGAAGTGGAATCGCAGGAAATCGCGGAAGGCACACAGGCAGTAATTGGGATCAACGCTAACGGCAAAGGCTCAGGCACCGGAACAGCGGCGCCTTTCGGCATGGGCGGGCCCGGAATGCGGGTCAGGCGGTAAATACAGTGATTAGTGAATAGTGGGTAGTGAGTAGTCAACAGCTATAACTAAAAAAAGCAGTCATTAGTCATTTGTAAAAGCCAAGATTCCTCTTTTAAATAATCACCGTAATCGCGGTTAAAAATCCCGCCACTTCGGCGGGTCGCCGTAGGGGCGACACCGTAATCATTCTCAGAGGAAAAGCAATGGATCTGATAAGCACCATTGAAATGTCATACAAAGTCCTGGTCCAGAACAAAATGCGCTCCATCCTTACAATGCTGGGCATAATCATAGGCGTCGGCGCGGTTATAGCCATGCTTAGCGTCGGCACCGGGGCGAAAAAGGCAATAATGGACCGGATGTCAAGCCTGGGCAATAACATACTACAGATCTTTCCCGGCAGCGCCAATGAACGCGGCGTGCACGGCGGCTGGGGCTCAAGGACCTCGCTCAAAGAAGTAGACGCGCTTGCGATAAAAAAGGAGATAACTTCCGCAGCTTATGTTGCCCCCATGGTAAGCACCCAGAGCCAGGTTATCTACGGGAACCAGAACTGGAACACCAGGATCCAGGGCTCCAATATCGATTTCCTTGAGATAAGGGACTGGAAAGTCGAAAGCGGGGTGCCGTTCAACGAGCAGGAGGTCCGCGATGCCGCGAAAGTATGCATTATCGGCAAAACGGTAGCCGAAAACCTGTTCGGAAGCGCCGACCCCATCGGCAAAAACGTCCGCGTCAATAAAATGCAGTTCAAGATCGTCGGCGTGCTCGAGAAGAAGGGGTCGGGTTTCGGCGGGGACCAGGACGATACCATACTCGCGCCGTACACCACCGTGATGAAAAGACTTACGGGAGTTACCTTCCTAAACAACATACAGGTATCCGCTGTAAGCAGCGATGCTATCGCACTGGTCCAGCAGCAGGTCACAGAGCTGCTGAGGCAGCGCCACCGCATAGGCGCTGGTAAGGACGACGATTTCCAGATAATGAACATGGCCGACATAATGGCCGCGGCGACATCAATGGCAACCACTATGACAATGCTCCTGGGAAGCGTTGCTTCTGTTTCGCTTCTTGTGGGCGGCATAGGCATAATGAACATAATGCTCGTGTCGGTCACAGAGCGCACGAGGGAGATCGGCATAAGGATGGCTGTGGGCGCGAAAAGGTTCGACGTCCTGCTCCAGTTCATAATAGAAGCATTGATGCTGAGCCTGTTCGGCGGGATAATCGGCATATGCGTGGGTGTTATCGTGTCCATCCTTATAGCAACGCTGGCAAAATGGGCGATATTTGTTTCCCCCGGCTCGATCTTCCTGTCTTTCGGCTTCGCGATAGCGATCGGCGTGTTCTTCGGGTATTACCCGGCGCGCAGGGCGGCCGACATGGACCCGATCGAAGCGTTGCGCTACGAGTGACAAACCCGCTTTTGCCTGGAGGTTAAAATGCGCAAGAAAATTTTATTTATTTTGTTAGTTTTGATATTCATGTTTGGGGCACTGCTAACTATTGGCAGAGCACACTGCTGGAGTATGCAGAAGAAAAATTCATATAATGAAACTAATACCGGGACAAAAACCGATAGTATGTCATTAAAGGAAAAAACTCAGAAATTGGTTAAGGTTGGGAATGATTATTGCCCGGTTATGGGGATGAAATTAGAGAAAGGAAAAGGAACTAAATATACGTACAAGGGCAAAATATATAATTTCTGCTGTTCTCATTGTGTTGAACAATTCAAAAAGAACCCGGAGAAATACATTAAAATAATAGCAGAGCAGGAAAAGAAAAAAAAGAACACAACCATGCCGGGGAAAAGTAATTAAGGAGCTTTGTAAAGATCAAAGTACGTTTGGCATCTGATAAAAAAAGTTTTAAGGAGGAGCTTATGAGCACGAATAAAACAAAAGTAACTGAATGGTTGAAGAGCGTTTCAGCATATGGAGGCATAGCATTTTTTGTCATCATAGCATTAGAGGTTATGATAATGATAAGTCCTTTTGCATTTTTCTTTTATTCTGTTTTTAACCCGGTATTCAAATGGTTGAATCAATACGCGATAACAGGATGGCTTACAACGTTCTTCCTGCCCCATATGATTTTACCCCCAACCCTATTCTTAAGGACTATCCGTATATTAGGCTCTGTGTTTTTTATAATAGGCGCCGTTACTTTCTTTTTCTGCGCTTTCCAGGTATATTTTAACAAGATATTCAAGCGCGGGGCAGTTGTCAGAGGATTATACACATATATCCGCCATCCACAATATGTGGCTTTAGGGATATGGGGAATAGGTATGGCCATATTGTGGCCAAGGTTCTTTGTTCTTGCGTCATTATCCCTGATGTTTATACTTTATTATTTTCTTGCAAAGAACGAGGAAAGAAGGATGTTGGGCCAATACGGAGAAACGTATGCTGAATATATGAATAAAACGGGTATGTTTTTCCCGGGTTCTATCGAAAAATTTCTTGGAAAGACAATGCCCGCAACGGATATAAAGTATTTTTTAATTCCGCTGGTCTTTATATTTTTGACCCTCGGAACCGGTTTTATCCTCAGGACAGTGACCTTGCATCAGATTCCTTTTGAGAACAGAAACAATGTCACTCTTATATCCATCCTTCCTGAAGACAACAGCCATGCCGTGAAAGTACTTAACGATATCTCTATCAGTGAGGACAAGGAAGGGATAGGTTTCCTTAACAGCAAAAAAGACTACCTGTGTTATTTGATGCCGGCTGACTATGTAATGCAGGGCATGATCGCCAATACAGGCTCTGATTTCCATCTTTTCAAACAAAGCCATACGTTATCCATGATTACTGAATGGGTGTTACATCCTTTTGGCCATTTAAGAGCATCCCCGGCTCTGCATATGGCCAAAATGCATAATGTTGACCCTGTTTTTGCAAGAAGACACCATTGTCCTATAGGGATTAACAAAGAAAATTTGGATTGCAAAGTTTGTTCGTATAGACGGGTTATATTTGTGCAGGTAGACAACAATCGTGGAAAGCATATTTCAGGAAAAGGGCTGCTTTCTTTTAATACCACAAGGGAACCAGTCGGGTTTATTGATATAAACGTAGAAACAGGCGAGATCGTAAGCATGAAGGAAGTTGAGAAATCCACAGCATGGAAGGATGTTCCTACGCCTGCCATCTAATTCTATAGGATAGCTTGCTAATTAGATTTAAACTAATTAGGTTCTAATTAATCAATAAAATTTAATCTCAGGAGCTTACTTGGATTTTTTTGCGAAACTATTTTTAGGGATGGGCAACGCGTTTGAGGCGCTGAGAGCTAATAAGGTCCGGACTGCGCTCACCGTGCTGGGCGTGCTCATAGGCGTCATGTCGATAATAATGCTGGTCTCCATAGGCCAGGGGGTCAAGGAGCAGGTTTCGGACGAGATAAAGGGCCTTGGCGCGAACCTTTTCTTTATTTCGCCGAACATGGGCGGAGGCAAAAGCCACACCCCGCCGGGCATGATGTCAAACAAGATGACTTATAATGATGTAATTGCTATTCAGACGAAGAACGGCATAGGCATTGAGGTCGTGCCGGTCCTGCGCACGTCCGCGGTGGTGAAATATAGCAATACAACATACATGACAGCGATATTCGGGACCACGGAGAAATACGCCGAAGCCCTGAGCCAGAAAGTGACGGACGGCAAGTTCTTCAACGAAAATATGGTCAGCAACCGCAGAAGGGTCTGCGTGATAGGCAAGACAATAGTGGAAGAGCTCTTTGCCAACAAGGATCCCATAGGAAAGGACATTGCCATAAGCGGCGGAAAATTCAAGATCATAGGCATACTGGAAAGCAAGGGCGCGACCATGGGCCAGAACCAGGATGACCAGATCGTGATACCTATCACTGCCGCGCAGGCATTGCTGGGCACCACAAAGGTCAATTTCATAGTATGCAAGGCGCCCAGCGAGGACAGGATAGAAGAATCGAAAAGGATAGTCCGCAGGATCCTGCTGCGCAGGCTTACGGAAAACGATTTTGACATAACGGACCAGAAGGACGTGCTTGAAACTCTGAAGAAGATCACCGGGATACTGACAGTCGCGCTTGGCGGCATAGCCGGTATATCCCTGCTTGTGGGCGGGATCGGGATAATGAACATAATGCTTGTGACTGTGGCTGAAAGGACGCGCGAGATAGGCATAAGGAAGGCGATAGGGGCGAAAGAAAGTGATATCCTCACCCAGTTCCTCATAGAATCCATCCTCATAAGCGCCACGGGGGGCATCATAGGGATACTTATCGGCTGGAGCGGGTCGCTCGCGCTTCGCAGATGGGTGGCGACCGCGGTCACGCCGTGGTCAGTGCTCCTGGCTTTCGGATTTGCCCTGTTCATCGGAATATTTTTCGGAGTGTATCCGGCAAGCAAAGCAGCGAAATTAGACCCAATAGAGGCATTGAGACACGAGTGAACAAAGTCCTGATCCTAGATCCTAGATGCTGGATACTGGATTAAGGATTTTATTTAGATACAAATTCCTACAACTACGATCTAGTGTGGTGTCTCTAACAGTTCTTTACATTTGGGCTGTCATTGCGAGGAGTGTTAACGACGAAGCAATCTTGACCTAAAAATCGAGATTGCCACGCTCCCTTTGGTCGCTCGCAATGACAACTC
>Ga0210049_1001328_pt1 | contig 22943 bp, 17 predicted proteins | sample CryGeyCG2014_300_2_FD_183964 | JGI IMG/M metagenome (GOLD analysis project Ga0210049, IMG submission 183964) | Groundwater microbial communities from aquifer - Crystal Geyser CG06_land_8/20/14_3.00 (SPAdes) (version 2) | ecosystem: Environmental > Aquatic > Deep subsurface > Groundwater | place... | reverse complement strand
GGCTGCCGATCCGGCAAGTTCTATGTCAGCCCTCCTTGAATCCCGCAGCTCCAGCGGTGTAGTACCGGTCCTGATGAAAAGCGAGTTTGGAAAAACCGCAGCCGAACCGTATCCAAGCTGAAAGTCGAGACTGCGTCCAACCGTCATCACGACATCAGCTTCATTCATTGCTCTTGCCCGCATGGCAGGCATAAGGGATGGATGATCTTCCGGTACCAAGCCCCTGCTTTCGGCGGTATCCAGGTAAACACAATCCAGAGCGTTCAGCAGTCTGATAATCTGCTCCCCTGCCCCTCGCGCTCCTCGTCCCGCGATTATGAGAGGGCGCCTGCTTCCCCACAGAGCATTGACAGCAGCCTCCACATCGGCCTGCAAAGGAGGAAAGACAAGTGGTCCGCGAGGTTTGAAGCGAACATTTTCAATAAATGCCTCCGGTACCTCTTCGCGCAGAAGATCTGTCGGAAAGTCAATGAATGCCGGCCCCGGTTCCTGAAAGTGTCCCTCCGCGCAAGCCATTGCCTCATCCAGCTCCCGCAAGACATGCTCTGCCCTCCAGACGGTCCTCGCATATCTAGTAACAGGCCTCACTATGTCCACATGCGGGACGGACTGGAGCGCGGGCATATACTGTTGAGGTCTTGGAGGAACACCTGAAATTATAAGCAGGGGAACCCGGCACACATGGGCATTTGCTATTCCCGTCAGTGAATTGGTCATCCCAGGGCCTGCCGTTACCATTGCAACACCGGGGGATCCTGTCAGTTCCCTGTGAGCGTGGGCCATGTGCACTGCGGCACGCTCGTCCCTAACGTCTATTATCCTTATCCCCAGTCTCCGCAAGTGATCCCATATCGGAAGAATATGCCCTCCGCACAAGCTGAAAACGCGGTCAACCCCCCTTTTAAAAAGGAACTCTGCGATTAGACCGGCTACCTGCATCATCAGTTGCCTCCTTTATTGTCCTGAGATGTACCTGGCGCAGTTTCGAATCTCGCACGCCCATCCCGCATGGCCACACAGGAGTAAAATCCGTGATCAGATGAAGGGTTAAGGAGAATCAAATTCTGCCGCCCCAGCTAATTAGGATGTTTTCTTTCCAGTTATTATAAGTTCCCGGCAGAGACGAACCACTTCTTCCTGTCTATCTCCACCTCCTTCAAAGATGATTATAACAGGGTGGAGCCTATAGTCAAACGCTCGGCAGGTTTAAATCTTCACGTGATGGCGGCAGATATAGGCTTGCGCTATTATTTAGTGTCCATCCGGAAATAACTATTTTCACCGATTTCGGCGTTGGGCTCAAATTTTAATCCTCGAAATACGTCAATGTATTCCTGTAGCTAAAATTATCGCCCGCCTTGAACTCGACGAAACTATCTCATTTCCGGATGGACACTATTTATTTTTGACGCTAAAAACCATAAAATACCAATGGGTTTTGGGCCTGGACCAGCATAGAGCTTGACCGGGAATCCATGGTGTCGGCTCTCACAAAGAAGGTAAAAAAAATGAAGAACGAACGTCCTATTTGCCAAGGAGAAAATCTGACACGGAAGGCGACGGCGAACGCAAAACAACGCCGTTGTAAAACCACAATTTCCGATTGAAAGGGTGCATGAGAGGGCTGATTGGGAAAATCACGAGTACAGGAAGGCTTCCGCAGGTCACCCGATGGTAAAATTGGATGCAAAGCCTTCGCATGTTTCAAACAGAACTCTGGGAACTTGCTGTTTCTATTTTCGCAGCAATGTCTTCAAATTGACTGATCCGAACAGACCCATCAGGAAACTTGGCGATGATTTCCAAGTCACCTCCCATTGCCTTGATAAAATTTCTTAATGTGCTGATATACATGTCTGTCCGTTTTTCAAGCTTTGATACGGCAGCCTGCTTGACAGACAATGTTTGTGCCAACTGCTCCTGGCTTAGACTCCTGGCATGACGTAATTCCTGTAAAGGCATTGCATCAAGTAAGGTCTTTGTCTTCTCCGCCGCTTTTTTCCTTGCTGCGGGTTTCATTTTTTCTCTCAGCATAGCGTAAGGTTTGCTCATAATGTGTCCTCTTCTTCTTTCAAATACTTCAAATGTTCCTCGTAAATTCTTTCAGCCATGGGCACGTATTTTTCGTACCAACGCTCACCGCCAGTCTTTCTACCGCCAATAAGCAGGATGGCAGCTCTGTGGGGATCAAATGCATAAAGGATCCTATACGGTCTCCCATTATGTTGGATTCTTAACTCTCTTATTGCCTTGTACCTAATCCCTTTGATATCCGAACTGTAGGGGTATGGGAGATGAGGCCCTTTTTCTTCCAATAAACCGACCACCGCATCAATATCGATCTGCTCTTCCTCATCCAGACCGACCCACCATGTTTCAAATTCGTCAGTATATTCAATACTTCATGCCATAGAAGGAATATAACCTCTATGGAATATCGATTCAACCGTTTTTTTAGATCAATGAATTCCGCTTGTACTCTTCAGATATTTTCTAAAAGCATGTTCATTGTTTACTGGATGAAACACGCCGTTTCTGGTATAAAGAAGCGGCTCTGTGAGAGACAATCGCTTATCTCATCCCGAGTCATCAAGCCTCTTTTCTTTTTCGACCCGTTCGCGAATCCATATCGCCATGAGCTGGGTGTGGGGAACGCCGTCACGCAACGCCATACGCCATACCGTGGATAATGGGCAACTAATACCTCGATAGGTGTGCCCGAAGCATCTGCTCCCCACAGAAGGTCGGAAACGGCCCCTCGCTGTAAAATACCTCTTTAACCAGCTCGGGGGTCAACCCATTTGTGACATTATTTGACAAAACTCTATGCTAAGGCTAGCTGGCCGGAAAGGCATATCCCAGAATTGTATTGCCCGGAAACCGTGCAGTACAAAGAGTCTTTCCGTGATCGGGTTGAACCTCAGGAAAAGACTCTGAACCACCCTGCGGTGCCAAGAACTTTTTCAGGGCGCTTTTCTTAAGGTTTTCGACGACCCTGCATGGCCTCTTGACCGCCAGGCATCCGAGGTCCTGGAGCAGATAAGCGCCTTTGCCGCTACGTTTGAGAAACCTGCCGCGCTGTGCAGAACCCTGGAAGAAGAGTACGTGAGGCTTTTCATCAACCACCGTTCAGACGTCCCGGCCCCCCTCTTTCATTCCTGCTACACTTCAGGCGACCGCCGCCTGATGGGTGAACCTGCCCGGATGATGAAAGCCTTGCTGGCAGAACAGGGGCTGGACCTGGCTGCCTCAGTCCATGAACCGGCCGACCACCTCTCAATCGAACTCGAATATCTTTACTACCTTCTGGATAAGGGGTGGCAAACCAATGAGCGGCGTATGATCGAGGAAGCCAGGCGGTTTGCATCCGCCGCCATGTTGCCGTGGGTGCAGGTATTTTTTCACAGGCTCGAGGGGGAGGCGGGTACGCCTTTCTATCCCTGCGCAACGGCCCTGCTGATCATGCTCTTGAGGGGGATCGCCGATCTTCCATGGAAGGCGTGAAAAAGGGGCGGCCTGAATCGAGCGACAGCGTAGCGCCCGGGCCGCTCGAAAATCGGTTTGTGAAAAGACTGGACGGGTGCGTGGGGTATGTCTCTTTCTGCCTGACTAACGGCCATGCCCAGATGGGGCACAACGAAAGATGAAAATCACCCCCACCCCTCCCTCCCCCGCCGAAGGGGAGGAGTAAAGCCAAGGGTCATTTTCATATAAAAAGGCGATGCATATCTCGAAATAGCCGAGCAGCAGGTCTTCTTCCAGGCTCTCAGCTTCTTCTTGATATTGCAAACTCTTGAGGCCAATACGGGGATCAGAAGGGCTTGTTATATGAACATATCCGAAATGCGCTTACCGCGTCAGATGGAAAAGGACGGCTCTGCTGAAATTATACGCCGGGTCTTGATGGCGCGCATCGCCAAGCTTTGGACGGGAAGTGAAATCGAGGTGCCTGTAATTACGGTCACGGAAACACTGAAAGCGGCGCTGCGGAAAGCACGCCTTCAGGGAAGGATCCGCTGCGGCACCGACCCGATCTTTGAGAAGCTGGCCGGTGAAAGAAAGGGGATCGCCCAAGTGAGGAGCCAGAGCAAAACCGTCTATGGAGACAGGATCTCGAGGCTCCTCCTATTTTCAAACGACGGCGCAGAGCGTTTCTATCGTAACATCGAACAGGAAATCAAGGCCAACACACCCAGGTTGCTGGGCTGCCTTGTGGACATTGACGGCAGCTCCCTTGGTCAATTGATAACGGGTAAGGCGGGGATCATCAAGATCGTCATGGTAGAGCACAAGGCGGCTGTGGCAGACATTTTACGGACCCTCGGCGATAGTAGCGGCATCGGGGCAATGATTACGCCTGATCTTTCTTAGGTGATAATTACTTCCGGTTGAAGCCAAAGCCCCATTTCCAACTTTGTGCAACAGCCGCCTTCAACTTCCCCCTGCAAGGAAGCCTGGTGATGATGGATTAGCGCATCTTAAATGACGAAACAGCGTAATCTGTTTTGTCGAACCCCGGATCGGAGTCCGGGATAGACGCAGGAATCCATGAAGCTTATGGATAAAAAAGTCGGCCTGATTCATTGAGAAGATAAGTTCAATTTAATGAATCATGGCTGGGGCTTAATTCCTGATATGTAACCTGCCACGAGGTCTCCGACCTCTCTTGTCCCGAAGCCCATCTTGCCTGCTTCGAGGGCCTTTATATCATTTTTCACTGCGGTCTTAACGGCCTCAAGCAGGATCGTTGCGGCATCAGGTTCACCAAGATGCTCAAGCATCATCTGTGCTGAGAGTATCGCTGCCAGCGGGTTTATCAAGTTCAGACCCTTGTATTTTGGAGCGGAGCCGCCTATCGGCTCGAATATCGCAGTGCCCTCCGGGTTGATGTTGCCGCCTGCGGAAATGCCTAATCCTCCCTGAATGGCTGCCCCAATGTCGGTGATAATATCACCGAAAATGTTGTTGGTAACTATCACGTCGTAGCGCTCGGGATTTTTAATCATCCACATGCAGAGGGCATCCACGTTCTGATATTGGACAGCTATGTCGGGGTAAGAGGCGTGCAATTCCTCGAAGGCCCGAACCCATAGGTCGGATTCAAAAAGCAGCACGTTGCTTTTCCCGCAGAGGGTCAAGGTCTTTGCCTTGTTTCTTCTCCTGCACAAGTCATAGGCATAGCGAAGGCATCTTTCGACTCCCTTCCTCGTTGTTATGGAGTCCTGAATGGCTATTTCATCCGGAGTTCCCTTCTTGAAAAAACCCCCTCCTCCTGCATAAAGCCCTTCAGTGTTCTCCCTTATCACAACAAAGTCTATGTCCCGCGGCCCCTTGTCCCTGAGCGGCGTCTTTACTCCCGGAAGGAGCGTCACCGGCCGCAGGTTTATGTAGAGATCAAGCTCGAACCTGAGCCTGAGCAGTATCTCTCTTTCAAGGATTCCGGGCTTTACTTCCGGATGACCTATGGCTCCAAGCAAGACCGCGTCCGCACTTCTGAGGCCCTCTATAACCTTGTCGGGGAGCAGGATTCCCTCCTTGAGGTAGAGTTCGCCTCCAATGGGTATTTCCTCAAATGAAAACTCCATCGAAGACCTCCTTGATACCGCTTCAAGCGCCTTTATGCCTTCCGCAACCACCTCCGGGCCTGTCCCGTCTCCGGGTATGACTGCGATATTGTATCTTTTTTTCATAATTAGACCGCCTTGACAATTTTTTAGGGCACCACCCCGGGGCGGCGCCTTCCAAACGTTATTCTATTTTTTTCTTCTATTTTCAGGCCGTAGTGCCCTTACTGAGGCTCCGGCCTTCCACATCTCAGAGCTTCTCATTTCCTCAAGCTCCCTGTTAAGTCGCTTGCGGTAGTCCGGTGCCGTATTAGCCTCAAGCACTATCCTTGTCTCCGCGCCTTTGACGACACTGTCATAAAGCTCCTCGAATACCGGTGCCGCGGCTGCCTTGAATCTGCCCTTCCAATCCAGTGCGCCCCTCTGGGCCGTGGTGCTGCAGTTGGCGAACATCCAGTCCATGCCGTTTTCCGCAACAAGCCTTATGAGACTCTGGGTGAGTTCTTCGACCGTCTCGTTAAATGCCTCACTAGGGCTGTGACCGTGCTTTCTGAGAAGTTCGTACTGTGCCTCCATGACCCCTGCCAGACATCCCATCAGTACGCCCCTTTCTCCGGTGAGGTCACTATAGACCTCCTTTTTAAAGGTGGTATGAAAGAGATATCCTGAGCCGATGCCTATCCCGAGAGCAAGGGTCCTGTCCTTGGCCCTTCCCGTGAAATCCTGGAATACCGCAAAGCTGGAATTGATGCCGCTACCCTCAAGGAAGTTGCGGCGCACAGTGCGGCCTGAGCCCTTCGGTGCGACCATTATGACGTCCACGTTTTCAGGGGGAATCACCTTGGTCTGCTCCTTATACACTATGGAAAAGCCATGTGAAAAAAAGAGCGCATCTCCCTCTTTCAGACATTTTTTTACAAGCGGCCAAGCGGCCATTTGCCCGGCGTCCGAGAGGAGATACAGGATGATCGTCCCCATCCTAGCTGCCTCCTCCAGTGGAAAGAGGTCTTTTCCCGGGACAAAGCCGTCCTTGACTGCCCTTTCCCAGGATTCCGATCCCTCCCCGCGCTGACCGATGATCACATCAAAGCCGTTTTCCCTTAAATTCAACGCCTGCCCCGGGCCTTGAACGCCGTACCCGAGCACTGCGATCCTTTCGCCCTTCAAGACATCTCTTGCATGTGAAAGCGGGAATTCCTCCGATGTCACTACTTCTTCATTGACTCCACCAAAATCTATTAAAGCCATCTTTTCTCCTTTCCTGTTTCTGTTATTTCCTGTCCCGGGCCAAGGCCACGGGGCCGGTTCTTGCAATCTCCTTTATGCCGAAGGGCTTAAGCAGCTTTATGAAGGCGCATATCTTGCCTTCGTCACCGGTAACCTCAAGTGTATAGGTCTCTGATGCCACATCAACCACGGTTGCGTGGAAGATATCGGCGTTTCTAAGTATCTCGGCCCTGTCCTCACCCTTGGCCCTTATCTTTACAAGGGCTGATTCCCGCTGCACGAACTCCTTATCAGTAAAATCCCAGACCTTAATCACATTTATCAGTTTGTTGAGCTGCTTCTTTATCTGTTCAAGTACGGCCATGTCTCCCTCCGCCGTAAGGGTGATCCTGGAGACAAGCGGGTCAAGGGTCTCGGAGACACAGAGGCTATCTATGTTGAAACCTCTACCGCTGAAAAGTCCCGTTACCCTTGAGAGCACCCCCGGCTGGTTGTCCACGAGCACGGATAAGATATGTTTCCTGCTCAGTCCGTTTGCATTGTTCACAAAAAAGTCCTCCCTCTGCCGGGCTTCTTGCCCGGCAAGTCCACCGGCGTTTCGCCTGTTAATTATCTTTTGTACGGGGGTTCGTCTTTATCAGACCAGGAGCATTTCGGTTATGGGCCTTCCTGCCGGAACCATGGGATAGACGCACTCCTCCCTTTCAACCATGAAATCCATGAGCACCGGGCCATTAAACTCCAAGGCCCTCTTGATTACCTCATCCACCTCCTCCGGTCTCGATGCTCTCAGTCCAAGGGCGCCGTAGGCCTCAGCCAATTTCACGAAGTCCGGCGCGTGCTCCATGTTGGTGCAGGAATAGCATCTGTCGTAGAAAAGTTCCTGCCATTGCCTGACCATGCCGAGGTAGCGGTTGTTGAGGATGGCAACCTTTACCGGGAGCCCGTACTGAACCGCCGCGGCAAACTCCTGGATATTCATCTGGATGCTGCCGTCTCCTGCTATATCCACAACCAGCCTTTCCGGGTGTGCGATCTGAGCCCCTATGGCGGCAGGCAGACCGAATCCCATGCAGCCCAGTCCGCCGGAGGTGATGAAGCTGTTGGGCCTATCAAAGCAGTAATACTGGGCGGCCCACATCTGATTCTGTCCGACCTCGGTGGTGACTATGGCCTCGCCTCCTGTCAAATGGTAAAGCCTTTCCACCACGAACTGGGGTTTGATGGTTTCCGACTGTTCATATCGCAGGGGCTTGGAGGCCTTCCACTCAGCTATAATGGCCAGCCAAGGGAGCCTCTCATCAGGAGCTACCGTAATGCCCATCTCTTCAGTGAGTTTGTTCAGCCTTGCAAAAGTGATCCTGCAATCTCCCACGATGGGTACCTCTACAGCTATGTTCTTTCGTATGGATGTGGGATCTATATCAATATGGACTATCTTAGCCGAGGGAGCGAACTCCTCAACCTTTCCCGTCACCCGGTCATCGAATCGAACGCCAGCGGCAATGAGCAGGTCGCAATTGCCGGAGGCCTGGTTTGCGCGGAAGGTGCCGTGCATGCCTATCATACCGAGCCAAAGACCGTCGGATCCCGGAAAGGCACCCAGGCCCATCAGGGTGCTTGCAACCGGCACTCTAAGTCTCCTTGCAAAGGCCCGCAGTTCCTCGGATGCGCCTGAGAGCAAAACGCCTCCACCGGAAAGGATCATGGGTCGCTTACTTTCCTGCAGGAGGGTCAGTGCCTTGGAGAGTTGCCTTTGATTGGGCTCATAGGTCGGATTATAAGACCTCAGGAGCAACTCGCCGGAAGGCTCGTATGAGGTCTCTGCCTGTGTTACGTCCTTTGGTATGTCCACCAGCACAGGGCCGGGCCTTCCTGAGCGCGCCAGGTGGAAGGCCTCCTTAAGCACTCTTCCCAGGTCATCCACCTTGCTCACAAGATAATTGTGTTTGGTGCAGGGCCTGGTGATCCCGACGATATCCACCTCCTGAAAGGCGTCGTTTCCGATTAGCCTTGTAGGGACCTGACCGGTAAGAATCACCACCGGAATGGAATCCATGTAGGCCGAGGCAATACCTGAGACCGTATTGGTTGCCCCGGGCCCTGAGGTGACAAGACATACCCCTGCCTTTCCGCTTGCCCTTGCGTAACCGTCTGCGGCATGGACCGCCCCCTGCTCGTGTCTTGCAAGGATATGTCTTATGGGGCTGCGGGCTAATTCGTCGTAGATGTCAATGTTGGCGCCTCCGGGATATCCAAACAGTACATCAACCCCTTCATCCTTAAGTACCTCTAAGATAATCTGAGAACCTTTGATAAGAATCCCCTCCCTTCAATCACCGTCTTTTTAGCTCTTTAAATTAGCGCTATAATGTCTTGGTAATCCGATTAGTTAGTGCCCATCCGGAAATGAGATAGTTTCTTCGAGTTCAAGGCGGGCGATAATTTTAACCACAGGAATACATTGACGTATTTCGAGGATTAAAATTTGAGCCCAACGCCGAAATCGGTGAAAATAGCCATTTCCGGATGGACACTAGTTAACACTGCAAATCTTCACAATATCCCCTTGGCCTTTACAAGGGCCACAAGCCCCCCTGCATCGAGAATCGCATTCATGAAATCTGGTAGCGGTTTGGCTTGAAAAGATTTTTCTTTTGATACATCCGTTATTTCACCGGTCTTGAGGTTTGCCTTGAGTCTCTCACCTTGATCAAATGAGCCTTCCGGGCACTCCAGCAGGGGAAGGCCAATGTTGAAAGAGTTCCGGTAGAATATCCTTGCAAAGCTTGCCGCGATCACAAGGTTTATGCCCGCGGCTTTTATGGCAAGCGGCGCGTGTTCCCTTGATGACCCGCATCCGAAATTTTTCCCTGCCACGATGATGTCTCCACTTTTGACAAGCCCCTCGAAACCGGGCCTCAGGTCTTCAAAACAGTGGTGGCCAAGTTCTTCTGCATCTGAAACATTGAGAAACCGGGCGGGTATTATGAGGTCGGTGTCAACGTTATCCCCAAACTTCCAGGCTGTTCCTTCCAGTATCATGTCCTTATCCTTTTCTGTCTTGATCACGATTTTCTTTTTGCCTCGGCACGGTGACTATGTTTCAGATCTCCTCCGGGCCTGCTATCCTTCCCAGTACAGCCGATGCCGCTGCTACGGCAGGCCCTGCCAGATAGACCTCGCTCCCCGGGTGACCCATGCGGCCTAGGAAATTTCTGTTGGTGGTGGACAGGGCCTTTTCCCCGTCGGCGAGGATGCCCAGATGCCCTCCCAGGCAAGGGCCGCACGACGGGGGGCCGACTACCGCCCCTGCCTTCACGAAGGTCTCGATTATTCCCTTCTTGATGGCATCGAGATAGACCTCGGAGGAACCAGGCAGCACTATAAGGCGGGTTGAGGCCTTTCTGCCGGTCAAAAGGCTGGCTGCGATCTCCAGATCCCCCAGACGTCCGTTGGTGCATGAACCGATGAAGACCTGATCCAAGTTGACTCTCCCGACCTGCGAGACGGCCTTTACGCGGTCGGGCGAATGGGGGAGGGCTACCTGCGGCTCAAGAGAAGCCGCATCAATGTTCAATATCCTCTCATATAGGGCCTCAGGATCGCTCCTGAAAACCATGGGGCTTTTCGAAGACCTGTCCTTCAAATAGGCAAGGGTTATTTCATCTGCCTCCATAATTCCGTTCTTGGCTCCCGCCTCTACGGCCATATTGCAGATGGTAAAACGGTTATCCATAGAAAGGTGCTTGAGAGCAGGCCCCCCGAACTCCAATGCCCTGTAATTGGCTCCTTCGACTCCCAGGATACCTATGGTGTAAAGGATAAGGTCTTTGCCGCCGATCCATGCGCCGGGTCTTCCTGTGTAGTTGACCTTTATCGTGGCAGGCACCTTAAGCCATGTGCGACCGGTGGCCATCACCACCCCGAGATCGGTACTTCCGACCCCGGTTGAAAAGGCCCCAAGCGCCCCGTAGGTGCATGTATGGCTGTCCGCCCCGATGATAAGTTCCCCCGGCGTAACAAGACCCTTTTCAGGAAGTATCACATGTTCCACTCCTCCCCGGCCCGGTTCATAGTAATGACGGATGCCCAGCTTTGCGGCGAATTCACGCACTGTCTTGACCTGCTGTGCCGAGGCGATATCCTTGTTGGGTACGAAGTGATCCGCCACAAGGACGATCCTATCAGGGTCAAAAACCATCTCCCTGCCAGTCTCGCGGAAGACCCGGATAGCAAGCGGAGCGGTGATGTCATTGGCAAGGGCCGTATCCACGGGCACCTTGACGATATCTCCGGGCGCAACATACTCAGCCCCGGCGTGGGCGGCAATTATCTTTTCCGTGATTGTCATGGGTCTTTTCATACCGCTTCTCCCGGAGCTTCCTTGAGGGAGCTTTCCTTTAAAATTATGATTGGATTTTTCTTAAGGTAATCCAACCTGTTAAGGCCGTTAATATATGCCTTTGCACTGGCTACGAAGATGTCCTGGTCTGCTCCCTTTCCCAGTGCGGCAAGACCTTTATCCTGAATCCTGACCGTCACCTCTGCCTGGGCGTCGGTGCCTCTGCTGATGGCGTTGATTGAAAAGCGAACAAGTTTGGCTTCCGTTCCGGTGATCTTGGTTATGGTATTGAAAGCCGCATCTATCGGCCCGACCCCGAAGCCTGCCCCCTGGTTCTCTTTCCCGTCAATCTTCAGCTTCACTGTCGCCGTGGGCACCATTACGGTGCCGGTCACAACCGTAAGATAGTCAAGTTCATAGCGCTCGGGGGCGCGAAGCACTTCCTCGGCGATCAAGACCTCAATGTCTTCATCAAGTATCTCCTTGCGCTTGTCGGCTAAGTCCTTAAACCTGGTAAAGACCTTTAGTAGCTCCTCTTCGCTCAGGTCATAACCCAATGCCTCAACACGCTTTCTTAATGCGTGTGTGCCGGAGTGTTTCCCAAGCACTATGCGGTTAGCTGAAAATCCTACCGTCTCAGGTTCCATGATCTCGTAGGTCATCCTGTTCTTGATGACTCCATCCTGATGAATGCCCGCCTCGTGGGCAAAGGCGTTGGCCCCCACTATCGCCTTGTTTGGCTGAACCACTATGCCGGTGATCATACTCACTAGCCTGCTTGTGCGGTTGATCTCCCTGGTCTGAATATTTGTGGTGAGACCCGTTTGTTCTCTCCTAATGTGAAGTCCCATGACGATTTCTTCCAGGGAGGTATTTCCGGCCCTCTCACCTATGCCGTTTATGGTGACCTCTGCCTGTCTGGCCCCGGCCTTAAGCCCGGCCAGGGTATTGGCGGTAGCAAGTCCCAGATCGTCGTGGCAATGGACGCTCAAGACCACCCTTTCGATTCCTTTAGTATTGGCAATGAGATAAGAAACCAGACTGCCGAATTCATCAGGCATCGCATAGCCTACGGTATCCGGTAGATTCACGGTGGAGGCCCCGGCATCTATGGCCGCCTCAAAGACCCTGCAGAGGAAATCAGGATCGGTTCGGGACCCGTCCTCTGCTGAAAATTCTATGTTCTCCGTGTAGCACCTTGCGTGACGCACGGCACGGGCCGCTGTATCAATGACTTGATCCCTGCTCATCCTGAGCTTATCCTTCATGTGGATTTCCGATGTGGCAAGGAATGTATGGATCCTGGGCCGGGCGGCATTCTTGACCGCCTCCCAGGCAAGGTCTATGTCCTTTTCGGATGCCCTTGCAAGGGCCGCTACCTGGGCCGTGCGGATACGTTCCGCAATTTGTCTTACCGCCTCGGCATCGCCGGGAGATGCTGCTGGGAAACCGGCCTCTAAGATATCAACGCCGAGTCTTTCAAGCTGCACGGCCAGGTGGATCTTCTCAGCGCTGTTCATACTTGCCCCTGGAGACTGCTCTCCGTCCCTCAGGGTGGTATCGAATATGAGAACTCGATTTGTCATGGAATAACTCCCTTCTATTGAATCGTATGAGCTCAAAAATTCGGGGTGGGTGCGGCTTCAGCCGCACGGGAACCGTTCGCTTTGCGCCTAAAGGCGCACCTACAGAAGCTGATTCCTGCTCTGCTTGTCCTTATCTGCGCTAGAGCCATCCCCCCGATTTATTGAAATGATACATTGAATCTCTCCGGTAATTGCCGTCCTGTTCGGAGCTATTCCTCTAAGGACCCTCCGCAGATTCAACCCCTGAGGGGAACCTGCGGCAGTCATCTCCTCTTTGCGCGCTGTGTTCAGTTTCATGCGGTTTTGCCCTTTATCTCCTTGGAGAGTTTGTATTGTACGCTGTCCACAAGGGCAAGCCAGCTTGCCTCAATTACGTTTTCAGACACCCCCAGCGTTGACCATACCTCCCGGGCGTCCCTGGATTCGATCTGAACTCGCACCTTTGCCGCGGTTCCATCGCTTCCGTCAATGACACGCACCTTGAAGTCAACCAGCCTCATTTCGTCTATGCTCGGGAAGAATTTCCTGAGCACCTTCCTAAGCGCGTTGTCCAGGGCGTTCACGGGACCGTCTCCCTCCGCAGCGGTAATCTCGTACTCTTTTCCGACGGAGATCTTTATCGTGGCCCGGGATACGCAATTGCCTGTACCGTCCCTTTCTATGGTGACCCTTAAGGATTCCAGGCGGAAGGGTTCATGGAATTGTCCGGTAGTCTTTTTGATCAAGAGTTCAAGAGAGCCCTCGGCCGCGTCGAATTGATAGCCCTGATCCTCAAGCCTCTTGATTTCGGCAACTATCTTTTCAGTTCCCTCTCCTTTACCTTCCAGCGCAGCGCCCAGCTCCTTTGCCTTGTATCGGATATTGCTTCTGCCGGACAGGTCGGATACGAGGACCCTCCTGCGGTTGCCTACGGCCGTGGGATCAATATGTTCATAGGCCCTGGGGTCCTTCATTATGGCGTTGACGTGGACTCCACCCTTGTGTGCAAAGGCGCTTTTCCCCACAAACGGTCTCAGATTGTCGGGTGGAATGTTGGCCACCTCGCTTACAAATCTTGAAAGCTCCGTAAGGCGGCTGAGTTTGTCCTCCGCTATGCAGGCAAGGCCCATCTTTAGCTGAAGGTTTCCTATTACGCTGATGAGATCGGCGTTCCCGCATCGCTCTCCATAGCCGTTAACGGTTCCCTGAACCAACATGGCCCCTTCTTCAACTGCAGCAAGCGAGTTTGCAAGGGCAAGCCCGCAGTCGTTGTGTGCATGTATGCCTATGGTTTTCCCGATTTCGGGAATAACCTTCTTTACTATCTCCCGCAAATCGTTCGGGAGCGTTCCCCCGTTGGTGTCGCATAGAACGATTATGTCGGCTCCCCCCCTTGCGGCAGCCCGGACGGTCTGAAGGGCGTAAGAGCAATTATGCTTGTAACCGTCGAAGAAGTGCTCAGCGTCGTAGACTACCTCTTTACCGTTTGCCTTTAGGAGACCTACGCTTTCTTCGATAACGGCAAGATTGTCCTCAAGCCCTATGCCCATGAGCCTGGTGACATGGAAATCCCAGCTTTTGCCGAAGATGGCTACAGTCTCGACACCGGTTCCAAGAAGCGCTTTTATGTTGGGGTCTTCATCCGGCCGCAGGGAGGCCTTGCAGGTGCAGCCGAAGGCGGTCAAACGGCTATGCCTGAATGATTCCCGCCCAGCCAGTTCGAAGAATCTGGAGTCCTTGGGGTTGGATGCAGGCCAACCCCCCTCGATGTAATGAATCCCGAACTCTGCAAGCTTCCTTGCGATGCGTACCTTGTCCTCGGCTGAGAATCCGACGTTTTCTCCCTGGGTGCCGTCTCTCAGTGTGGTGTCGTAGATCAATATCTGCCTTTCCATTGTCACTCTCCGAAAAAAGTCCAAAAAAAACCGTTATCAGGGGGGCCTGATAACGGTTTTCTTTAAAGTCTCTTTTAATTTTGCTATGTCATCATCAGGCCCGTGGGATCAATCCCGACACCAAGAAGCAATAGGGAAACCAGCACCCCTATTGCGGTGATAATGACGATGACCATGCTGTCGAGTCTATTATACATATTATCTATACGCTTGCCTTTTTTAAAAAGTGGAAGCCAAGATAGCTTTCCCCCAAACCCCTGTCAAGATATTTTTTTCAATATGGTTCAACTCGTGGAATCTGCCTCATAGAGACCCGATATAAATGTTTCGCCGGAGTTGGCCTCTCTGAGGGCTTCTTTGATCCGTATTTCCTGATCAGAGTCTTGCGCGCAGATCATAGAGGACAGGCACCACAAACCATGTGAGCATGGCAAAGACCATCCCTCCGAATGAGGGGATTGCCATGGGGACCATAACATCCGAGCCCCTGCCGGTTGAACTCAAGACAGGAATGAGAGCCAGTATGGTCGTAGCGGAAGTCATGGCGGCCGGCCGAATTCTCCGGGTTGCCCCCTCAACGATAGCCTTCCTGATGTCTTCTCTGGAGGAAGATTTCACTTTGCTCCCAGCGCTGTCAAGGTAGGTTGCCATGAGAACACCGTCATCGGAGGCTATACCGAAGAGAGCTAAAAACCCGACCCAGATGGCAACACTCAAGTTGATGGGATGCACCTGGAAGAAGCCCTGCATGGACACATCGAAGATCGTGAAATTGAGAAACCAGGGCTGCCCATAGAGCCAGATCATTATGAATCCTCCTCCCCAGGCGACGAAGATGCTGCTGAATATCATCATTGTGGTAATAACCGACTTGAACTGGAGATAGAGAACCAGGAATATGAGAAGGAGGGCAAGCGGCAGTATCAAGGTAAGCCTTTGCTGCGCGCGAACCTGGTTTTCGTAATTCCCAGCGAATCTATAGGAGACCCCGGGCGGAAGCACAAACTCGCCTGACGCGATCCTTTCTTCGAGAAAACGGGACGCCTGCTCGACCACATCCACCTCGGCAAAAGCCGGCTTCTTATCGAAAAGCACATATCCAAGCAGAAAGGTGTCTTCGCTTTTTATGGCCTGCGGCCCCCTTACATAGCGAATGTCGGCAAGCTGCTCAAGCGGGATCTGGCCTCCGGTTGCGGGGGATGCGACAAATATCCGGCGTATCGCTTCCAGATTGTCCCTCATCTCCCTTTGATACCTTACCAGAACTCCGTAGCGCTCCCTTCCCTCTACGGTTACGGTAGCGGTTCGGCCTCCTAGCGCCGCCTCCAGCACCTCCTGCATCTGGCTTATCATGATGCCGTATCTGGCAATGGCCTCACGGTCAATGACTATCTCAAGATAGGGCTTCCCTACTATGCGGTCTGCTATTACGGTCGCAGGCTCAACGGATGGAACCTTCTTGAGCAGGGCCTCTATCTCAAGACCCACCTTCTCTATAGTCTTAAGGTCGGGACCTTTTATCTTTATGCCCATAGGCGCCCTCATGCCTGATTGCAGCATGACTATCCTTGCCGCTATCGGTTGAAGCATGGGAGCGCCTGTAACGCCCGGTACCTCAGCGGCCCTGGCTATCTCATCCCAGATGTCGCGCGCCGACTTTATGCCCGGCCAGTATTCCCTTCCAGGATTTAGTCCAGGGTCAAGTGCGGTCCTCCAGATGTGGAATGGCTTTCCATCCGGGTCGGGAATAAGGCGGTTCTTGTCATCGCGAATATAAAGACCTCTTACCTTGTAGGGGAGTCCGTCAGGGGCTGCTAAGGGGTCGCCGGCGATATTTCTAAAAAAGTCCTCTTTACCGCTATCAAAACTGAAGCTCAGGCGCCTTCCCTTTTCGTCCGTAAGATATTCAGGATAATAGTTGATGACGGTCTCGATCATGGAGACAGGGGCCGGGTCAAGCGGGGACTCAGCCCTTCCAAGTTTTCCAACCGCGCTTTCAACCTCCGGTATAGCGGTAATGGCCATATCCTGCATGGCAAGTATTTCCTGAACCTCCCCTATTGAGGCATGTGGCATGGTCGTGGGCATGTAGAGGAAAGACCCCTCATCCAAGGGCGGCATGAATTCCTTGCCAAGCCCGGGGAAAAGATGATTTAAGGCCACCATCGGACTAAGGCTCCTTATGTAAGAAGGGAGCCTGGATGTCAAGGAGGGGGCCCCAAGCCAGACAAATGCCCCCATTACCACGACCAGCATGGGCATCGTAAGAAAGATGAACTTATGTGCCAGAAACCAGCCCAGCATCCTGGGATAAAAGGCCTGGAAAACCTGCAGGAGCCCCATAAGTCCTATGATCAAAACGGCGGCGAAGATAAAATTCCGGGAGGTTCCGAGTTCCGGGCCTAGCGGGAGCCAGTGCCCCGAAAGTATAAAGATAAATGCCGCTATTGCCACCCAGTTTTCAAGGCGTTCGATCCAGGTAACGGCCCTTGGAGGGACTTTGTCCCTGGTTGCAGTTCGGACTGCCGTCCAAGCGAGTATAGCGCCCGACCACCAGGTGTAGAACCAGAAGGCGAAGACCGCGGCAATCATAAGCAGAGCGGGTCTTAGCAACATCTTTATCCCGGCTGTCGTTTTGCCTTTCTTACCGAGAAACATCGCCGCAAGCGTTGGAAGGATGGTGAGAGCCACAATGATGGATGCCGCAAGGGCAAAGGTCTTGGTGTATGCGAGGGGCTTGAAGAGCTTTCCTTCAGCTCCCTCCATGGCAAAGACCGGCAGAAAGCCGATTACCGTAGTGGAAACCGCTGTGAGAACGGCGCTCCCCACCTCCATTGTGGCCCTGTAGATGATTGGTATTCGATCTTCTCCAGGCTCGGCCTCCTCCATGTGTTTGAGTATATTTTCCGTTATGATGATGCCCATGTCAACGATTGTGCCTATGGCTATAGCGATTCCGGATAGGGCCACGATATTAGCATCCACCTTGAAAGCCTTCATTCCGATGAAACACATCAGCACCGCGAGGGGGAGGAGGGCGGAAACCAGGAAAGAACTCCGCAGATTCATTACGGCTATAAGTATTACGATTATTGTGACAAGGATTTCCTCTGCAAGGGCGGTATTAAGGGTGTCCAGCGTTTCGGCTATCAGACCGGAGCGGTCATAAAAGGGCACTATCGTAACCTTGCTTATGGTTCCGTCGGGAAGTGTTCTCGAGGGGAGGCCCGGGCTGATTTCAGAAATCTTGCTCTTTACATGCTGGATGGTCGCAAGGGGGTTTTCCCCGTACCTGACGACGACCACTCCGCCAACGGCCTCGGCTCCTTCCTTGTCGAGGACGCCTCGCCGCAAGGCTGGTCCGTGCGTTACGTGGGCCACATCCTTCACTCTGACCGGAGTGCCATCCCTGGCGGTTATTACGGCGCTTTCAATATCCGATATCTTCTTTACAAAGCCCACGCCCCTTATGACATATTCAACACGGTTTATCTCTATTGTCCGAGCCCCTACATCAAGGTTGGACATCTTTACAGCGCCCACTAGCTGCTCGAGACTGACGCCGTATGCCCTGAGGGCGTCCGGATCGGCATCCACCTGATATTCACGCACGAAACCCCCGACAGAAGCTACTTCGCTTACTCCTCCGGCGGCAAGGAGGCTGTACCTCACATACCAGTCCTGGATGCTCCTCAGCTCATCAAGGTCCCATCCCCCGGCGGGTTTTCCGGATGGGTCGCGGCCCTCAAGCGTGTACCAGAAAACCTGGCCGAGAGCGGTGGCATCCGGCCCCAGCGCAGGTCTCGCATCCACCGGCAGGGTGCCCGGGGAAAGGCTTGAAAGCTTCTCCAGGATGCGGGTCCTGGACCAATAAAACTCTATATCCTCTTCAAATATGATATAGACGGTTGAAAACCCCAACATCGAGAAAGTCCGCACGGTCTTGACCCCGGGAATCCCGAGCAGGGCTACGGTGAGAGGATAGCTTACCTGGTCTTCCACATCCTGAGGCGATCGGCCCCTCCACTCGGTAAAGACTATCTGCTGGTTTTCCCCTATGTCCGGAATAGCATCTACTGGCACGGGGCTTCTCTTTATCCCCAGATCCCAGTCGAACGGGGCAGTCATTATTCCCCAGCCTATCACCATGAGGGTGACAAGTATTACCACGAGTCTCTGTCTGAGGCAGAAATCAACTACTTTTCCTGTAAAGGATTTGAACTCTGTTGTCTCAGCCATTGTCAATTCTCATCCCGGGAAAGTTTTCTTCTCACTTCCCCGCAGGAGAGCATCTGTGCTCCAAAATAGGGATTTCTTATCTCTTGATCCGTCTGAAGCCAGAAGGCGCCCCTGTTGTCGAAGGCCATTGGGCAGAAAAGTTCAAACAGGGGTTTCCCTGCATCGGCCCCCATTTTGGTAACCGCGGCTATTATGCCCTTGGAGATGATATCAAAGGCCTTTCTTGTGCCGGCGATATCGCTTCCTTTCCTGACGGATGCGACAGAGTCTTTTATGCTTTCCAATATTGTCTCCCATTCCTTTTGCATGGTAGCGGGTAGCAGGGAGCCTTCAACCGATGCAAGGGCCTTCAGGACATCCTCGGCGCTTTTGCGTGCATCCTTGTCTTTGTCCGCGGCAAGGGCTTCGGCAAGCAAAGTATAAGAAAGGACTGCTTTTCCAAGTTGCTGCTTGAAAACAGGGGAGATGGATAGCGGCTTTTCCGGCTCCTGTTCGGCTGCTGCATGGCCTGAGTGAGTTTCGGGTGTGGGGCTGGGTGAAGTGTGGATGTGCCCGGTGGGAGAAGGGGCTCCTCCCTCACCCATCATGCTGGGTTTGGCCTGAATCTGAAGGGAGCTATCAAGCTTGAAAGCACCGCGGGCAACTACCATTTCCCCCTCCTTGAGCCCTTTCTCCACGACATAATATTCACCGCCTCTGGGGCCCAATACTATCTCCCTTCCCTCATACACTCCTTCCTTTTCGGGCACTGCGACATAAACTACAGCCCTCTTGCCTGTTATCAGAGGCGCTTCGGCCGGCACGAGGAGGGGTGGCTCCGATTTCAGGTACCCTGATAGATCGAAGCGGTAAACCGCCTTTACATACATACCGGGCTTCAAGGTGTAGCCGGGGTTTTCGGCTTCAACTCTAACCGCGGCGGTTCTGGTTTTCTCATTAACGAAAGGATCAATGTAGGCGATTTTGCCTGAAAAAATTTTTCCAGGCATCGCCTCGGAAGTGAACTCAATTTCCGTCCCGATTTTGAGCCTGGGAAGATCGGATTCGTAACCTTCCAGGATGACCCACACCCTTGATATATCAGCTATGGTATAGATCGGGCTTCCCGTCCGAAGATACATGCCTTCGGTCACCTCGCGTTTGGTCACCACGCCTGATAGAGGGGCGTGAAGGGTTATATGATCCGAAGGCATCCCGCGCTTTATTACGGAGTTAATCTGATCCTGGTTCAGTCCGAGAAGCCTCAATTTCTCCCGGGCGGCCTTCACGGTTCTGGCGGCCGAGTTTCTGATCATATCAAGCCGGCTTTCGGAGAATCCGGGCGCTGCCTTTACGGCCTCGATAAGCTCGGACTGGGCTGCGTAAAGCTCAGGACTGTATATCTCAGCCATTTCCTGTCCCTTCTTTACAAAAGCCCCTGTGTAGCTAACGAAAAGGCGGTCTATTCTGCCTGCCATCCAGGCAGTGATAGTTCCAAGGCGTGTTTCGTCATAGCCTACCTTCCCAATGAGGCGTCCCTCGATGCGGGGGCTTCCCCTTTTTACCTCAACGGTTCTTATCCCGGCAAGTTTTGCGGCAGTCTCGGAAAGCCTTATTTCCCTTGGGTGCAGAGAGTCTTTGTCTCCTGAATCAGTCTTAATGGGAATCAGATCCATGAAGCATATCGGACATTTACCAGGCTGTGGTAGCAGAATCTGGGGATGCATGGAGCAGGTCCAGAGTGTTTGTGTCGAGGAATGATCGTGGGTTGAGCTTTCCTGCCGAGAAGGGAGCCTTTGATCTATCGGTTGATGAGGCGATCTTGCTACGAGAAAGCCGGCTATGAAACCCAGCACGGCAATGCCCATCCATAAAATCAACCTGCCGGCCGTCCAACGGCGGCCGGCCGCGTCGCTTGATCTCTTCATCTGCCTTTTACCCCCTTTACTAACCGCCATGCCCCATTGGGGCACAACGAAAGATGAAAATCACCCCCACCCTGCCTCCCCCGTCGAGGGGGAGGAGTGAACAGAAGGGGCATTTTCATATAAACCTCCATGCCCTGTTGGGGCACAACGAAGCGTAAAAGTGCCCCATGTCATTCCGGATGCGATTCGGAATCCGGGTCGTCATTCCGGGGAAGGCCGGAACAAGGACTGGATAGCGGCCTACGCCGCCATGACAATCTATTTTCATACAAACCCTCATCATGCCCGAATAGGTGCAACCAAGAATAAAAATCCCCACATTTCCTATATCCCTATCCTTCGATGAGGGAGGGAAGGGTGGGGGTGATTTTCATATAAAAGCATGAGCTAGTTGGATCTATTTGCCGCTTGCGCCGATTTGGGCGGTTGGGCTGTCTTCAAGAAAAATCCCTTCAAGCTTCATCTTTTCCATATACTTGTCAGGCTCCTTCAGGAAGGTTGAGGGGCACGAGCCGCAGCAGAAGTAGATTCTCTTGCCCTTATAGTCCACAAAGAGCCTTTCGGAAGGCTTATAGCCCATAATAGGGCATTTCTGCTGTTTGATCTCCTTGGCGTAAACCGAGGCTGAAGAGATAAAGAATAGCACCGCGAGGGAGAGAAAAAAGATTTTCATCAGTTGTTTCATTGTCATGGTTTTCCTTTCTTTTAAAATCAATTTAAAAACGTTGAGTTTCTTTGTTTTGCTCATGTCTCATCACTGATCGCGTCAGCATCTACGCCTTAGCGTTTGTTATTGCTGTCTTTTCCTAATGCACTTTAATAAGAGGCGGCCTTATTGTGAGTGAATGTATCTTGCATGGTATCTCTCGACCCAGCAGACTTTCCAGCTCCGCCATGTATATTCCCTGATCGGCCAAGGCCCTAAGATAGGCGAGCTGAAACTCAAGAAGGATTCTTTCGGAATCAATTAGATCAATAACGGATTGAGTTCCTGCCTGAAAGGCATCAAGGGTTGCCTGCATGCTCTGCTCTGCCTTCGGGACAAGAGTATTTTGAAAAAGGTCTATCTTGCGGCCGGCGTCGCGATACTTAAAAAGGGCTAACTGCATGGCCGCGTTCAGCCGGTCGAGCGTTCCGGATGCCTGCCTTTTCAATGAACGCTCTTTGTTGGCGGCTTCGGCTACGGCCGAGCGTCTTGCCTCAAACCAGATGGGTATGTTGACAGACACTGTTGCCACAATGGGGTCGTCGCCGTTATGAAGCGGGTCTCCCGACCTTGCGTTGTCTTGCTGGATCATCTCCAGTCCGAAAGTGAAGTCCGGGTAAAAATTCCTCTCGGCAAGTTTCACTCCCTGCCCGGCCGCGCTTGCCTGTATCATGAGCGCCCTTATTTCAGGATTGCTCTCCTCTATACCCTTTAATATCTCTTCGTCACTCATATCCGCTATCATGATAGGTATCTCTGATGGGGGAGGGATTGGGTTTTCAGGCGGAAGACCCATGGAGGAGTTCAGTCTGGCCCTCAGCGGCTGCGTCAAATCAGACAGAGACCTCAACCTGTCCTCAAGTTTTGCAAGCTCAACCTGAAGCCTGATGGTCTGGCTGTAAGGTGAGAGACCGGCGGAGTATCGGGAATCCGCCACTTTTAACAGATAGCCCAGAAGTTCCATGTTTTGCCCGGTTATCGTTATTGCCTGTACATCATAAGCGTATTCGTAATATGCCTCTTTCACCCTTCTGATTACACTGAGTCTCAGGGACTCAGCCCTGGCCCCAATAGCCTCCGCCTCAAGGAAGGCCTGTTTTTCCTTTAGAGGGATTTGCGCTGTTCATAAGCAACGGTAAATACATATGAATTCTGCCATGTCAAAAAAACTTTACCCCAAAAATCTGAGGCCTCATCGTGTAATATCAGAAACTTACCTGGTAAGCAAGGAATTCACCGGTTTTTCCACCCCAACTGATGAAATGCATAAAAAGTACTTGCTATTACTGCTATATATTGTATAATAGCCCCTAAATAAGTCAGGATATAGTGTGCTGATGTATATTTTAGGGAGGCAAAAACATGGCAACCATTACGAAGCCTTTTCTATTCTCGTGGAAAGATGTTGAAGCAAGGTCAGATTTGAACCGTTTCTACCTGGTACGAGATAATCTGCCCGACGAGAAGATCATGATGGGACTCGAAGATCGGCGTG
>Ga0210049_1001324_pt1 | contig 22984 bp, 12 predicted proteins | sample CryGeyCG2014_300_2_FD_183964 | JGI IMG/M metagenome (GOLD analysis project Ga0210049, IMG submission 183964) | Groundwater microbial communities from aquifer - Crystal Geyser CG06_land_8/20/14_3.00 (SPAdes) (version 2) | ecosystem: Environmental > Aquatic > Deep subsurface > Groundwater | place... | reverse complement strand
CAAGTAGAGCGCCAGCGCCTCGGTGTACGACTCCCGCGCCGCCTCCCGCTCCCCTAAGTCGCGCTGCACATTGCCCAGGTTGTTCAGCGTCATCGCCACGTCCTGCTCGAAGGCCGCCGGATGCGCTTCCGCCAACCGTTTGTAACTCGCCAGCGCCTCGGTGTACGACTCCCGCGCCGCCTCCCGCTCCCCCAGGTCGCGCTGCACATTGCCCAGGTTGTTCAGCGTAGTCGCCACGTACTGCTCGAAGGCCGCCGGATGCGCTTCCGCCAACCGGCGGTAGCTCGCCAGCGCCTCGGTGCACGACTCCCGCGCCGCCTCCCGCTCCCCTAAGTCGCTCTGCACAATGCCCAGCATGTTCAGACACGATGCCAAGTCGTCGTCCGTCCCGCCTTTTCGGTTCGCACGGACCGCCGCCTCTGTCAGCCACCAGCGCAGCGCGTGCTGGCCGGACAACTGCAGGAACGGCACAAGCTCAGGAAGGAGCCGCGTCGCGAGCGCTGCCTCTGTCGCGGCGGCGTACTCAAAGAACGCCAACCAGTTGGGTTGGGTGCGGCGGAGCAGTGACTCCGCCCAGTTCTGCGTGCCGGCGCTGTACGCTGCCCGTTGGTCGTCGGTGGCAGCGGCGCCGTCGGGAATCCGGCCGGAGACCATCTGGTTCCATACCTGAAGCCGCTCCCGCCAGAAGCCGACCCACTGCCGCTCCCACACTGGGTTGCTGGCGGCGTCGTACTTCGTCCTGGCGAACTCCTGCATGGGGCGCAACGCCTGGTAGGCACCCAGGTTGCCGCCGGGATCGTCCGGCTCGAAGTGGAGAAGCGCGAAGTAGACCAGCTCGCGGTCCATGGTCTCGCGCCAGTCATCCTCGAGAAGCTGCTCCCACGGGAGGAGTTCGTCGGCGCCCTGGCCGCACCACACGCCGCCGGGCAGGCGCGAGAGGCGCTGGAAGAGCTGCTTGCCCTGGTCGCTGAGGTGGCGGTAGGACAGTTCGTAGGAGACCTGGACCTGCCGCAGCCGGTCCTGCTCATCCGCCGGAGCGGATGGGTCCTTGAGAACTTTCATGAGGTCGGCACGGGCTTCGTCTCGCAAGGCTGTTAGAGTCATGCCGGGGCGGCTCATCTGCCGAGCCAGGAGCTGGAGCGACTGCGGGTGCCGCCCCGACATCAGCACAAGCTGCCAAATGGGGCTGTCGGGGTGCGGCCAGGTCCGCTGTGCCTCCCGCCGATGCGCCGACGAGTCCAGGTGGGAGAGGAACACGTCGCGGGCTTCGTCTTCGGCCAACGGGCCCACCTCGAGGGTCGTCTCGTGGTTCATCAGGTCAAGCGGCCAACGGCACGTGGCGAGGACGCGCAGGTCGGACTGGGCGTCCAACGCCGCTTCCAGCGCCGGCAGCACCTGTTGGCGCACCGCGTGGGCGACATGGTTGCCCACCAGATCGTCCATGCTGTCGAGGAACAGCAGCACCGCGCCGGCCTTGCCGCACTTCGCGACGACGGCCCGCAGCAGCCCAAGCAGATCGCCCTGCTGGGCTTCGGCTGGCACACCGAGGGCGGCCAGCAAGTTCGACACGAACACCCGGCCGTCGGCAAGCGACTCGCACGACAGCTCGAAGACGCCGCCAGTGAACAAGTCGCGTTCGACGGCCCAGTCGACGATCTGGGAGCCAAGGGCGGTCTTGCCAATGCCACCCTCCTTCGTCAAGGTGACGAGTCGTCGTTGCCCGACGCCGAGACCGCGGTGGATGCCGGGCGGCAGGGGCAACAGGGCGTCGATCACCTTGTGCATCTCGCGCCGCCGGCCGACGAACCTGTCGGAGGTGCGGCGGATGGCGTGCACGTGGGGCGGCGCCGGCGCTTCCTTGGAGGTGCCGTTCCGGGCCGTCAAGGCCAGTCGGACGTTTCGGCCGGCTTTGTTCAGCCGGAGCTTGTCGCTGGCCGGCTTCTGCCCGGCCGCGGTGGTGAGGTTACCCACCGTGGCGTCGTTGGCGACGTGCTCGCGGGCCGCCTCAAACGCCTCGCCGGCCGCCTCGCCCCGGAGCAGCGCCGGGAAGAACATGGCGCTGAAGGCGGCGTAGGCTGCAACCTCAATTGGCGCTTCGCCCAAGACGTGGACGACGGCAATGTCGCCCGAGCCGGCCGCGTCCCCAGCGTGCCTCAGGACCCGCTCGGAGTGACAGGCAGCCAAGAACAGCACTTGAGGCTGGGGCTTGAGAATGCGGAAGAGCCCGTCGCCCGGTAGGAAGTCCGCCCGGCCGCGGCCGTCTTCCAGAACCAGGTAGCCATCGTCGGTACCGTGGCAGTTCAGTAGGACCAACTCCGGCTTCAGCCCGGTCAGGTCCTGCTGGAGGAGCTGCCGCGTCAGACCGAAACGAGGCACGATCTGCACCGGCGCCCCGTTCAGCGCCTGCCGCAAGGCTGCCAAAACCTTCCGGCAGTCGAGGTCGTCGAGCGGCCGAAATACCGTGCTCGGTAGTCTCTTCGGCGCGCTGCCCACCCACGGCTCCACGTTCTGGCGCACGCGCTCGGGCGGCACAGCGGCGCCTGTGCGGAATGTCAGTGCGGCGTCGTCTGGCGACAGGGCGTAGGCGCCGATGGCCTCGCGCGGGAACTGCCTCAGCTTCTCCGCCCGCTCCTGGGCGTCCGCGAAGTCCGGCAGCGGAACCTCCCACTGCTGCGCCGCTTCGACCAGCGGGGCGGCCATGCCGACATAGAGCGTCGCCACGCCACTCATTCATCCCCTCCCGATTGCCTCGTCCCGAACGCGTGTCCGGCAAGCAAGGTGAACAGCGGTACCAGGCCGGAGAGCACGACGAGCTGGAACAGGTCGCGGAACTGGTCGAAGTGGTCGCGGCGGAGCGCTTGGAGCGTCTCCAGAAGCTCCTTCGCCTGGGCGCCCTTGCCGGCAAGCTGCTGCGCCTCTGCCAGCGTCGGCTGGGTGAGCCACCACGCCAGCAGGAACGCGACAGCCAGCGAGCAGATCACCGCCAGCAGCCGACCTGCCAGTCTACCGCTGAACGCCTGCACCCAGCTCGGTGGCTCGCGGAACTCCTGGACTCCGCCGACAAGTCCGGCGACCATCTCCATGCTCTCGGTCCTGCCCGATTCGGTCGGCCGCGTTTCGTCCTGTCCCTCATCCATGTGTCACCTCGCTGCAAAGGCAATGTCCTTCACGACCTTGTCCTCGTGGTCTGTGATGGAGAGCTTCATGCCCTTGTTGATGGCCTCCCGGTGGGCGTAGTTGTACAACGCGAGCGATCTCCGGAGGATCTCAACCTTGGTCGTTCCGTCCTTCTGGGCCAGGTCCTTGAGGATGTCATTGACTTGGTCGGGGAACTCGATCGTTAGCCGTGGCATGGGTCCCACACTCCTTTTGCATGAACTTGATGCAATATTAGTGCATTATCCGTGCAGTGTCAAGCCCCCCAACACAACGCGCTGTCCAGGCGGCGGCTACTTCCCGGCCGCCGATGCTGCCAGCGCCTCCCGCAGCACCTTGCCGTACATCCGGCTGTTTTCCGGCTTGTACGGCTCCGTCTGAGCGGCGCTGGAGGCGTAGATCCAGTTCCAGTCGTAGGCGTTGAAGAGCGTCCGGAACAGGGGCGCGAAGTCCTGAATGGTCTTGAAGGGCGAATCGGCGTAGCCCTTCTGGATCCAGCCTGTGGCGAGGCTGTAGTCGTGGAGCGGCGAGATCGTTCCGGCCAGTTCGAAGCGGTCGCCAAACTCCTCCAGGAACGGCGCCACGTCGCTGTCGCGCTGAGCGATCTTCCGCTTCAGTTCGTCGAGGCTCTTGCTGCAGTAGCCGGGGGTGGTCTCGCCGCCGCAGAGGTACTTGAGCGGGAGGTTGTTGTGCTTGGCGTACCTGAGCAGACCAAGGGTTATGTAGCTCGGAGTGGTGAAGAGCGTGTCCTTGCGCCCGGCCACCGGGAACTTGGCTTCCAGGCGACTGAAGAGACTCCAGACGACGCACTGCGGGTACTCCTCGGCGATGGCCTTACCGAGGTCGGCGCCGAGCTGTTCGCACTCGTTGATCACTTGGTCGAGGGTCTCGCCGCGCTGCTCGGCGACGAAGGGCACTTGGTAGACTCGGTAGTCGTTGTACGCCTCCAGGTCGATCATGATGCCGGGCGAGCCCCATTCGCGCGCCGCCCGCACGGCGTTCCGCCACTGCTTGAGCATGTCCGCCCGCGCGCCGGCTTCGTTGCCCAGGTCCAGCGCCTTGATTCTCAGGAAGTAGTCGAGGTTGCCAGCGTGGCTGGAGGCGTGACCTTTGCGGTCGGTTGGCGCGCCGATGAACCGGTTCATGTTGACCCAGGGCCACGGGTCGATCTTCAGGGCGTCGCGCACGAGCTTGAGTTTGGGCGCGAGCGCGTCGTAGTCCGGCACCGGGTCGGTGTCGTAGCTCCCCTTCAGCGGGATGGCCACGCCGGCATAGGCGGAGTCGTTCAGCACGCCAAGGGCGGCTGCGTCCGCCTGCCCCAGTGGCTGCGTGTAGAACGTGATCAGTTTCAGGTAGCTCCGCTTGCCGGGCTGCAGGCTGCGGAAGTACTTGCGCTCAGAGTCGACGACCTCGCCGGACTTGTCCAGCAAGTCGAGCGTCGCGTAGTGCTCACCGGCCGACAATGCCTTGGCCGGAAAGACGAACTGCTGCTCCTTGGCGGTGAGCGCCTCGGCAAAGCTGCCCTGTTCATTGCCTCGCCGGTCGGTCACCCGACACCGAAGGCGCGCGCCCTCGACAGGACCCTCGATGTGAAGGGAGATCCCGAACGACTGCCTGCGGGGGAAGACTCGGGACGTGACCGAGCAGGCAGAGAACGCCGGCGCCGTACGCTTGGCGAGCCGCATGTCGTCGACGTAGAAGTCCACCTTGTCGCCGTCTTCGTACCAGGCTTCCGCCACGTAGAAGGTGACGCCGGTGACCCGGGTCCAGTCGATAGGCAGCGTGAACGGCACCGCCACCTCCTGCCAACGGTTCGGCTCGATGCCGGGGATCGTGTACCACTCCGTCTCCTTGCCGTCGGCCGTCGGGAACCCGATCCGCAGCACGCGTTCCTGCAGGAGCTTCGCTTCCGTCTTCGCGTAGAGCCAGAAGTAGGCGTAGTCGTACCCCGACCAGTCGCGCGGGGCGTCGAACTTCCGCGACATCATCGGCCAGCCCTTCGGGTATTGCTCGTTGGGTCGCGGCGTCCAGTTCACCCGGATCAGGAACGCGAGCGACTGCTTGCCCTCATGCACGAACTCGGTGCTGGCAGCCACGGCCGCGTCCTTCTGTTCCAGGTCGGTCTTCGGGTCGCCCTTCAGCCAGGCGGCGGGGGACTCGAAGTCGTCGAGCTTGGCGAACTCCAGCACGGGTTGCGGGGCGGCAGCAGACCACGGGGCAACAGCACAGAGGATCGCTGCGAACGGCAATAACGCATTCTGGCGGGGCATTGGAAGCACTTCCAACGGCACTATGCTCGCGTCGATTGTAGCCGGATCGCGTGGAGCGCGCGAGGTGCTTAGTGCGCGTCACCCGGGCTGCGCGGGTCGTTGCCTCAGTGCCTGACGACAGATACAATTGGCGGGCAAGGAAGGAGGCAAGCTGATGCCAAGAGGCAGACTCTCACCCTCCGAGAAGAAGGCTCAGATAGAGGCGGCGCACCGTAACGCCCTGGCGGAAGAGGAATGGATGGCCCGACACCCAAAGGTCCTCGAACCGTACGCTGGGGAGTACGTGGCCATCTACGGACACCGGGTGATCGCCCACGGGAAGGACGGCGCGAAGGTGATCGCCGAAGCGGACAAGGTGTCGCCGCACCACCTGTTCGCCTATCTGGACGACTGGGAGGGGGACATGGTCCTGTGACCGTGTTTCCCTATCGCGCCAGTCCGGGCCGTCCACGGCAGAAGCGGCCGACCGCCACGGTCACGATCGGGTACCGGCGCCGCCATACTATCGAGCGAATGCTCATCGATTCGGGCGCCGACGTGTCGCTCCTCCCGAGAGCTGTGGGAGCCGCTCTCGGGAGGAGCGTAGACCCCGACGAACAGCTTAGCTACCTGCGCGGAGCAGGGGGCGGGCGCGTTCCGGTCGTGTACCGTCGAGTCCGCCTGCTCATTGGCGACCACTGGATGCGCGCGCCCGTGGGCTGGGTCCAAGATGGAAGCCCGCTGCTGATCCTGGGTCGCCGCGGCGTGTTCCCCCAGTTTGCCGTTGAATTCCGCCAGTTCGAGTGGGTCACCATCTTCCGGCACGTCAGCGAGCTTCCGTAGGTCGCGCGTCGCCCGCGATCTCCCGTCGGCGAACCTATGGGACCCCCAGGGCGCGGCCGATGACAACCGTCTCCTCCCGCTTCATCTTCAGCCGAATCGCGCCCTGTCCGTCAACCGTAACCGGCGCCAGTTCCTGGTGCGTCAGCAGGTTCGCGCAGCGCCACTTCCCCCCGTCCTCCACCGGGAGAACGGGCGCGTCGACCGTGTGACCGGTGGCGTTGTACACCGTGTAGATCACCTCGTCCGCTGCGCCGAAGCGGTTGGCGTACACCCGCGGGACGAGCGTCGGGACGAGGGGCTCGTTGTCGGTGCGCTCGAAGACGCCGGTGTGCTCTTTCAGCAGCGCATGCACGTCGTCGGGGTAGCGCGCGCTGAAGGCGCCGACGGCGTTCCAAAGCATCATCGCGCTTGCGTTCCGGCGATGCGGTCGGTCGATCTCGAACGACTTGCACTCGGGGAAGTAGAAACGGAACAGGTTGATAGGCGCGGGGCGCACCGGGCTTTCGCGGCGCACATCGTAGACGATAGCGCCTTCGAGGGCGGCTGCCATGTCGTCGTTGCCGGGGAACTCGGCTGTCAGTAGCAGACCGGGTCGCACCTTGTCCATCGCCGCATGGATCTGCCGGCAGTTGCGGGACAGCGCCTGCAGCCAGGCGTTGTGCCCGGGCTCGGCGAAGAGGTGCTTGTGCTTGTCGCTGGTGCAGACGTAGCCGCGGTGCCCGTATTCGTCGACGCGGACGCCGTCGATGCCCGTCTCGCGGCAGACGCGGGCCAGCGTGTCGGCAACCCAGCCGGAGTACCACTCAGTGTCGAGGCACATGCAGTAGCCGCCGTAGGAGCCGACGTAGCCCGCGGGTGTCTTGCCGGTCTTGTAGTCGTCCTTCCAGAGCGGGTTCATGATGCCGTACTCGAGACCATGCTGGCTGCCGAGCTTGGTGTTGGCGTCGGCGAGGATCGGGTCGGTGTAGAACATCGGCAAGTTACCCGCCTTCCGGCAATCCTCGATATGCGCCCGCAGTGCCGGGAGACCGCCCCACTCAGGCATGTAACCGTCGTAGTCGCCTCGGTTCAGCGGGTACATGAGCTTGCCCGAGACCGGCTCCTTGACCCAGTAGGCCTCGTACCGTCTGTAGAGCGCTTCGCCCAGTTCCTCCTTCAGCCGGTCCATGGGCACGCCCCAGGGGCCCTTGTCGCTCCAGGTCCACCACGACATCATCTCCACTACGTCGTTGGCAGGGAGGAGGTAGTCGGTGCGGTAGGCGCCGTCTTTGAACAGCGGTCCCTGCCCCCATCCCGGCGCGACGATGTGCCAGCAATTGGTCAGCTTCGACGGATACGGCCGCGGCGGCCACGTCTGGTGTGACCACGTGGCATAGCGCTTCATGGCTTCCCGCCAGTCGCCGGCGTGACTGCCGAGGCAGGCGTCGGGCGCCCTGAAGCTTGTGCCGGGGGCGCGCTCGCGGCGCAGGTAGTCGAAGGCTACACCGATGCCAGGAGCCGGCTCCAGCGCATTGCGCCACAGCATGTCGGGCTCGAGGAAGCCGCGGCCGGTTTCGTCCAGCGCGTAGTCGCCGTGGACAGACTCGCCCTTGCGCAAGCTCGGGCACTTGTAGAGCCCCGTGGGGTCGTCGCTACGCAAGTAGAGGCCGCCGCCGCGGGCGGGCGAGAACAGGTCGATCATCTGCCACCAAGCGGTCTCCTCGCCATAGCTGGTCCGCAACGTCGTGGGCACGTTGGCGAGGACGCCGCCGCCCCATGGGAAGAGGTAGTAGTCGTCGGCTGGGTTGCCGGATAGCTTCAGTCCAGCCAAGTGGGGGAAGGCGAGGTGGAACTGGACCAAGGTGAGTGGTGAGTGGTCGGTGGTGAGTGGCGGGCGGGCGGCGGGACGCGGGGCGTGGGTCACGGTGAAGCCAAGGCGGAGCTCGTCGAGCTCAGCCCGCGCGGTGAAGGTGCCGAGCAGCCGAGTGTCGCCGATGTCCATCTTCGCCTCGAACCCGTTCGTCACCGGCGTGATTGCCACCACCTTCGCCTCGTGGCAGCCGTACACGGCGTCGCCGACCTTCAGCCGGAACAGGTGCGTCGCCTCGGGCCGTGCCAGAACGTTCCGGTCGATCTCGCCGACGTGGAGGCTGCGCAGGGCAAGCGTCGGTCTGAGCTGGAAGACGGCGCGCAACGCACCGTTGTCCAGTGTTGCCGTGTCGCTGTCGATTCGGCACGACGGAGCGACGTTGCGTCGCTTGCCCTTTGGCGGGCTGATATCCGGTCGCAGGTCGACGACGGGCTTCGGCTCGGTTGTGGGGAGTTCGAAGTCGAGGGTGATCTTCCGCACCCGGCCGCCCTCAGCCGGCGTCACCTGGAGGGCGCCCAAGCTCCACTGCCCTGGGGGAAGCTCCGAGGCAACCGTGTTGCCGTTGGCCTTGAGCGAGCCGGTTGGTATTGGCTTCTCGTCGAGGTCAAGCCAGGCGAGGGTGGGGGCAGTGCCCTCGAACCAGGCGACCGCTCGGAGGGGGCGCAATCCGTCGAATCGGTCCGATCGGCCGGATCCGTCCGATTGCGGTTCCAGCCGAAGCGCCTCGCCCTCGATGCCATGGTAGGCAATCCACCCCGCCGGGTCATCAATCCTGTCCGGCAGCTCCCAGGTCGCCGTGGCGTGCAGGTCCACCTCCGACAGCACCAGCCGCACCATGAACTCGCCCTGGGCGTCGATGGTGTTCAGCTTGTCCTCACGCCACGTCTTCCCGCCATCGAAGCTGGTGGCACTTTGCCCGTGTTGCACGCTGTTGTCGATGCCGGGGTAGACGTAGTCGTCGCCCTTCCCGCCGGGCAGCTTGCGGAGGAGCACCGTCGTCTCGCCCGGCTTCAGCCACGCCAGCGGCACGTCCACATCCGCCCAGTCGGCGCGCAGCGGATCAGTGCGGTTCGCCTTCGACGGGAACCGCGGGTCCTTCGTCTCAAACCGCAGGGCGTTCCCGTTGACCACCACTTCGAACGCCTCGTTCAGCCCGTTGGGCGTCTTGTCGCCCATGTTCCAACTGTAGTCCTGGATGGCGAAGTAGAACCGCAGCCGGGCCGCCTTCGCCCGTCGCAGCGCACCCTCAGGCAACGCATTCAGATCGAGCGTCTTCCGCACCTGGTACGTCTCGTCGCGGATGTGCGCGACCCCCATGGAGAACCCACCCCACGCGCCGGTGTCGTCGCGAAGGACGGTGATGCCGGGGCGGGGGTGATCGAGGGACCAGTCGGCGGCGATGGCCGGCGCGGACAGCGTGCAAGCGAGAAGCAGTGCAGTCGACACAGTGAACCTCCTTCAGGGGCTCTCAAAGGCCCCGCCATACCGGATGGGCGAGCAGGTAGATCTGGCGAGCGGCTACAGCCCTGACTCGCTAATGGTTCACAGGTTACGCCTGTACCTACGGCAACGCTTTCTCGAACTCTTCGAGGGTGCCGACGGTGATCGCCCGACGATAGAGGTCTCTGAGAAGGGCAGCATCGCCGAACTGCTGGATCCGCTCCTTGAGCGGCGCCGGGATCCGTTGGAATCGCAGATCGAGTGCGTCCAGAATCGCGGTCCGGGCAGAGGTGACTGCGCCTTCGCGCACTCCCTCCCGTTTCCCTTCTCTTCGCCCCTTCGCTAAAGCTTTCTTCTCGAAGTTGGCCAGGAATGCTGCCATCTTCTGTTCCTCCTGTGTCTCCGCCACAAACTCCTGGTACTCGGTTTCCAGATCGGGCGGGAGCGTCATGACGAGATCGAGGAACCGAAACACATCGACGATCTCGTCTTCCGACACTCCCTGCTGAAGCAGCCCCTGAAAGAGACGTTTCTTCCACTGCAGGCGCGTCTCTGAGTCCGCTCGAGTGGTCTGCGTTTTCAGGTGGGCCATCACGATCTTGGCCCAGATGCTCGTGCTCTGCTCAAGCTCTTCCCAGCGGTCTTCGAAGTCGAGCAGCTTCACAATCGGGAAGTGCACCTGCGCGCAGAATGTCGCCAGGCCATATGCGAACTCGCTGGGCCGCCAGTCGCGCTGGATGTCGCCAAGGATACCGAGGCTCACTACGCATTGCTTGTGGCGGCTGAACAAGCCGGTGTTGCAGATGAACATCCGTTGCTCGAACTCGGGGTCCACTTGGTTCTGAACCTCCACGTGGAGCAGAATCCACACGTGGCGGCCCGGCTTCAGCCAGACTCTGGCCAATACATCGACGGTGCGTCTCCCGCGCCCGGCGCGTCTCACGGCGTATTGCAGTTCCTTGTCGTCGAACGTGACGCCGCGTGTCCAGTCGATCTCCCGATGCACTTCCGGGAAGAAGAACGCCATCGCCGGCTCGAAGTGACGCTGCAGCAGCTCCTTCCACGCCGTGTCGAAATCGCTTCTCGGTGCGCGTCTTGCCACTGGCGCACCCTCGGTCGGCAGTGTCAGTCAGTATACAGGTGTCCTTGCGGGGGATCAAGCAGCAGAGTGGCACAGCTTTCCAAGCTGTAGCGGTGTCGGACCACAGGTCAGGAGACCCGTGCCACGAGACCAACGCGCGCGGCTCGGGATGCACTACACCGGGCCGAACGCCTCGATCGTGGCTCTCGCACCGACTGCCAACAGGACGCTGCCGCCCTCCGCGGCTGCCAGTTTGGTGTACTCGCCAACGGCGATGACGGATTGCTTGCCGGAGCCCGGATCGAAACGTACCAAGCGCCCCGGCAGCGCGGCGACCAGCGCGGCCTTGCCCTCGCTGGTCTTGACGGCCGCAACCGCCCGCACTGGCTCGCCAATCAGCTCTGACCGGAGCAGCTCCCCGGTTTCGCTGTAGACCAGAAGGTAGCCGTCCTCCTTGGCGAGGACGACCTCCTGCTTGCCGTCGCCGTTGACATCGGCCGCGAGGCAGTCGCTGATGGGGTTGACGCTCTTCAGCCAGTCGTATGCGAGGGTCTTGAGGTTGAGCAGCCCGACGCCGTTGTCGGTGCAGACGAGCGCCTTCGCCCGCTCAGCCGTGGGCGGTTGCCAGTAGTCGAGCAGGAGACCGGTGCCGCGCGGCAGGCGGCCGCCGGCGGACCGAACCATGTCGGCGCTCAGGACGCTCAGCGTTCCCCAGACCTCGGTGGAGACGACCTCCTGCTTGCCGTCGCCGTTGTAGTCGAAGCTGCGGGGCAGCGTCATGGTCTGGTAGGCCGCGGGCAGGCGCTCGTACTTCAGGACTTCGCCGGCAGGGCTGACGAACGTCGCCAGGTTGTAGTTGCCGGTCATAATGAGCGGGCTGCCATCAGGCTTCTTCAGCAAGCCAATCGAGTACGCGACGGGTAGGTCGCCGTTGAGCTTCTGGCTCTCGAGGAAGTCGGTCTTCCAGACCTCCGTGCCATCGGGCTTCAGGCAGTAGAGGCGGGCTTCGCGCGTGGTCACCAGGATTCGCGGACCGTCCGCAGCGAGGTCCGGGTAGCACTCGACTGAGGTGATGAAGCCGGGGAATTGCTTCTTCATCAGCAGCGCGCCGTCGGGGCGGACGGCTGCCAGCTCCGCTTGGTCAGACCACGCCAGCACGTCGGCGACACCGTCGCCGTCCGCATCTCGCTGGATCAGCCCGACGATCCGAGCGGCAGTCGGGCCCGTTGGGCGCACCGACAGCTCCGTCATGCCCAGACCGTCTTTCCACTCGTCTTTGCCGAAGACGAGACGCACGTAGCGCGCCTTCTCGTCCACCTTGCGGCACGTCCAACGCAGGATCGGGAAGACCGATCCCTTGTGAATTCCCTCGAACGTGCAGTCGCTGGTGAAGCGCAGCTCCCTGCGGCGGACATCGTTGGCGAAGCCGTCATCGCTGAACTCGGCAGTTACGGCTCGCGGCGAGGGATACGTGGCGGGGTCAGGGATGGCGTTGTACGGTCCGAACATGCCGGTCTGGAAGTCGATCTGCGCCAGCGGGCTGGTCTCCCGCAGGTCGAGAGTCAGCGTGACCTCAGTGCCCGCTGGCCAGCGGTGGGTGGCCCACCGGGTGACCACCCCGTCGAGCAGCGAACCGAGCACTCCCTCGCCCGGCGGCTCGCACGTGAGGACCGGCGCCGGAACGGCTGCCGGCAGGTGCGAGAAACCGGCGAACTGCCAGAGCCGCTTCGTCTGCGCTTCATTGGTCGCGCCTGCGCGCGGGCGCGCGGCCGGCTTCGCCTGTGCCCAAAGTTCCGCCAGCGCGGCGGTCAGTCCCGGTGTCGGTGGTCCCTCGGCGCCGTCGAGCCGCTTGCCGGCAACGGTCAACCCGGTGCCGCCTGCCTGCGCCCAGCCGGCGCTGCCGAAGTAGAGCACCTGCGCGTCGGTCTTAATCACGCCGAGGCGAATCCCCTGACCCGGCAACGCTGCAGCGACCAGCGCAAGCTCGGCCTCGCCCCGAACCGACCCACGAACCAACGCGGCGCTCTCGCCCAGCGGCCGGATCTCCAGCTCAGCCGGATGCTCCGGGTCGGCGGCGTAGGCCAAGTTGCGAAACACCTTCACGTCGCCGGCCTTCCCGTCGAGCAACTGACTCTCCCGGAGTAGCGTGGGAATGGCGGCGCCCTCCAGCTCATGGCCGCCGGCCAGGCTCAGCCGAACGGCATCGGCACTGCGAATGCGCATCTCGGCGCGGCCTTCGCGGGTCACCAGACCGTCGGCAGTCAGCTCCGCCCGTTGCGGCGTGCGGAAGGTGCAGGTCAATCCGAACCTGCCCTCGCGGTTCTGCCGCATCAGGTCGAGCACCACGAAGTAGCCGCCGCGCCGCCAAACGAGGTTGCGGGTCCAGTCGCACGCGGTGTAGTCGGGGAAATGGCTTGCGGCCAAGCCGATCCGCTCGCCGCTGTGCATCGACTGCAGCTCGCAGCCGGCCGGCTGCGGACCATCGTTGAGCCCGTCCGAGCAGAACACCGCCGAGCGCGGCAAGTTGCCCTGCTTCTCGGTGTTGGCGTGGAGCCACACATGACCCAGGTCGGTGTAGCGGATGATCGAGTTGGCATCCCTCGGCGGCTGGTTGTCGGCGGCAGCCGTCTGGAAGCCTTCGAGCACGAAGTACTGCCCGTCGGGCTTGAAGTCGTTGCGGAAGCAGAGCTTCTCGAAGCACCGCTCCTCTGCGGCGACGAGGTACCGCTGCGCCTTGGCGCGCGCTTCGTCGCGGTTGTGAGAGAGCTGCGCGTACCGGTACGGTCCCAGCGGCAGCGGCACCACGCCAAGCAGTTGCGCCGGCGGCTGCGACGCGCTCCCTCCGGCGAAGGCCCGCGCACCGCCGAACGCTCTGGCAACTGCCCAGGTGCCCGAGCCCCAGTCCGGCAAGTTGTCGCGCAGCCAGCCGTAGCCTTGCCCCGGATGGAAGTAGTCGGCCGCGCCGAGCAGCCAGCGCGCCGGAGTTCGCTTGTACACATCGCCGGGGCGGCATTCCTCGTAGGTGCCCGTGCCAGCGTAGTAGCCGAGATTGTCGGTCACCGCAGATGTCCGCAGCACCGCCAACGGAAGCTGCTGGCGCGCGTAGCCGGCAAAGCCCATGGTGAGCGACCAGTCGAGTGTCGGCTCCGGACAATGGTAACTGGGGTAGCCTTCCAGGTCGTCGTGGAACGTAGAGCAGGCGTTCCCCCAGTACGCCAAGCACTCTGCCCACCATTGGTCGAGCAGCTTCCTGGCTTCGTCATTTGGGTTGCCCCGTCGGCAGAGCACGTCAGCGGCGGCTGCGAAGCTACTCGTCCCCAGGGTCTGGTGTCGACCACCGATCGCCGACCCGTCCCGGCGTCGCCACCACAGCCCAGCCGATTCGACGGCAGTCTGCAGCAGCAACTGGTCCAGCTTCAGGACGTCCTCGGCAGTCACTCCCGGCGCGTCCTGAAGGTGGGCGTACTCACGCATGTACCGCTCGATGCCGTAGTCGCCGTACTGGAAGAAGCCGGTGCTCGGGTCGCTGGCCGCAAGCAACCGTTTGACACCTTCCTGCCCATCCTCGGGCTTCCCGGCAAGCACGTAGCGCATGGCGCCTGCGCCCAACGCGTTCACGCTGCGCTGGCAGCTTCCGGAAAGATGCGCCTCCAGCGTGTGCGGGAACGTGCCCTCCCTCGCTTCACCCAGCAACTCAACGAGCCGCTCGACAGCCGCCGCCTCGCCGTCGGACGTACTGGCTTCCAGCACGAGGGCTGCCGTGCCCGGTCCGAACGGCGCCGCAACCGTGCGGACGACGTACCCCGCCTCGCCCGGATACGCGGCGTCGCCGAACGACAGATAGTTCGCGTACAGCGGGAGCAGCGCGCGATTCGTGTGGATGCCGCCGAGGAGGACGACCGTGCGCGCTGCCACCTCGGGCTTCCACCGGAGCCCGTTGTCCGCCAGCGCTGCGTCAGGAGTCAACCTCTCCACGGTTGCCCCTGACTTGGTCAGCGCCTCGGCCAACACCTTGGCAGCCTCGGCGTCGGCGGCGACAAGGGTGACCCGCCGCAACGGAATCGGCTGCCCCCAGTCGCGGGGGAGCATTGACGGAGCGGCGAAGACTGTCGGCGAAAGCAGGCAGCTCAGTAGCAGCGCAGCGGAGAGGGTGAGCATTCTGGGGACCTCCGGGAAGGCGGGAGAACTGTCGCACGGCGGGCGGCAACACGCCTCGCGTGCACACACGATACCCGCTCTGCGCGCTGGACTCAAGGCGAGGCGAGGTCGCTGAGGCGACCGGCTTCCCTCCGGCGGCCGCTCGTCGTCCCGACGAACCGGGTAGACTAACTAACCTCGGCCTCAACAGAGGCGGCGCTTGCGAAGGGAAGGACGCCCGTCCCGCCCTTGGGGGACGTGCGCGCTGCCGCGTCGGGGCCGTCGTGGAGAGAAGCGGGGACGCCCGAGCGCTCTTCGCCGAGTTCGAGCACGTGCCGAAAGGAGCACCGATGAGACCCAATTACGGCTATGAGAAGCGCGGCAAGGAGATCGCGAAGAAGAAGAAGCAGGAGGCGAAGCGGGCCCGCAAGCAGGGCAAGAAGATCGTTCCCCAGCGCCGCGACGCAGACCAGCCGCCGGACGAGCAGGGCACCGCGTAGACTTCGGGCATTGCGCGCCCCTCCGGAACGACGCCCACTGCGGCCGGGTCGTCAGCAGAGGGGCAGCCAGACCCGCATCTCGACCGGGCCCCGGTTGTTCCACGCGTAGTAGGGGATCAGCCGGAGGGCGACCGGGTCGCCCTCGCCCGGCGCCAGGTCCCTGTACAGCCGGCCTTCCCAGTCACCTGCCGCGAGCCGCCGGGCTTGTCCCTCCAGCACGGTGACGCCGCCGAGGAGTTGGGCATCGTGTCGCGGCGTGAGTTCGAGGGCGCGGGGGACACGCACCTCGTGAATCGCTACACCGGCGGGCAGGTCGACCGACTCCAGGCAGTATACGATCGGGCCGCGCATGACGGCGACCTGGTTGCACGTCTCTTCGACGAGCGGGTGAGACTCCACCAGGCGAACGCGCAGGGGCAGCGTTAGCACGATCTCGTCGCCGGCAATCCACTCGCGGTCGAGGACCGCGTACGTTCCGGGTTGGGGGGCGACTTCCGCAGGCGTTCCGTTGATCGCGATCCCAGCCCCGTCGGCCCAGCCGGGAAGGCGGAGCATGATTCCGCAGGCGCCGGCCGGCGCCTCCTCGATGCGGATCGTCACCTGTCCGTCCCACGGATAGTCGGTCTCCTGGGTCAGCCTGATCCTGCCCTTGCCTGGCAATTCCGCGTCCAGCACGCTGCCACCGTAGAGGTGCACCCACACCCCCGCGTCGGACACGCTGTACGCCCATTCGTGCACCGACGCCAGTGTGCGGGCAACTTGGGGTGGGCAGCAGTAGCACTGGTGGACGAACCAGCGCTCCGGCGTGTCGTTGCTGAGCATCGCGCCGTCGCGCTGCCGAGCCAACGGGTTGGTGTAGCAGAAGCGGGTGCCATCGACGTCCATGGCCGACAGGGCGCTGTTGTAGAGCACTTGTTCCATCACGTCGGCGTACTTGGCGTCGCCGGTCAGCTCCAGCAAGCGCTTACCCCACATGGCATTGCCGATGTTGGCGCAGGTTTCGTTGTAGGCAGTGCGGTTGGGCAGCTCGTACTCGCGGCCGAAGGCTTCGTGGACCATGTCGTGTCGAGACGACACGCCGTGGTGGTAGGCGCCGACGGCGCCGGTGACGTAGAGCTTCTTTTCGACGACGTTCCGCCAGACGCGTTCGAGCGCCGCAAGCAGCTCCGCGTCGCCGGTCTCGGCGACCACGTCGGCGGCGCCAGCGTAGAGGTAGGTGGCGGTCACGGCGTGCCCGACGGCTTCGGTCTCCTTTCGCAGCGGCACCCGGTCCTGATTCTGGTCGCCCGGATTCGGGTCGTCTGCCCACACTCGGCCGAAGTTCCCTTGCGGCCACGGCTGCGAGCCGCGCATGTCTACGAAGACGCCTGCTAGTTCCAGGTAGCGCGGCTCGCCCGTCACCCGGTACAGATCGACCAACCCCATGATGTTGGCCGGGTTCCAGCCGAAGTGCGCCAGTTCCTTCGGGCGGGGCTGGAAGACACCGTACAGGTAATCGGCCAGCTTGCGGGCGACGGCGACGAACGTGCTCTTCCCCGTCGCGCGCTGATGCACGCTGGCGGCGGTCATCAAGTGCCCCATGTTGTACAGCTCGTGGTGGGCGCGCACGCTCCAGCGCTGTCTATCCGGGTTCAACTGGATCTGGGTGCAAATGTATCCGTCGCCATCCTGCGACTTGGCGATGAGGTCGATCCAGTGGTCCATTTCGCGGTCGAGCGCCTCTTCGCCGGTGAGCGCATAGACATGCGCCGTCGCCTGCAGCCACTTGTAGCAGTCACCATCGCTCCAGTTGGTGCCGCAGTGCTTGCCCTCCTCCAGTCCGGCGGCGACAAGGAAGTTCGACAGGGCCGCCGAGTTGTCCGGGTGCTCCAGGGCTTCCTTCATCTTGGGGAGGACGATTTCGTGGCACAGGTTGAAGCGGTCCGCCCAGAAGCCGTCCGTCCAGCGCGCGGCAGTCATGGGGAGGGGTGTCAGTGCGGTGGGCATGGGGTGGTCCTTCCAGTTCCCGTCGCTGCTTGTTGGGCGCAGGTCTCCTGACCGCGCCCCGCGCACGACCGCAGGTCCCAGCAGAAGTGGACAGGGCGCGCCTTGAGGTCTGGCGGTCAGTGGGGTCGGGCGCGGTCAGGAGACCTGCGCCCAACGCGTCAGACACGCCCTCTCACGGCACCAACCGGAACTGCGGCGCGTAGCCGAAGGTCTGTCGGGCCCGCGCGATGGAGAGCAGCGGAGCACGCCCTTCCAGCGGTGGATCGACGGTCGCGGCGAGGTCCGGGCGGAACTGGCGCAGGATGTCCATCGTCGGCTCCGGGCAGCGAGTGTCGGCGGCGCCCAGCGTGTAGACGCCGTGACCGGGCAGGTCCGGGCACTCCAGCGCTTGCCGCAGACCACGGACAACATCGGCTACGTGCACCCACTGGAACAGGTCGTCGCTCCAACCGGTCGTCGGCTGCAGGTTCCGGCGCTGCCGTTCGTACACCTCCGCCGACCACACGCCAGCGAAGCGGAACGCCGCCGTCGTGGTGCCGTAGGCCCGGTTGAACGTGGCGCACGTTTCCTCGTTGCACAGCTTGCTGAGACTGTAGGGGTCCTCGGGGACGGGCGGAAAGCTCTCGTCCAGCGGCATCTTCGTGTACGGCGCCGGCTTGCCGCTGAGCCGCCAGTAGAAGGTGCCGAAGGCGTTGATGCTCGACGCGCAGAAGAACCGCTGTGCCCCGCACCTCCGCGCCGCGTCGACGACGACGTACGTGCCGACCGCGTTGATCTCCATGATGCTCTTGCCCCGGTCGGCGTGCCCTGTGGGGTCGGCAGCCAGGTGGATCACCGCGTCCATGCCCTCGCAGGCTTGGCGCATGGCATCGAGGTCGGTGATGTCCGCCTGCAGGAACGGCCACTGCGTCTCGAACGGCGCCGCCGCGCGCTCGGCTTGCCCGCCGACGAAGATGGTCGCCTCGTCGGGACGACTTTGGTCCACCAACCGCAACTCGTGCGCCGACTCCAATTCCTCAATGAGCCGCCGGCCGATGAAGCCGCACGCGCCGGTAATCAGGACCTTCATGCGAATACACCTCTCCGCCAATGGCGCACGTCTACGGGCCGGGTCGGCCGCTCGCCATGATCGTGCCTGCCTCAGGCAACGAGTCGCACCGATTCGTCAGGTCGTCCTCGGTCTCCTGCACCCCGGTCCGCCATTCGCCTTCGACATGCCGGACGGATCCACAGGATTCGAGGAGACCTGTCGGTCCGGGGAGCGGCGGGGTCAGGAGACCCTCGCCGAGCACGTGCTTCGTGGGGTGCCTCTCTGACAAGCGCGCTCCTGCCACTACTGCGAAGCTCTGCCTCAACACTACTTCCCCGGAAGCACCTCAACCGCATTGCACAGCCGAGCAGTCGGCTCGCCGCCTCCCTTTGGGAGCGTGAACTGGAGATCCAGCACGCCGTCCTTCACCGCGATGCCGTCGAACTCGCAGATTGCGGCCCCGGAGAAGTCACTGCCGGAAGCGACGAAGACGTCGTAGTCGGTGAGCAGCGGCCTGCCTTCCGCAGTCACGCTGAAGACGAACGCCCCAGGCTTGGCGTTCGGCAGGTAGCCGACCTTCAGGTACAGCCGTACTGAGTAGGTTCCCGGCGGCACGGTGAAGCGGTAGGCGTCGAGGTCGTAGGCTTCGGTGGCGAACAACGCTGGGTCGTCCACGCCTTTGAGCCCGGCGATGGACCGACCGACGGAGGAGTACCCCCCGTCGTACCCATACCCGCCAGGCTCGAACTGCCGGTCCGGGAGGAAGAGGCGCCCGGACTTCGCCCGGTAGAAGCTCTGCGAGCCGCAGTTGACGGCGTACTCTCCGCGCGCGACCATGGCGGCTTGGTCCTTGAGATAGCCCTTGACGGCGGCCTCCCGCAGTTCGGGGATGCCGCGGATGAGTTTGGAGCACAGCAGCCGATGTGCTTCGGCATAGGCGCCGGCCGCCAGCGCCCGTTCGGTGGCCCCGAGGCGCTCCTTCGGCGCGGTGGCGTCCGCCCCGTGCACTTCCAGATCCGCCACGGCTTGGGCGACCTCCGCAACCTGCCGGGCATACAGCGCTTGGGTCTCCGGGGCGACTTGTACTCGACCACGTGTCGGGCGTGCAGTGGGTGCCGAAACGAGAAATGAGCGAAGCTGGTACGGCGCCAGGTCCACAGCGAGGCTGTTCTGCCGGAGTGGGACCGGCCCGCCCGTGGACAGGTCGGTGATGTCCACCGTCGCAGCCGTGCTCCGCTGTGACAGCCCCGCAACGGCGGGCGAACGGAGGTGCGACGTGGTCTTGACCTTCCCGGCTATCAGGGCAATCTCAGCGGTCACCGGGGCGCCCAGCAGATTGACGACGTAGAGATAGGTACCGGCCTTGGTGTTGAGGTACCGTGCGGTGACGGGGTCGGTCAGTCCGGGAACGTCCGCGAAGTCGCGGGCAGGCAGAGCGCGGTATGCCTTCGTGAACTCCCGCACTTCAGCCTCCCGCCCCATCGAACCAAGTGGTTGAGCGCCCACGAGAAGCTGGGCGGCATCCTGCGAAGCCAGCGCGACGCCGAAGTCCTTCAGGAAGTGCCGTCCGTGCGCTTTGGGGTCGGAGTTCTGGAAGTAGCCTTTGTAGACCTCCGGCTTCAACGAGTCGGAAAACGACTCGAAGTAGCGGAGGTACATGCTGGTGGCGGCGCGCGCCCCCGTGCCGAAGGCGCGGAACTTGTCCACGTTCCAGTTCAGCTCTTCCGTGAGGTTCTCCCGGCCGCCGTACCAGTGCTTCAGCCACCGGTAGAAGGTGAGGTCCTTCATCGGCGCAAGGGCCACCGACTTCAGTTGCCGGACGGCGTCGAGGTCGAGAGACAAGTCTTCGTACGCGAACTGCCGGAAGTCGAAGTCCTCGCACTGAGACTTGTCCAGGTACCCGGGCGAGTGGCTGTACCAGCCGCCGACACTGACGTAGAGCCTGAGGTCCGGCCGCGTCCGCCGCAGCATTCCGTCAATCTCCCGGAGGAGCCCGGTGGTCTTTCCCGCCCGCCACGCCAGCCACTCCTTCCGCAGGGGCCCGGTCAGCAACCGGTACCGTTCGGCGAACCGGGTGGGGCTGTCCGCTGCCACTGCTACGCGGCAGCCTGTTTCCTTCTCGAACAGGCGAACCGTCAGGTCGCCGTAGCCGACGTCCAGCGAGTTGAAGATGACCGGCGTGTTCTTGTCCATCCACAGATCGAGCCCGGCAAACGCGGGATGGCTGCCGAAGCGGTGGAGGATCTCGGCGATCATGTCGAGGAACCGTTTCCGCACTTCCGGGTGGGCCGGGTTGTTACCGAAGCCCGGCTGGCCGTCAAACTGCCTGGCCTGGACCTTACCGTTCCGGTCGCACACGAAGTAGCCCGCGTTCATCCTCGCCTCGAGCGCAAGCGGATCCGTGCTCGGCTGGAGCACAACGGGTTGCTCCGGGACGGTGAACAGGTGGATATTCCCGAGCAGGCGCTGCCCTCGGGCCTCCATCATGTCCAGCAGCAGCCGAACCCACCCGGTCGTCCGCAGGCCGCTCCCGACCGTGTTGATCGGGCCCCTGTCGAGGTGGCCCCAGTGGTACCGGAGCAACGCGTACGACAGGACGTTCTGCCCCGTGTAGTCCAGGTAGTCGAGCAGGCGCTCGAACAGCTCGACCGGGTAGCCTTGCCGGAGGTCGCTCTCAAGACGGTTCCCCAGGAGTACCTCGAAGCTCTGGTCCTCATCGAGGTGGCCGAACGCGCGTTGCGGCAACGCCCCGGGCAGATGGATGTCCAGCTTCGGCAGGCGCTCAGCCACGCGGAAGAGCTCCAGCTTTGCGACCGCCGCCGGCATGCCTGGGATCAGCGTCCGCGTCTCAAACAGGTAGTCGGTCCCGTCCGGGTAGAACAGGTAACGGGTCTTCTGCAGCTTCCCCGAGAGCGGGTGTTCCCCGCCGCACTGGACGCCCCCGGAGAGGCGGTCGCGGTGTTGCTTGCTCTCCGCCTTCACAAGCATGTAGAACGACATCGCCCGCTCCCGGTCGTCCGGCCAGGTGATTTCCAGCATGACCGGCGAGGTCACGCCATCCGGCAGCTTCACCTCGAAGCCGAACCGGTCCCACTTCGCGTCGCCCGCCTCCCGGTAGCTGCCCACGCCGGGCACGGTCTTCACCTCGGTCGCCATGCTGGCGACGAACCCATTGTCCTCAGTCGTGCAGTCGAGGCTGACGAGGCGTTCGCCAAGCCGCACGTCCTGCGTCGACGGGACGGGCGCCTCGCGCTGACGGTAGACCGTGAGGGGGAAGCTGCGCTGGAAGGTGCTCCCGGCGCGCGCCAACACACACTCCGCCCGGTAGTCGCCCACAGGCAGCGACTTGAGGGGCACGGCAACGGTCTGCCGCCCGCTCAGCTTCAGTGCCGTCGCCGTGCTGCCGACGGCAGTGCCGTCCGCGTCCGCAAGGACTCGAACCGCGAGCCGCCCTTCGACGCGGCCCGCAACGCCGTCGCCGGGCGTGATCTCTACCGTTAGCCGCTCCGGGGTATCCGCCCGCAGAAAGCGTCGCTCGACGGAGAAGTCGAGCGGAGCGAAGCGCCGGAAGTCAGCCTTGACCTCGTCGTCAGTGAGCGCACGGCTGCAGATCCGCAGCTCATCGACCGCCGCATTCGCCCGGGCCGTGTTCTTCCAAGTCTTCGCCGGTCCTCCGACAAAGAAGCGCTGGATGTCGGCGACTTTGGCCTGCGCCTTCGCGCACTGGGGCACTCCGTTCACGTACAGCTTGCCCCAGCCGCGACCGTCCCACGACAGCGCCACGTGCCACCAGTCGCCCCGCATCCAGGCGTTCCGGCAGGACCACGTTACCAGCACCGGCTTCTCCCCAGCGCCCTGCGAGAAGTCGCACCGGAGCCAGTTCCACATGAACAGCGTGATCCGGTCGTACCCCGAGCCCGGTTCGACAAAGGTCTTCGCGTAGTCGGGCACGTCCTTCCCGCCGAGCGCCGTGAACAGGAAGTACCAGTCGAACTGAAGCGGGTCAGTGAAGTGCCCGTCCCAGTCCGGCCGCACCCAGAACGACACCGTCCCGCCCGCCTCCGGAAAGTGCCCCGTGCCGTCGTACTCGAGCGCCGGCGCGCGATCGTAGTCCCCCTCGCCGGCCTTGCCGACGTAGACAGCCTGACCGCGAATGCCGGGGACGAACTCCAGCCCGCGAGCCGTTGTCGGTTCCGCTGTGCCGCCGTCCGAGAGCTGCGCCGTTGGGGTGCCGTCGAAAGGGGCGTAGAAGCTGGCGTCGGCGCCGGGTTGGGCGGGTGCCGACGAGACAGCGAGGAGGACTCCGAGAAGCGCGGTCAGGTGGGTCCGCCCCCGGTGGTTCGGCTGTGTCGAGGTCGGGACCAAGCCTGGACGGGTTGGTCTTGGCATTGGAGGGTCTCCTTCCCGTTCTGCCGGCGTGGGGAACGGCAGAGCGCGTACGGGGCCTGCGCCCCCGGGGGGCTGAACGTCCGGGCGGGCTATTGGGCAACCGTAACTACTCACCTTGCCCGCATTCGCGCCCAAGCGCCGGTTCATGCGGTTCAAGTTCGGACGCTATTTTCGCGCCTCCCGGTCACGTTTTCAAAATTCCTCGTACCTACTCAGGTACGCAAGCTGGCCCAGTGAACCGAAGAGCATCGGTAGCCGGGGGGCGGGGGTCACCAGTGTGGGCAGGTTTCCCTACTTTCCGGTTGGCAAGAAAGTGACAGCATG
>Ga0210049_1001320_pt1 | contig 23038 bp, 24 predicted proteins | sample CryGeyCG2014_300_2_FD_183964 | JGI IMG/M metagenome (GOLD analysis project Ga0210049, IMG submission 183964) | Groundwater microbial communities from aquifer - Crystal Geyser CG06_land_8/20/14_3.00 (SPAdes) (version 2) | ecosystem: Environmental > Aquatic > Deep subsurface > Groundwater | place... | reverse complement strand
ACACAGCGCCTGCGGTTTGGTGCAGGTGTGGGGAAGGAGTTGACAGGGATACGCAACTCGTAGAGGAAACACAAGCCAGACATGCTGGTCTGGTGAATTTGTGCAAACCTAACTGCGGGAAACAAGCGATTGGTAGCCGAATAGGTTATCATGCGGAAGCGAGTATCTCTGAAAAGCCTGGTGCGGTAATTCCGCATAAGCGTAGCAATCCCTGTGGGACGCCGGGATTTGTGCGGGGGGAGGGCGGGTAACTGCCCTCCCTGCCGCGACGATGGAAAATAGACACCCGCGCCCACCGCAGGCGCGGTGTAAGTGGATAGGGAGCCGACGGGTCCGTGGCGCTTTTTGGATGCGGGCTCATCCGTTTATCCGCTACGCCGAAGGCATCCGCTGACCATCATTGCGCGCGCCGCTAACCTTGCGCTGTAATACTAAAAGGCACACATAAAATCCGCTGCTGTCCCTCAGCCCGTAGGGCTTCGTAAAATAGCACGGGTGGATTTGATCCCCGTGCGGCGCCAATTCCCGTGCGGGCTTTAGTGTGCCGATGTCCATCCCCCAAAAGTCTGATAAAATTGCGCGGTTCATCACGCAGGAGACTCATCCATGGAAATAAAACGCTATTTTTCCCTCGTCCGCCGTTGGGCTTGGCTCGGTATTTTGGGACTCATCTTCGGCGCGGCAGGCGGGTACCTGGGCAGCGCCTACCAGACCCCGGTCTATCAGGCCAGCGCCCGCTTTGTGATTATGCGCGCTGCGCAGACAACCGCGGATTATTACGCCTATCTCGACAGCCAACAGCTATTGCAAACCTACATCCAACTCCTTACGACTGATTCTGTTCTGGGAGCGGCTTCCGAAGAATTAGGTTATGCCGTTTATAGCGGTCAGGCGAATGCCCAGCAGGTCACGGATACCCAATTTGTTCAATTGACGGTCACAGATACAGACCCACAGCGCGCGGCCGATATTGCCAACGTGCTGGTAACGGTTCTGATCAAGAAGAATGAGGAATTGCAGGCGGTCCGCTATTTAAAATCCGAACAAAACCTGCAATCCCAGATTGATCAGGTACAGTCGCAGGTCACCACTCTGCAAACTCAGATCAACGATATTTCAGCGGCCACTGTGCAGGATCAACTGACCCAGGTGAAGGCTCAAATTGAACCCCTGCAAACCCAGGTCACTACATTGGAGACTGAGATTGCCGACTTGCAAAAGAATAGATACCCAACCGAGGAAGAGAAGGCGCAGCTGGCCGAAAAAAAGGCCACGCTAGCCCAGGTCAAGCCGATCTTGACCCTCTACCAACAGTTGTATACCAATTTGACGGTGCTTGGTCAGCCGGTGGACAACGGCGCCAGCACCTCCACGCGTTTGGATCAATTGCAGACCACGCTAAAGCTGTATCAAAATATTTACATTAATTTACTCAATAGCTTGGAAGCGGTGCGGCTTGCGCGTGTGCAGAACACGCCCAACGTCGTGCAAGTGGAACCGGCGACCACTCCCATGTTCCCAATTAGTCCGCGACCGTTCCAGAGTACGGCCCTGGCCGGGGCGGTCGGACTGATGCTGGCGGCCGGGATCGCGTTCCTGATCGAATATCTGGATGACACGCTCAAAACCATGGAAGATATCGAGCGTGTTTTGCAGTTGCCTGTTCTCGGTTACATCGCCCAGATCGAATATGACTCGAAGAACGAGGAGAGTCTCTACGTCACCCGCCAGCCGCGCTCGCCGGTCTCGGAGGCCTTCCGCCTCTTGCGCACCAACCTGGAGTTCGCGGGCGTAGACCGTCCCCTTCGCCGCCTGCTGGTCACCAGCGCGGGTCCCGGCGAAGGCAAGACTACCATTTCGGTCAACCTGGCGGCCATCATGGCGCAGGGCGGCAAGCGCGTCGTGCTCGTGGACGCGGACCTGAGGCGTCCCAAAATTCACCGTTTCCTGGGCCTGTCCAACAAGGTCGGGCTGAGCGACCTGTTCCGCGGCGTGGTTGCCGTTCGGATGGTCTCCCAGCAGGTCCAGGATGTGGAAACGGTCTCGGTGCTGACGAGCGGCAGTCTCCCGCCCAACCCAACCGAACTGCTGGCCTCCGTCCGCATGGAGCAGATCCTCCAGGAGGCGGAACAGGACGCGGACATCGTCATCATTGACAGCCCGCCCTCGCTGGTCGCGGATGTGCAGGTTCTGGCTGGCAAGGTGGACGGCGTCATCCTGATCATTCATCCGGGACACACGCCGGAGGACGCGGCCTCTGCCACCCTGGAAATGCTGAAGCGCGCCGGGGGGCGCACCCTGGGCGTGGTACTCAATCGTATCCCGCGCAATCGCGCCGAATACTACGGCGGTTACCGCCATTACTCTCCCTACTACTCCGGCTATCATTACTATCACAGCGACGATGGGCAGGCTGTAAAACCATCCCGAATGCGCCGCTTGTTCGGCAAACTGTCGCCTTTCAACCATAATGGACACAAGAAAGTGGAAGAAGTCGTTGTGGAAGAAAACGTGATCGAAAAGCCGTAGGGACTTCTTCCATTGGGTGGTGGCATACAAGTAAGTGATGTGGTGCGGAATGGCATTCCGCATAGCCGCAAATTAGCGGGATACCACATCGTACTCGTAGAGTATCCCACTCCACGAAGCACATCACTTACCTTTCATCCACTACCCTTTCATTGTTCAAGATGCTAAACTCCTCTCCAGTGCCCGAAACCTGCCCCTACCTGGGATTGCACGATGATTCCGCTACTTCCCTGGCGTATCCATCCAACTGGAATTACTGTTATCGCGCCCGTCCGCCTGCCTCGGTCAGCATCTCCCACCAGGAGTTGGCCTGCCTCAGCCGGAAGCACGTGGATTGCCCGGTCTATCTCGCCGAACGGGAGGGGAAGTTACCGTCCAGTTTGCGCGGCCATTCCACGGTCCCGGTTCGACGCGTACGCGGGCAGGCCGGGAAGTCGAAGCGCACAGTCTGGATCGTCCTGCTGGCGGCGCTGCTGCTCCTGGCCGCCTGGTGGGCCTGGGAGCGAGGGTTTTTCCCCCTGCCGGCGCAACCCATCCCGACCTCGAGTCTGGCCGCGGTTTTGACGGAGGTTCCGTCGCCCACCGTCAGCGTGGCGTGGACCAACCCCGCTTTGTTTGTCCCGACCCAGGCGCGTACCTCCACGCCCCGCGCCAGCCAAACGCCTGCGGGAAGCGTTTCCCCGCCCGGCACGCCCACCCTGACCCCAATCCCGTCGCGCACGCCGACGAAAACCGTCACTCCAACTTCGCCGCCCACCCTTCCGCCCGGCGCCTGTGGGCATCCCCTGGACGCGCAGTTCGGCGCGGAGGTCAAATTTGTGATCCATCGCGTGGCGGGTGGGGACAGCATGGATCTATTCATCTCGAAATATCAGACGAGCCTGGACGCCATCCTGGCGGTGAATTTCTCCCTGCATATACCGCTCTGGGCGGAGGCGATCATTGTCATCCCCGTCGGCAGGACCGATACGAGGGGCATTCCTCCTTTTGAGCCATATCAGGCCTCGGGGGAAAGCCTGTCGCTGGATGCGTTGGCGCAGAAGTTGAACACAGACGCGCAATCCCTGCAGAAGTACAACGCCTTCGATGACTCGTGCAAAACTTTTATAAACTGGTTGCTGATCCCGCGTGCGCGCCCTGCGGAGTGACCGGATGCCAGGCATTCTATTTGTTTGCACCGGCAACTTGTATCGCTCCCCGCTCACGGCGGCGTTCTTTCGCATGAAATTACTTGCCGACGCGCGCGGCGATTGGGCGATTGAAAGCGCCGGGACCTGGACCCAGCCCGGCCAGCCCGTCTCGCCCGAAACAATCCGCGCCGCCGCGAAATTTGGCGCAGACCTCGCAGGCCATCTCTCGCAATTGATCAGCGCGGATCTGCTCTCCCGCTTCAACCTTGTATTGGTCATGGAGAAGGGTCACAAAGAGGCGCTCGACCAGGAATTCCCGTTTGCCAGCCGCAAGACCCACCTGATCTCGCAAGTGGTGGATCATCTGGTGTACGATGTTCCCGACCCATTGACCTCCGGGCAGGAGCTGGACATCCTCGCCTCCGACCTGTACAAATTAGTCGAGCGAGGCTATCAAACCATCTGCGGACTGGCGCAGGACGCCGCAGTCTCCAAACCAACATTAGGTGATCCGTCTTGAACCAATCCGATGCCGAGGCGTTGCGCGCCATTCTGGAAAATATCTGGACTCATGTGTGACTGCACTGCAAAAACCTTTTTCACCGCGAAGGCCGCGAAGAACGCGAAGAAAAACTAAAGAATTTAAATATCCGTGTTGAGAATTTGCAAGAAAACCTTCGCGATTTTATACTTTCCTTCGCGGCCGAAGTTTACCCTGAGCGAAGTCGAAGGGCATCTTCGCGGTGAGATTGCCTTTTTGCAGTGGACTCATGTGTAGAATCTGTGCGCAAAGTGACTGTCACTTTGCGCACTCATTACAGATGAGCCAAAATATCTTCGCTGACGATCCTGTGCGCGCCGACAACAGCGCGCATCCTGATTCCTGGGGGTGGTAAAATAAATCTGACCACTGAAAACCAATTACCAATTACCAATTGCCAATTACCAATTACCAATTACCAATCACTGAACACAGGAGTTCCCCATGTCCACACCTGTCATTGTTGACGCCGTCCGCACACCCGTCGGCGCGCTCGGAGGCATCCTCGCCTCGCTTCGCCCGGACGACCTGGCGGCTCTCGTTATCAGGGAGATTGTCGCCCGCTCCAAACTGGATCCCGCCCTCGTTGAGGAAGTCTACTTCGGCTGCGCAAACCAGGCGGGCGAGGACAACCGCAACGTGGCGCGCATGGCCGCATTGTTGGCGGGACTGCCCGTGGAGGCCGCGGGAGTGACCCTCAACCGGCTGTGCGCCTCGGGGCTGGCGGCGATCAACTTCGCGTCCCGCGCGATCCGGGCGGGGGAGGGGGAGGTCTTCATTGCGGGCGGAGTCGAATCCATGAGCCGCGCGCCGTATTCCCTCCCCAAAGCGGAAGCGGGCTATTCGTTCGGCAACCTGGTCGCCTACGACACCACCCTCGGCTGGCGATATCCGAATCCTAAAATGAAAGAGATGTACGGCACGGAGTCGATGGGCGAGACCGCCGAAAATATCGCCGCCGAACGCCCGCACCTGACGCGCGAGAAACAGGACGCCTTCGCGGCGCGCTCGCATGGCCGCGCCCTCGCCGCGATTGACTCGGGACGCTTCGCCGAGGAGATCCTGCCTGTGCCTGTCCTGCAGAAAAAAGGCGATCCGAAACTTGTGGATACGGACGAGCGCCCGCGCCGCGACACCACGCTGGAGTCGCTTGCGAAGTTGAGACCCGCGTTCAAAAAAGAGGGCGGCACGGTGACCGCGGGCAACTCGTCGGGATTGAACGACGGCGCGGCCGCCCTGCTCGTGATGAGCGAGGAAAAAGCCAAAGCGCTGGGACTCAAACCGCTGGCGCGCGTCGTCACCTCCGCCGCGGCAGGCGTGCCGCCGCGTGTCATGGGCTATGGCCCCGTCCCCGCGACCAGGAAAGCGCTGGCGCGCGCGGGACTGAAAATACAAGACATCGGCCTGGTGGAATTGAACGAGGCCTTCGCCGTGCAATCCCTGGCGGTCATCGAAGATTTGGAAATTGACCCCGAGCTTGTCAACGTCAACGGCGGCGCGATTGCCATCGGGCATCCGCTGGGTTGTTCGGGCGCGCGCATCGCCACGACCCTCATCCACGAGATGCGCCTGCGTGCCACAGCGGGCAAACCTGTGAAATACGGACTCGCCACCTTGTGCGTTGGCGTGGGGCAGGGCGAGACAACCATCTTCGAGTGGATCGGGTAAAACGTAAAACATTTTGCAGTACAGTCGTCCATGAAAAAACTTTTCCTCGCGCTCTCGCTTCTTTCCTGGACTTTGGCGTGCGCGGCCCCTTCGATCTTTTCCCTCACTCCAACCTCCACCCCCTACCTCTACCCGACGGCGGAGACTCCCAACGTCCCCGCGTTGACGGTGGATCAACTCAAGAACGCCGAGTACCTCATCGTCGGTTTCGACGGCGCTTCGCACACCTATCGTTTCGCGGATGGGAAATATGCACGCGGCGCAGACCCTGCTTCGCCTGATTACGCCGACCTGCGCCTGCTCGATTTCTTTGCCTTTGGCGACCTCGACCGGGACGGCGTGAACGACGCGGCGGTTCTCATCGCGGAAAATTATGGCGGACGGGCCCTTGTCTCGGTGGCGGCGGTGCGGAACGAGGCCGGCCAGCCGCGCCATATTGCCTCGTACCTGGTGGATGACCGTCCGCAGGTCAACACGCTGGAGATCCGCGACGGCAGGATTTTTCTGGACGCGCTCGTACATCATCTCGACGACGCGCTGTGTTGCCCCGCCTTCCCCATCACGCAAACCTTCCAACTGTTCGGCAATTCATTGACGCTGGTGCGCGCCGCCTCCCAAACGCCCGGCGGAGGGGAGCGCGCCATCACGATCGAATCCCCGTCCGAGGGCGCGGCGGTCGGCGGCGCGCTGTTCGTCAGCGGGAGCGTGACGATTGCGCCCTTCGAGAACACGTTGAGTTACCGCGTTTACACCGAACAGGGCAACGAACTGGCGGCCGGTCCGATCCTGGTCAGCGCGCCCGATTTTGGCGCGCCCGGCGCGTTCACGTTCCCGCTGGATACGAGCGCGTTCCCGCTGGGCCGCGTCCGCATCGTGATCTCCGATTTGAGCGCGGCGGATGGTTCCGTCCTTGCGCTGGACTCGGTAGTTGTGGTTGTGAGGTAATTGTTGTGTGTTTTATCCGCGTCGCGTCCGCCGCGCGAAGAGGAGAAGAGTGAGGATCAAGATCGAGACGAGGAAGAGCCAAAGCCCAAAGGAAGGAATCGGCTCATTTAACGGAAGCAGGCTGGGGGTCGGGGTGGGCGAGGCGAGGGGCGCGGCAGATGGCGTGGGGGTCGCGGTCACGTTTTCAGCGGGGAGCGGCGCGTCATCCAAGTCATAAAGAAAAGCAATGAGGGCGCGGTATTCGTCATCGGTCAGCAGGCCGGGATCCTGCGGCGGGTGGGTGGCGCGCAAATATTCGAAGAGCGAATCGGGCGGGTAACGCGTTCGCAGGCCAACGCCCGCCAGCGGCGGGACAACGGTGGGGATGGGGAAACTGTCGTCGGCGTAGCGCCCGCTGTGACAGCCGCGCGCCCAACAGTTCTGGTGATCGGGTTCCCATTGGAGGCGGAATTCGTCGGTGAGACCCTGGCCCGCATCGCCGTGACAGGGCATACAGTGATGCCAGAAGGTGTGGCGCCCGAGCTCGAGTTGGGTGGGACGCTTGGGAAGCGGCGGCTCGGCGAAGGGATCGTAGGTTGCGGTGGATGTGGCGGACTGCGCCTGAACCGGGGGGAGACAAACCGATACCAGGCCGATGAGCAAAACGGCCGGCAGGCTGATGGTGAGAAATATTTTGGCGTTCATGGTTTGCAACTTTGATCGCGGTTCGTAGTATATGCCAAATTCGGGATAAAATAGGGTTATGCGGAAACAAAAGTTTTACGTTGTCTGGAAAGGGCGCAAGCCGGGTATCTATACTGTGTGGGCGGATTGCGAGGCGCAGGTGAAGGGCTTCGAGGGCGCGCAGTTCAAGGCCTTCGAAAGCCGCGAGGCGGCCAAGATCGCGTTCAAAGGGAAGTACGAGGATTTCAAAGGCAAGGCGCAAGCGGTGCGCCAGTGGCTGTTCACCCCAAACCCGCCCATGCTCCCCAGCATCAGCGTGGACGCGGCCTGCTCGGGCTCGCCGGGCCCGCTCGAATATCGCGGCGTCAACACCGAGACGGGCGAGCAAGTTTTCCGCGCCGGTCCCTTCCCCGGCGGCACCAACAACGTGGGCGAGTTTCTTGCCATCGTGCGCGGCATGGAATGGCTGGCCAGGAACAAACACGACTGGGTCATCTACTCGGATTCGGAGACCGCTGTCTCGTGGGTGCGGGCGCGCAAGTGCAATACCAAACTGCCGCGCATCCCGTCCAACGCCATGCTCTTCCAGTTGATCGCGCGCGCCGAAGAAAGTTTGAAGGACTTCCGGTCGTTCCGAATCATGAAATGGGACACCGAATCCTGGGGCGAGAATCCCGCCGATTTTGGGAGGAAATGAGATAAGGATGAAGGATGAGAGATGAAAGATGAAGCAGTCAGGTTGACGGATCATTTGGATACGTTTGCGCTGAATCGCAAGAAACGGATTGAAATATGCCCGACGAAATCAAAAAAATCCTGCGCGAGTTAAAGAAGGGACTGGTCAAGATCTACGGCGACCAATTGAAGGCCGTGTATCTCTTTGGCTCCTACGCGCGCGGCGAGGCCCATCCGCCGGATTCGGATATTGACGTGATGATCGTGTTGAAAGGGGAGTTCGATTATTGGGCCATGGATAATCTATGCTCGGAGTTTGTGGCTGACCTGTCGCTGGAACATGATGTGGTCATTTCGCGCAAGATCGCTTCGGACGCGCAATATGCCAGCAGTAAAATGCCGCTCTATATCAACGTTCGCAGGGAGGGAGTGGCGGTATGATCACACAGGAAATTCAGTATCTACTGAACCTGGCGGATGAAAGCCATCAAGTTGCCAAAGTATTGCTCGACAAGGGGTTCATTCGATTTTCCGCTGCGCAATCCTATTACACGATTTCCTATCTCGCCCAGGCAATGTTGTTGTCGAAGGGATTGACTTTCTCGAAACACTCAGCGGTAGTCGCCTCCTACGGTAAGGAATTTGCAAGAACAGGATTGCTCGACCCGAAATTCCATCGCTACATCATTGACGCGCAAATTGTTCGGGAGGCCGGGCATTATGGCGAGGAACACGAAGCGGTGACTGAGGAACAGGCTTTGAAATCCTTTCAATGGGCGGAAGAATTCATGCAAGCGGTGAAAGAATATCTGGGATCGTGATCTCGTGGTTCTCTTAAATTAGGACACCGAGTCTTGGGGAAAGAACCACGCCGATTTTGGCAGAAAGTAAAAGGAAAAATTCATACACACCGCCCTCCTCGTCGCCATTCAAACGATTACTTTCTCAGTGGGAAGATGACAATCGCGGCTTGAATTGCGTTCACATATATGGTAACATCGCCGTATGCGGACCATTGAGTTTTACCGTACCCATTCGGGGAATCAACCGGTTGTGGAATTCCTGGACTCGCTAACTGGCAAACAAGCCCAGAAAGTGTTATGGGTGCTCAAGTTGGTAGAGGAATTGGATATGGTTCCCCGCCAGTATTTCAAGAAACTGGAGGATACGGATGGCATTTGGGAAGTGCGCGTACAATTTGGCGGGGACATTTTTCGCCTGCTAGGATTTTTTGAACGCGGCGCCTTGTTAATTCTGGTCAGTGGATTTGCCAAGAAAACCCAAAAGACCCCGCCACAGGAAATTGCCCTTGCCCTCCAGCGCAAAATGGATCATTTATCGAAAAGGAAAAAACCATGAGCGACGTACAAAAATATATCGAAGCGCGTTCCAAACGCGACCAGGAATTTGCCGAAGGCTTTGAGATCGGGTACACCGATTTCAAGATTGGCGTTGTTTTACGGAAGGCGCGTGAATCGGCGGGCATGACCCAGGAGCAGGTTGCGAAGAAATTACGCACGCGCAAATCTGCCATTTCCCGCATCGAAAACCACGCCGACGATGTTCGCCTGTCTACCTTGCGTCGTTATGCCAAAGCGGTTGGGGCAAGCCTGTCCATCAAACTAACGGCATGAACACCGCCCTCCTCCTCATTGACATTCAAAACGACTACTTCCCCGGCGGCAAAATGGAACTGGTCAATCCGCTCGACGCCGCGAAGAAGGCGTACATGCTCTTGCAGTGCTTTCGCGAGCATGGCGGGCATCATGTCCACATCCAGCATGTGTCGTTGAAACCCGATGCGGCGTTTTTTATCTCCGGGGATCGCGGCACGGACATTCACGATTCGGTGGCGCATTTCGAGGGCGAGCCGCTGGCGCAGAAGCATTATCCCAACTCGTTCCGCGAGACGAATTTGCTGGAGTTGTTGAATGGCTGGGAGATTGAGCGCGTGGTTATCGCCGGGATGATGACCCATCTATGCGTGGACGCGACCGCCCGCGCCGCCGCGGACTTCGGTTTTCAGGTCATCGTGGCGGAGGATGCCTGCGCGACGCGCGACCTGAAATACGGCGGGACCGTCATCCCCGCGGATCACGTTCACAAGGCGTTTTTAGCCGCGCTGAAGTCCTATGGGCAGGTGATGAAATCGGAAGCGATCCTCGCGCATCTCGCCGCCCTGCAAATCGTCAGTCGTAAATCGTAGATCGCAGATTCCACCGTCATTGCGAGGAGGGCGCTCTTCCCGACGAAGCAATCTTCTTGAAATGGGGATTGCTTCGCGGAAAACGCTCGCAATGACGGGTGATGATAAATGGTTTGAATCAAATTTGTGTTTTACTAAAATCGCCTATCTTGTCCATTTTTTGCGCGTCCACACGATGGGGATGACGATGAGGAGCACGATGAGGATGCCCATCAGCAGGATGAAGTCGGTGGAGCCGGGGACGGATTCGCCCTCTTGAAACAGGCGCGTCAGCGAGAGTCCGCTTTTCGAAACGGCGAACAGGCCAAAGGCGGTGTCCTGCGAAGTCCCCGAAGGGGGAGCGAGTCGAAGGATCAGTATGGAAGCGAGGGGGGATGACATTCGATACGTCCGTGCGCGAGTATATCACCCTTTTGGAAGTGACTTTAATCCTGCCAACTCAGATAATATACATTATAATTTGCCCGATTTAAGCAAAATGAGTGAGGTTTTGGATGTCCCTACTTTGTAGTTGGGTTCCTGGAGGGGCACGGATGTACTCACAATCTTGTTTATCGGTACAACATGAGATTACTAAAGTCTCCGTTGACGGGGACTTTGCGATTATACAGACCTAGGAGATGCTATGATCCAGAAGGTTTTTAATTGGCTGATCCAGCCGCTGGGTCGGGTTGCGCTGTTGATTGCCGCGCTGGCGGCCCTCAGCGTGGTGGTCTGGGGAGTGAACCAGACCCAGAAGACGCCCGCGCAACCGATCGAATTTCCGCACTCAAGACATGTGGCGCTGGGCATCCAGTGTTTGTATTGCCATCCCGGCGCGGCTCGCGGACCTTCGTCTGGCCTGCCGACCCCCTCGAAGTGCTGGGGTTGTCATCAGCAACTGGCGATCACAAAAACCAGCACGCTTTTGCCGCCGCTGGTGAAGGCTGTTGAGAACGGCACGCCGCTCCAGTGGGCGCCGGTGGCGCAGGTTCCCGATTTTGTCCAGTTCAACCATCGTCCGCATCTTGCTTCGGGGTTGAACTGCGAAAATTGTCATGGGAATGTAGCGCAGATGACCGTGTATCAAAACCCGCAGGTATTGAACATGGGCTGGTGCTTGAACTGTCATCGGGCGAAGACGGAGGATAATTTCCAGAACAATCCGGACAATGATCCGGCCGTCACCGCCGCTTTGATGGAAAAACGCCTCAAACTTACCGATTGTGGCGCCTGCCATTATTAAACCGGGCGAAAGGAGTTACGCATGACAGACAAGATTTCCCGGCGCGATTTTCTTAAACTGGCCGGCCTGGGCGCGGCGACCACGGCGGTGCTGACGGGTTGCGGCCCGGCGGCAAAGTACGTGACTCGCCAGCCCTATTTCAAAATGCCGGAGTACACCTACAACGGCGAAAGCACCTATTACGCCACCACCTGCCGCGAATGCGCGGCGGCTTGCGGACTGGTGGTCCGCACCATGCAGGGACGGGCGATCAAAGTGGAGGGCAACGCCAGCCATCCCGTCAACCTGGGCAAGACCTGCGCGCGCGGACAGGTCACGTTGCAGGGACTCTACAACCCTGACCGCGTGACGAATCCCGTCAAGCAGGGACGCGCGTCCGAGTTGAGCATGGACGCGCTCGCCTGGGACGACGCGGTTGCCAGCGTGGCCGACGCTCTCAAGAATCACAAGCCTGAAGAAATTGCCTTCCTGCTGGGCATGGCCCCCGATCACCTCTTCGATTTGGTCACCGACCTGACGAATTCCATCGGCGCGCCCGCCCCCGTCCGTTTCGGCGCGCTGGGCATGTTCGAGTCGCGTGCCACCCTCAGCCAGGCCGCCGGGGAGTTGTACGGCCAGGCCGCGCTCCCGTTCTTCGATTTGGCGGAAGCCGACGTGGTGTTCTCGTTCGGCGCGAACTTCCTCGAGACGTGGCTCTCGCCGGTCGCGTATACGCGCGGCTTCTCGAAGATGCGCAAAGGGAGGGATGGCAGGCGCGGCTATCTCGTCCAATTTGAGGCGCGCATGTCGCAGACGGGCGCGGTGGCCGACGAGTGGATTCCGGTTCGCCCCGGGACCGAGGGGCTGGTCGCGCTGGCCCTGGCCCGACTCGCGGCTGAGGCGCGCGGCGACGCGCTCCCCGGCTACCTCTCCGGCGTGGACGCAGCCGCCGCCGCGGGAAAAGCCGGCGTCACACTCGCGATGTTGCAAGCGCTGGCGCAGCGATTGGTGAACGCGCATGCCCCGCTCGCTCTCGTGGGCGGCGCGGCGCTCGCGCAGGGCAACGGCCTGCAAACGGCCAAAGCCGTGCTGGCTTTGAACGCGGCCATGAACAACCTCGGCCAGCCGGGCGGAGTCTTCCTCTCGCCGCTCGCGCCGGGCGAGGACAAATACCATCGTCCCGCCTCTGCGCAGGAGATGGCTGACTTCGTGAAGAAACTCGCATCCGGTGCGGTGAAGGCGCTATTCGTGCATGGCGTGAATCCCGCCTTTGAATTACCCAAGTCGCTCGGTTTTACCGAAGCGCTCAAAAATGTGGAGACGGTCATCTCATTTGCGGCATTCCCCGATGAGACCGCCTTGCTGTCCGATTTTATTTTCCCCGATCACCACGGGCTGGAAAGTTTCGGCTACCAGCGCGCCGCGACGGGCACGGCTGAGTCCGTGCTATCGGGATCGCAACCGGTGGTGGCTCCTTTCCACGATACGCGCGCCACTGCGGACGTTTTGCTGGCGGCCGCGGCCTCCGTGGGCGGGAAGTTATCCGAGGCCTTGAATTTCCCGGACGAGTTTGCCTTCATCCAGAATGAACTCCAGCAGTTCGTGCCGGTGGAAGGCGGATCGTTTGCCGCCCCGGAGATCAACACCTTCATGGCCTACTTCCAGCAACATGGCGGCTGGTGGATGACCTCCAACGCGCTGATGGCTCCATCAGGGACAAACGGTTCGTTGTCTTTCAAGGAAGCCGAGTTTGAGGAAGGTGAATTCTTCCTCGTCCCGTTCGTCTCGCCGACTTTGGGCGAGGCAGGCGCGAATAAGCCCTGGTTGCAGGAAACTCCCGACCCGACCACCACTGTCATGTGGAATACGTGGGTCGAGATGAATCCCGAAACGGCGCGCGAACTGGGAGTCGAGAACGATGACGTGGTGAGACTCGTCAGCGCGGCCGGGGAGCTGGAAGCCCCCGTTTATTTGTACCCAGCCATTCGTCCAGATACGATCGCCATCCCCTTCGGGCAGGGACATACCGCTTACGGGCGGTACGCGTCCGGGCGCGGAGTCAATCCCACCGACCTGTTCGGTCCGACATTCAATGAAGCGGGCGACCTGGCCTTTGCGGGCGCAAAGGTCCGCATTGAAAAGACAGGCCGCAAGCAGGCGCTCTCGCGGCTCGAGAGCAAGATTGGCGTATACGGCGAAGGCCTGGGCGAAGAGCATTAGAGTTTCCTGTTCGGATGCAGTTGCGCGAAGCGTGCATCCCGCCCGCAGTGCAACTGCTCGCGAACAGAGAATACGAGGTGAAGAATGATTGATTTGAATGTAATCGGCGCCAAAGGCGCCATTGTGGAGGCGGCTGAAGGCAAGTGGGGCATGGTCATTGACCAGGATATTTGCACCGGCTGCCAGGCTTGTGTGGTGGCTTGCGCCATGGAAAACAACGTGCCTTTCGTTGGCGAAGAAGACTCGGGCTATGGCCGTTCGATGCACTGGATCCGCATCGAGCGCTTCTGGGAGGGTGAGTATCCCAATATCAAGATGACCCACTACCAGCCGGTGATGTGCCAGCAATGCGGACAGGCCCCCTGTGAGCCGGTCTGCCCGGCCTTCGCGACGGTACATTCGCAATCCGAGCAGATCAACCTGCAAGTGTACAACCGCTGTGTGGGTACGCGTTACTGCGCCAACAACTGCCCGTACCAGGTGCGCTCCTTCAACTGGCGCGATTTTAACGACCCGCGCCGGAATGAGGCCATTCAGACTTTGCAAAATCAATTCAACCCGGATGTGACCGTCCGCCGCCGCGGTGTGATGGAGAAATGCACGTTCTGCATCCAGCGCATCCATAAGGCGCAGGACAAGGCCAAGTCCGAGAGCCGCGAAGTGGCGGACGGCGAGTTCACCACCGCCTGCGCGCAGGCCTGTCCCGCGGACGCGATTACCTTTGGCCGCGTGGATGATCCCGAAAGCCTCGTCTCGCAACTGGCGCGGCAGGGGCATGGCGTGAAACTTCTCGAAGAATTAGGCACGCTTCCGCGTGTGACCTATCTCGTAGGAGGTCAGTGATGACAGACCAAAAACCGCACGCGGGACACCCCCACAACTCCGAGGAGCATCTTCGCGAGCAACACCTGATGCTCGACCCATTGCCGCGCGGCCAGATGAACGAGATGGTCATGGAATCCATGCATACCACCTCGTGGAAGTTCTGGGCCGTATTCGCGGCGTTGAGCGCCATCGTAGCCTATGGGATCTTCTACTCCTGGGGCAAGATGATCCTCGAAGGGCTGGGCCTCGCGGGCGTCAACCGCCCGGTTTACTGGGGTATCTTCCTCGTCAACACCGTGTTCTGGATCGGCATCAGCCACGCGGGCACGTTCATCTCCGCCATCCTGCGCGTGTTCAAGGCCGAGTTCCGCCGCCCGTTCACGCGCGCCGCGGAGTTGATGACCACCTTCGGACTCGTGCAAGCCGGGTTCAGCATCTTCATGCACATGGGACGCGTCTGGCTTTCGTACTGGCTCATGCCCTACCCGAACCAGCGCGGACTGTGGCCGAACTTCCACTCGCCGCTTTCGTGGGACCTGCTGGCGATCACCACCTACCTGCTTTCCTCCACGATGTACCTGTTCCTGCCGCTCATCCCCGACCTGGCGATGGCGCGCGACCGTTCCACCGGCTGGCAAAAGACCTTCTATAGAATCCTGGCGCTCGGCTTCCGCGGCACCGAAGGCGAATGGGTCCATCTGCGCAACGCGATGAACATCTTTGCCTTCGCCATCATCCCGGTCATGTTCTCCGTCCACACCATCGTTTCGTGGGACTTTGCCATGGCCACCCGCCCCGGCTGGTCGTCCACCATCTTCGGCCCGTACTTCGTCATCGGCGCCCTGCACTCCGGCATGGGCGCGGTGATCATGGTGCTGGCGGTGGTACGCGGCACGATGAAGAACATGAAATACTTCATCCGCCCCGAGCACTTCGAAGCCATCGGCAAACTGATGCTCATCATCTCCATGGCCTGGGCCTACTTCTTCTTTAATGATTACCTCGTCCAGTGGTATGGCGGCGACAAGTGGACCAAGCAACTGCTCGAATGGCATGAGAAAGGTCCCATGGGTTGGATGTGGTTCTCCATGCTCGTTCTCAACGTGGTCATTCCCTGGGCAATTTTGTGGAACCGCAAATGGCGATCCACGCCCTGGCTCGTTTTCATTGTCGGTTTGGGCATCAACGTGGGCATGTGGTTCGAACGCTACATCATCATCCCGATTTCACTCACCATTAACCGCATGCCGTTCACGTGGCGGATGTACAAGCCGGGCATCGAAATTCCGCTCGGCATCGGCACGCTGGCATTCTTCATCTTGTTGTACATGGCCGCCTCCCGCCTGATTCCGCTCGTCCCGGTCTGGGAAGTGCAGGAAGGCCAGATGGCGCACTCGCTCAAGAAGTATGGACGCGAGACGGTCGTGACAGTCAGCGAACTGGACTAGGAGGCCGCAATGACTCAGGAAATTTCCCTCTTGGCGGTCTTTTCGGACCTCGGGCCGGCCGCCGATGCGATCGAGCAACTTCGCCTGATCGGCGTTCACGACGACTGCATGAACGTGATCTCCGGCATCCCCGTCACCGAGGCCATGCTGGGGCGTCCCAGCCAATGGACGAACGTCCCCCGCCTGGCGTTGGGAGGCGCAATCCTCGGCTTTCTTACCGGCTTGCTCCTCGCCTTCCTTACCCCCACCGTCTATGAGATCAAAGTAGGCGGACAGGGCTTCACGCCGGTCCCGCCCTCGATCATCGTGCTGTTCGAATTGACCATGCTGGGCATGTTGCTCTCCACCTTCCTCGGCGTTTTCCTGGACTCGTTTTTCCCGTCCTACCGCCCGATGAAGTATGTCACCGAAGTCAGCGACGGCAAGATCGCCATCCTCATCGAATGTCCTCATGCGGATGAAATGAAAGTGACCGAAGCCTTGAAAAAACTGGGCGCAGAAGCCGTCCGGCCTGCGGAGGCGCAACACCTATGAGACTCTTCAAACAACTCCTGGTTGTATTTGCAGTGCTGGCGATCCTCGCGGGCGCATTGTTGATCTTCTCCTACGACATCATTAAAATCCAGTGGGTCAGTTTCATGGGGGTGCAACCCTCGTTCGGCAACATGGAACAACCCCTGCCCGTCCCGTTCCGCTCGATCCCCGTCGAAGGCCCGGCCACCATCCCCGGCATGGGCGCGCCCGCCAACCCCGTCCCGGCGGACGCGGTCTCGGTGGCGCGTGGCGCGCAGCTGTTCGCCATCCACTGCGTCATGTGCCACGGCGACAAAGGCGAGGGCAACGGCCAGCTGGCCGCGTTGCTGGCAAACAAACCCGCCAACCTGACCCTGCCCATCACCCAAACCAAAGGCGACGGCGCGCTGTTCTTTACCATTAGCAATGGCGTGGCTGGGCGCATGCCCGCGCTTAACGAAAACCTGACCGTGCGCGAACGCTGGGACGTGGTCAATTTCCTGCGCACGCTGGCCGCGCCGTAAGAAAGTGTCTGAAAAGTCTGGATTTTTCATCACGAAGGCACAAAGTCTCAAAGTCTCAAAGAAAAAAACTTGGTGGCTTCGTGTCTCACCTGCACTGCGCCACACCTGCCCTGGTACGGCTTAAGCCGCACGGCGCCAGGGAACGCAGTGCGGTGCAAGTGTGGTGACTTTGTGGTAAGGTGTTTCAAACACTCTCTAAAGAGGAAACATGGACGATTTCAAAAAGATTCTCTACGGCGTGCTGGTGGGCTTTATCCTGCTGATTGTCGGGTTCGTTAGTTTCGCCTTCATCTGGTCGTGCGGGCTGGACTTCTCGTGCAAGCAAGCCGCGCCGCCCCCGGCTGGCACTCCCATCCCGACGCTGATTCCCGCCACCCTGCCCGCGCCGCCGCGTTTCATCCCGACGTACACCCCGCTTCCCTCCGCCGCCGACTCTGGGACGGAAACGCCCGCAGGCGAAATTTCCAACGTGGCGCGCCCGTCCAACCCCGGCGCGCCCGGCGAAGCGGTCAACATGGCGGGCGATGCCAATGCGGGCGCGCAAATCTTTGCCGCTAATTGTGTCTCCTGCCATGGCGCGGAAGGTGTGGGCGGCTTTGCTAATCCCGGTTCGGCGGATGGAACTGTCCCCGCGCTCAACCCGATTGACCCGACGCTCAAGGACGCGGACTACAAAACCTTTGCAACCAATCTCGACCTGTTCATCCAGCACGGCTCCACCCCGGCCGGGCCGGGTCCGACCTTCACCATGCCCGCCTGGGGCAACCTGGGCGCGTTGACCCAACGGCAGATTGCAGACGTGATCGCCTATCTCATCAGCCTAAATCCGTAATGCGAGATATTATCTCGCTCTACGCGCAAAATCCCCGGCCCCGCGTCGGGGATTTTTGTTGGAATTTGTAGTGACGACTTTAGTCGTTTGGAATTCGTAGTGACGACTTTAGTCGTTTGGAATTTGTAGTGACGACTTTAGTCGTCGGCTAAAGAACACGGATTAGTGGAATTTAACGGATTTTAGCCGCCGCATCCGTTAAATTCCACGCATCTGCGTTCTTACATTTTCAGAACTGAACAACCCTGTTATATAATGGGGATGGCGGCGCGCGTCGTGAACATAATCCCGAAGGCGATGTGTTGCGACTGAAAGGAGTGTCGAAACAGATGCCATGATTCTAACGACCGCCTGCGTCCGTCAACCAATCCCGAAGGCGATGTGTTGCGACTGAAAGGAGTGTCGAAACAGATGACGTATTCCACAAACCCATACCACCCCTTCGGGGTTGGGGATCCGTTTGCGGATCGCGTTCTACAATCATTACATCTGTTTCGACAAGCTCAACACGTCGCCTTCGGGATTGAAGAAAACTGAATACAAAACGTTTCAACGAAAATACAATCGAAAGGATGGAGCCATGTCCGATTTTCTTCTCACCCCCGAACAAATCCGCCTGCGCGATGAGGCGCGCCAGTTTGCACGCAATGAGGTGCCGCGTCAATTGTTGATAGACATGGACGCGGAGAAGGTGCGTTACCCGCGCGAGTACATCCAAAAACTGGCGGAACATCACCTGCTGGGTCTGCGCTTCCCGCAGGAATGGGGCGGGCGCGGACTGGATTGGTCGCACGAAATCCTGGCGCTGGAGGAGATCGGTGTGCTGGGTTCCAGCCTGGCCTGCCTGTATTCCCTGCCCTCGATCGTGGGCGAGGCGATCAACGTTTTTGGTTCGCGCGGGCAGAAGGAAAAATATCTCAAGCCGATGCTTGCTGGAAATCTGACCGTCGCCGAGGCGTTGACCGAACCGCGCGGCGGCTCAGACTTCTTCGGCGCGACCACCACCGCCCGGCGGGAAGGCGACTTCTACGAACTGAACGGCCAGAAGCGATTCATCGTCGGGGCGGAGGGCGCGGACCTTTTCATGGTGTACGCGCGCACTCACGCCGACGCGCCCGGTCAAAAGGCCATCAGCGCGTTGCTGGTCGAGCGCGGCGATGGGGTGGAGGTCCAGCACGTGTACGGCCTGCTGGGGACGCGCGGCGGCGGCACGGGACGGGTTTATTTCCGCGGAGCGCGCGTCCCGGCCGAAAACCTGATCGGACAGGAACATGGCGCGTACGAAATCTTCAACCAGATGATGATCCCCGAGCGGATGACCAGCGCGGGCGGCGCGTTGGGTCTGGCGCGCGCCGCGCTCGAGATCGCGGCGCGTTATGCCGACCGTCGCAAAGCCTTCGGGCAAAAGATACGCGAGTTTGAGGGAGTCAATTTCAAGGTTGGGGAAAGCCTGACGCGCCTGGACGCGGCGCGCGCCCTCGTGCGTGAAACCGCGCGCATCATAGACCGCCTCGGCAATTCGGGTTACGTCCGCCGCATGGTCTCGGAATCGAAAAAGTTTGCCACCGATACCGCCTGGGCGGTGGTCAACGATGCCATGCAGATCATGGGCGGCATCGGTTACACCAGCGTCTATCCCATCGAGCGCCTCCTGCGGGATGCGCGCCTGATGACCATTTGGACCGGCACCAACGAGATCATGAACCTGGTCATCCAGCACGAGTATTATCGCGAGTTGCTGGCGACCGCGCCCACCGCGAGAGATGTGGAAGCGGATGCGCCCAATGCAGAGGCGGAGGGGGAGAAGGTGTACGAATAAACTTGGTGACCTGGCTCTCCTCCCTGCCTTTACGAAAGTATCGCCTGGCAATCCTCACTCACCAACCAGGCGCATTAATTCCACAGCTCGAAAAAAATAGAAAAAGGATTCGGGGCTGGTTTTCTTGACTTTGTTCAATTTGCTGAAATCTGGATTTGAAATCATCCACGAGGCAAGATCCCGCCCCGGCTCAAATCGCCCGATGGAATCCTCCCGCTTCAGTAACGAGGATGCCAGGAGTGCTGTTTTTGCCGCACACAAGATTGCCGTATCCAGGGAGAAAAATCCAGAGTAAACAAAGGCGGCCAATTTTTTGAACCCTTCCAACAACTCTGTATATTCATCGCCGTGGATTGATCCGCGCATCCCGATGATGCAGGCGGTATCGAAGGCATCTTTCAGAACATCGGCTGGCGTGAGTTTGCCCAGGCCGCGATAGGCCAATTGGGTGGATGCGACATTCTCGAAAACACGGCCCACCAACTTCAAATCGGCGGCCGCGTCGAACAGGATCCCAATATCGAACAATTGCTTGGCGATTTCCAATTCCCTGCCCGCGCCAAGCAAAATCCCAGTAGTATGCGGCGCGAAGGCGGTCAATTTGTCTCCGAGCAATCCCTCCACGGTCGGACAGGTTACTTTCGTGCTTTTCCCTTCGGTGGACAGAAGCGGCGATTCCAGGTTTATTTCCTGAAGGCGAAGATACGGATTGTCCTCAAACAATACGTCCAGCAGGATGTGACTCTCCTTCGACTCGATCCCGGAGTCGAAGAAGAATTTGTAATGTTGTTTGGGCAATTCACCCGCGCGCCGGTTTTCCTCGTACCGATGAAATACCCCCTTTTGCATGACTGCCTGAAAATACTCATCCGGGTTGGTTTTTTCGACCATCAGAATATCAATATCTATCGAGAAACGTTGGGGCGTTCCCAGCAACAGGAGCAGGGAGGATCCCCCTTTGAAGATGAAATCCAGGCCGCTCAATTCGAGCTCTTCGACCAGCGTCAAAGCCATGATCATCTTTTCGATCAGGATCGGGTCTCTTCCGCGCGACGCTTCCCGGATCCCCATGATCCATTCCGGCGTACGAGATTGGTTGGATATCATTTGGCGTTCTCCAGGTTCGACGAGAGTTCGATCCGGGTCTGCGCGCTGATGAAATGTCGCAGTTTCCCGCTTGCCTTGCGTCGCCCGGCGTAGCGGAACAGTGTTTTCTCGCTGACCCAATAGGCGGCGAATGCGTTTTCGAAAATGCGTACCAGTTCCTTGCCTTGAAAGAAATAAAATTTCTCTTTATCGGCAAAGATATCAACCAGGATCTTCTCCAGCTTCGGGTAGGCGAGTCCGTGGATCGTTTGCCAGGGCAACTGGGTAATGAGGCGGGACACGAGAATGGGTTCCGTTTGACGCAGCGCGTACCTTTCCATTGTCAAGCGGTCCGGGTTCAGGAAAACTTTGCCGGGATTCTGCTGACTCAAATTGTGGAAAACAGATTCACACCCCTCTTTTTCGGCTTCAACGATGAAGAGGTTCGGACCCGGTTGGAGAACCATGAAATCATGCAACACGCGGGTTTCCCAGGCAAGAACCTGGAGATAAGGGAAGGCCTCCTGAACCGTTTTGTTCAAGTCCATCAATTCCTGCGACCAGTTGGGTAAAAAACGCCTTTTCTTTGTTACTTGGCGCGGGGAGGGATCGTGGAATACATACCCCCCGGATCCGACACGGAAGACAACCTGCCGTTTCTCCAGCCCATACAAGTATCTTCGAAAAGCCTGTTCCGTTCCATCCTGGACATGTTGGCGGTAGTACTTTCTCAGGGCCGACTTGTCCACAAGCCGGGAACCGGAAAAGACCTCCCTGATTTCCAGATCGTGAGGTTGCTGTTCACTCTTTGGCATTGGATCAACTCCAGTCTCTGTATCGCAAATTGTCACTTATTTATAATTAGTGACGATCTACGAAATCAACAGCAGTATACCCGAAAATCACAAAAGAGTGAATGGCATCTGCCCTGATAGAAAATGCCCCGCGTTTCGCGAGGCATTTCTTCTGGCGGAGAGGACAGGATTTGAATACCATCTCCTGAATGGGTACGCGCGAACCTACGAAAGAAAAGCCCCTCAGCAAACGAGGGGCCAAAGGCGGAGAGGGCGGGATTTGAACCCGCGAACCTTTTTGGGTTACACGCTTTCCAAGCGTGCGCGCTAAACCGAACTACGCGACCTCTCCGTATTCAAGCAGGGGGAATTATAGTCCATGTGGTTTTATTGGGCAATGCTTATTTGCCATGTGCGCGCAGCCACTTTTTGACGCGGATTCCGAAGTTTTCGCGAAGCACCCTGTAAGGGCCCGACTTCGGGCAAAATCTGTCTCTGGAAAAAACACCCCTTCAGGGTCGGAACAAATTGTCAATTTGCATTATTGTTTTACAGGCAGGCTGATGATGACCGTCAATCCATTGCCTTGCTCGCTCTCCGCGCGCATCTGTCCGCCGTGGGCGAGGACGATGGACTTGGCGATGGCCAGTTCCAGCCGTGGACGTGGAATTGACCGACCACCAGGGTAACGACATCCTGGTCAATCTTAAATTGTTGGAAGCCTTCCTGTCTTGGAAGCGTTAGCAGGGAAGTCGGCAATCCCATGTTTCGCGGCCACCATCGCCGCCAAAATGGATAGCGCAATTTCCTCCGGGTCCACGGCCCCCAGCCGCATCCCGATCGGCGCGTGCAGGCGGGACAGTTGTTCATCCGTCACGCCCAGTTCGCGCAAAGCCGCGAATCGTTTGCCGATATTTTTCCGCGCGCCAAGAACACCTACGTAACGCGCCGGCGTCGAGAGCGCAACTTTCAATGCAGGGTTGTCCAGCTTTTCATCGTGACTGATCGCCACCACATAAGTACTCTCGTCGGGATGCAATTTCTCCAGCGCATTGGAAGGCCATTCGGTGATGAGTTCATCTGCGTGCGGAAAACGCTCGCGCGTGGCAAAGGCCTGGCGTGGATCAATCACAATCGCGCGATAGCCGAGAGTCTTCGCAAGCGTTACCAACGGCATGGCGATATGCGCCGCGCCGATGACGATCATTCTGGATGGGGGCGGCAGGACATCCACGAACACATCCGCCGCGCCAAAACTCTTCCAGCCTGTTTCCTGCACGCGCATCTGTTCCTGCGCCCAGGCCGCCACATCCGCATCCAGCGCCGCCGATCCCAAACTTCCAAGGGTTCGCCCGTCCGGCCAAACCATAATTTTATTGCCCAATCCCGCGCCAGCGATAACCGTCCCCACCGCCC
>Ga0210049_1001319_pt1 | contig 23044 bp, 23 predicted proteins | sample CryGeyCG2014_300_2_FD_183964 | JGI IMG/M metagenome (GOLD analysis project Ga0210049, IMG submission 183964) | Groundwater microbial communities from aquifer - Crystal Geyser CG06_land_8/20/14_3.00 (SPAdes) (version 2) | ecosystem: Environmental > Aquatic > Deep subsurface > Groundwater | place... | reverse complement strand
TCATCCAAAACCAGTCCCTGCCCACGCCCGAGGAATTGGGCGTGGGCGGGGCCACCTACCTGAACGGGCTGGCCGAAGTGGTCGGCGAACTGCGCCGCCGCACGCTGGATATCCTGCGTCACGGGTACTCCCAGAAGGCGGAACGGCTGCTCGGCCTGATGGACGACATCTACAGCGTGCTCGTCAGCATGGACTACCCGGATGCCATCACCAGCGGCCTGCGCCGCCAGACCGACGTGGCGCGCAGTATCATCGAGAAGACGCGCGGCGACATCACCTTCAGCCTGCGCGGCGAACATCTTGAGCAGGCGATTGGGAAGTTGATCGTTCAGTTAAACGGCGAACAGGCCCGGGTCGGGAAAGAGGCGGGGGCCTTTGTCGCGCAAGGGGAGGATGATTAGCGCATGGCTCGCGGCGGGCGCAGGCATCCCCTTGTCATCTATCGCCAGGTCATCAACCGCTGGTGGCCTGAAACGCTGATCCTGGGAATCCTCCTGGTGGGGCTGGCTTGGCCGGTTTATAAGGACCCAATTTCGCAGTTCGAGCCCTGGCGCTGGATGGGCACGCTCGGCCTGGGCGCGGGGACGGTCGTGTTTGCCCTGTTGTTGCTGGCGATGCGCGGCATGGCATACGTGCAGGTCTTTCCGACACACCTGAAACTGGTGACCCCCTTCCTGCGGCTGAATATTTCACACAAGCGCCTGCGCCGCTCGACGACTACCGAGATGCGGGCGCTTTTTCCACCCGATAAAATGCGCGGCTGGAAGCGCGACGTGATCGCCCCGCTGGGCGGGCGCACTGCGATTTTGCTGGAACTGAACGGATGGCCGGCCGCGCCCAAACTCCTGCAGATATTTCTCTCCCCTTTCTTCTTCAAGGACAAGACGCCCCATTTTGTAATTTTGGTGGATGACTGGATGCGCTTTAGCGCCGAGTTGGAAAGCCTGCGCAATAGCGAGGGAATTGCGAAGCCCCAACAATCGCGCAGCATCAACCAATCCATCCTATCCCGATTACCCCGCAAAGATTCATGAACATTTATTTTGCCTGCTCCATCACGGGCGGACGCGCCTACGAAGCCGCCTGCCAGTCCATTACCCGCGCGCTCCTCGAGGATGGAATTGAGGCGCCAACCGCCCACCTTGCAGAAACGGGCGTGGTGGACGAGGAAAAGATCGTCGAGCCGAGCGCCGTCTACGAGCGGGATGCGGGCTGGATGCGCTCCGCCGACGCGCTGATCGCCGAGGTAAGCGTACCCTCACACGGCGTAGGCTACGAGATTGGCTTTGCCCTGAATTTGGGAAAACCCGTCCTCTGCCTGCACGAGCAGGGACGCGCCGTCTCGAAGATGATCACCGGCAACCCGCATCCCAACCTGACGGTACGCGCCTACCAGACTTCGGTTCAGGCCGCGGACCTGGCGCGGGGGTTCGTTTCTACACTTCGTCCGCACTTGTGACGATTATCACTAGTTATCTGTGACATTTGGGGATGCCAGACATTTGGAAAATCGGCTATTATAAGGGCGGAGACGGAACATAGACACCTCCAACATGCTCCTCACTGTCTCCTCCTTTGGCGAATGCCTCCGCCGGCTGAAAGTCCCCGGCGGAGGCCTTTTTAAGCAGGACTTTCGCTGTTTTGGTTTACGAAACTGGGGGAACGTAGGCAGGCAAAACAACGAAGAACGTGCTCCCCTGCCCCAGCGTGGATTCCACCCAAATGCGTCCGTGATGGCTGTCCACGATGGATTTGACGATGGCCAATCCCAACCCGGAGCCGGGCACATCATCTGGCACGTTTTCGCCGCGGTAGAATTTTTCGAAAATGCGCGGCTGGTCCGAAGGGGGAATACCGGGGCCGGTATCGCTCACTTGCAGGATGATCTGCCCGCCTTCGGCGCGCAGCCGGATGTGGATCTGTCCGCCGGGCGGGGTGTATTTAATGGCATTGCCGATCAAGTTGTCGAACATCTGGCGCAGGCGCAGGGGATTTGCTTTTAACGGAGGCAGGTTGGGTTCCGATTCGAAACGGACTTGCAGGTTGTGCGCGTTGACCTGTCCGCCCAAAATATCCAGTGTGTAGCCGAGGATGTTTTCCAGTTGGACGATTTCGCGGCGGGTGTCGAATCCCGCTTCGAGGCGGCCGAGGTCGAGCAGGTCGTTCACCAGGGCGGTGATGTCTTGAATGCTGGATCGCAGGCGCGCCATGAATTCGCTCTGGTGTTCGTTCAACGGGCCGGTGCGCCCGATGAGTTCGGCATAACCCAGCACGGAGGTCAGCGGCGAGCGCAGGTCATGCGAAACGGTGTGGACAAAATCGGTTTTGATGTGGTCGAGTTCTTTAAGATAACTGATGTCCTGCAATGTGACGGCAAAGCCGATGTTGGGGATGGGCGCGTAGTGGGCGTTGAAGACGCGCCCGTCATCGAAGTTGATCTCGTGATATTTCAGTCCCTCCTCGGCGGAACGCCCAAGCATGGATTGCAGGTCGGGGTGCGGGAGGGATTGCGCGATGGGCTTTCCGAAGACCGAATCGGCGGCGACTCCAAACACCTGGCAGGCCACCTGGTTAATGAGAATAATGCGCGCCTGTTTATCGAGGATGATAACCCCGTCTGCAATGTTGTTGAAGATGGTATCAAATTCAACCACCTGGCGCTGGAGTGAAGCGGTGGTGCGCCCCACTTCGCCGCGCACCCAGTCACCGAGGCGGCGGACGCGTTCGAGACTGCGCTTGACGGCCTCGACCATGTCGTCGGTTCGCAGGGGTGGGAAGATGTATCCGCTCAGTCCAACGCGCAGGACTTCCCTGGCAATCGCATGCGTATCTTTTTCGGCATACAGCAGGATGGGCAGGGTGGGGAAACGTTCCAGCTGTGCGGCGGATAGTTGAAGTCCCGATTCGCCGTGCAGTCGTTCGCCGATCAACAACAGGCTGGGGGATGATGCCTGCAAGGCACGCGCCAGTCCCTCACGGTCATGCGCCACGGTGGTATCGTATCCTGCGCTGCGCAAAGCCCGCTCCCCCAGTTGGAGGAAAGGCGATTCGTCAAGAGCAAGCAGGATCAGCATGGGTTTCTGCATTTATCGCTCGGCGGGACGATTCTGGGACACTACTTCAGATAACCGTTGCAAGGCCGCATTCGCGGAAGACAGGGCCTGTCGCTGTTCTGCGTTGAGCGGGCCGGTCTTGCCCGTCAGGATCAGTCCCAGCGGATACAGGATACCGTCCAGTTCCTTCTGCGCCGATCTACGCAGGGACTGGAAAAGTTCATTCTGTTGTTTTTCCCCGGAGCGGGCGGCCTCGGCATTTTGCTGGATGGCGCGGAACAAGCGCTCGTTGACCAGCGAAATGGAAGCATAGTCGGCCACGGCCTCGAGCAGGGTCTGCTCGGTTTCTCCAAAAGCCTTCTGCGCCCTGCGGACAACGATCATCAGGCCGATGACCTCGTTTCGGACTTTGATGGGCGTGACCGCCGCGGACCTGCCCAACGCGGCCACCTTGAACTTTTGAAGCGGGTCGCCGTGGATGAGCAGGGACTCGCCCGAAAGCGCCACCAGCGCGCTGATCCCGTCATCGAGCGGCTGGCCCATTTTCTTCGCCCAGGCCTCGGGCAGGTTGCGCTGGGCGGTGAGCAGGAATGTTTTGGCGCGGTCGTCGCGCAGGAGCAGCCAGCCCAGGTCCGCGCCGGCCACCTGCAAGGCGCCCTCCACGATCCGCTCGAAAAGCACGCGCCGGTCTGTGATGGAGACTACCGCCTTGCCGACAGCGACAATGAAGGTCAGTTCGCGCACCTTGCGCTGGAGTTCATCGTTGGCAGCCTTGAGTTGTTCGTCGAGGCGGCGGCGGGCGCGCATCTCGCGCACTTGTGTCAACACGCGCTCCACGGCAGAGACAACCTCCGCCTCGCGGGCGGGCCAGAGCAGGACATCGTTGGCGCCGAGACGGAAGGCCTGGATCACATCCTGTTCCTGTCCCTTCCCGGCGATAACGATGAGCGGCGCGGTGGACCCCTGCGAGGACAACGCCACGAGCAGGTCTTTTCCGCTCAGGCCGGGCAGATTCAAATTAGCAATGACCAGGTCGGGGGGAGTCTGAAGCGCTTTTTTGATGGCGGAACCTGCGTCCGTGACAATGTCCACCTGATAACCCAACGGCCTTAGGGCCTGGCGGGCAATCAGGTCGCTGATGTCAGGGTCGCTTTCAACAAGCAGGATGCGTTCGATGAGTGCCATAGGTTCCGCCATTAAACAGGAGAGGGTCAGATATTAGGATTGTAACATTATTGCAGAAAAAAACAGAGATGTAACAAGCTCCCGTGAGCCTTGGTGATATAATTCAATCAAGGAGTTGTCCATGGCTTTTACAGTTCGAGAGTTTCAAGATCTGGTGCAACTGCTTCGGGAGCGCGCAGATTGGCGCGAGGAATTGCGCCAGACGCTGTTGAGCGATGATTTTCTTGCCCTGCCCGGCATCGTTCGCGAACTCGCCGAGGCCCAGCGCGGCTCCGAACAGAGATTGACGTCGCTGGAAGCGGCGGTACAGGAACTTGCCGAGGCCCAGCGCCGCACGGAGGTCGAAGTCCGACGTCTGACCAACCGCGTGGCTTCCCTGGACGGACGTATGCTGGAGTTCGAAGTGGCGCGAAAGGCTTTTTCCTACTTTGGGCGGTTGTTGCGGCGCGTCGAAGTAATCAACCCTAACGATATTGAAGACCTGCTGGAAGCCCGCCTGCCGGCTGAATACCTCGCGGACATCCTGCGTCTTGACCTGTTCGTCCACGGGCGGCTTAGGCGCGGGTTGATGGAAGGCAAAGAACCGGAAATGTGGCTGGCGGTGGAGGTCTCCGTGGTGGTTGACCGCGAGGATGTGGAACGAGTCGCGCGGCGGGCCTCCCTGATGCGGCAAGGCGAGTTGCAGGTCCTGCCGGTAGCGGTCGGCGAGAATGTGACCGAAGGAGCCAGGTCAATGGCAAAGGAGCAGGGGGTCATCCTGATGCGAGATGGAAGCATGGCTTTCGTGAACGAGGCCCTGCAGCGTCTCACTAGCCCCGACTCCGACAATCGTAATGCGGCGAAGCAATAACCAAAAACTAAAGGATTTTCTCACCTTCCCCCTGCGGGCATTCACGCTCTTTTACGAAGACCGCTTCGGGCTGTCCGCGCTGGCCTCGGAACGGTACGATTACACCGCCGCCGAAGTGACCGGCTATTGTCTTGATGTGGGTTGCGGCTCCAACCGCCTCGTCACACAATATTTGCGCGGGAACGGGGTGGGGATTGACATCTACCCCTACGAGGGAAGCGGCGACACAACTATCGTCCCGGACCTGACCCGCCTTCCGTATCCCGATTCATCCTTCGACTCGGTCACGTTCATCGCCAACATCAACCACGTTCCCGCGCCCCAACGCGACCCCGAACTGGCCGAGGCATACCGCGTCCTGCGCCCCGGCGGGGACATCCTCGTGACCATGGGACTGCCCATCGTGGAGATCGTCGTCCACAAGGTGGTCTGGTTTTACGACCGCGTCTTCGGCGCCAAACTGGATCACGACAACCAGCGCGGCATGGCGGAGGGCGAAGAATACTACCTGACCGGGATCGAAATTCGCAGACTGCTGACGAAGGCGGGTTTCCGCCGCATCGCCTACAAACCGTTTTGGACGCAATGGGGCATGAACGGACTCTACGTGGGATGGAAGGATTGATGGCTGAAACACCGGACTTCCGTTGTTACGCGATCGCGGCCGTCATCCCGGCCTATCGCGTCGAGCGCGAGATCGAAGCGGCGTGCGAGCCTGCCCGACTTCATCCGTCACATCATCGTGGTGGACGACGCCTCCCCCGACCGAACCGCCGAACTGGTGGAACAGGCCTCCCGTCGGGATGGACGCGTGCTCCTCATCCGCCACGAAAAGAATCGCGGCGTCGGCGGCGCAATGGTGACCGGCTTCCGCAAGGCGCTCGAACTCGGCGCGCAGATCATCGTCAAAATGGACGGCGACGGGCAAATGGACGCGCGTCACCTGCCCAGCCTGCTGGTCCCGCTCGTGCGCGGCCAGGCCGATTACACCAAGGGCAACCGCTTCCGCGACTTCCAGTCCCTGCGACAAATGCCGCTCATCCGCCGCCTCGGCAACATGGGACTGGGCTTCCTGACCAAGGTTGCCACCGGCTACTGGAACGTCTTCGACCCGACCAACGGCTACGTCGCCATCCGCGCCGAGGCGCTGGCGCAACTCCCGCTCGAGCGCGTGGACAACACCTACTTCTTTGAAACCTCCATGCTTGGAAACCTGTACCTGCTCGGCGCGGTTGTGCGTGAACTGCCCATGCCCGCCCAATACCGGGACGAAGTCTCCAGCCTGCTCATCCACCGCGTCCTGTTGGAATTTCCCCTCAAATTATTCGCCGCCTTCCTGCGCCGCTTATGGCTGAAAAATTTCATCTACGACTTCACCATGGTCTCCGTCTACCTGCTGACCGGGCTGCCGTTGCTGGCCTTTGGCCTCCTCTTCGGCGCGGTGAAATGGATCGAGTACGCGCGCCGGAACGTCCCCGCGCCGACCGGTACGGTGATGTTGCCCACGCTCTCCGTCCTGCTCGGCATCCAGATACTGCTCTCCGCCATCGAATTCGACCTGGGCGCCGTCCCCAAAGACCCGCTCTCCGCGCCGCTGCTATAGCCATGCAAAACGCCGACTTTCAAACCTACAAATCCACCATCCGCGCCGCCATTCGCGCTGCGCTGATCCAGGCCGCGCCTGGCACGCTGGACGAAGCCGGCTTCCCGGCCTACTCGCATCGCAACCCGCTCATCAACTGGTTGTTCTGGCAGCGCCTGCGCGTCGTGATGGAAACCGTCGAGCGCGCCGCGCCTTGCCCCTGTGGGCAAATCCTCGACTTTGGATGCGGGAGCGGCGTCATGCTCCCCTTCCTCGGACGGCACGCCCAGCGCGTCCTCGGCCTGGACGTGGACCTGCTCCCCTTCCAGGCGATGAGCCGCCGCCTCGAATTCCCGGCCAACCTCCAGGTGCGCGACGCGGCGCAGGCCCCGCTCGAGTCGCTCCCCGCCGCGTCCTTCGACATCCTCACCGCGCTCGACGTGCTCGAACACGTGGACGACCTGCCCGCGGCACTGGGCGGCCTCGTCCGCCTGCTCAAACCCGGCGGGAGGCTGATCGTCTCCGGGCCGAGCGAAAACCTCTTCTACAAAATCGGCCGCCGACTGGCCGGGCGCGAATATACCGGCGCGTATCACGAACGCGGCATCGCCGAAGTCCGCCGCGAACTCGGCAAACTCATCGAAGTCAAAACCATCGCCCGCCTCTACCCGCCCATCGTTCTGTTCGATATTTTCGTGGGAATCAAAAACCAGGCTTCTTAAACCCCACAGGGCGCTTCGCGGGGAACCTGGTTTTTATTATTCGGCGGCGTTATACTTCTGGTATGGGCATCTTCGACACCCCGTTCATCACCGGATCGCCTCCCGCGCGCGACGGCCCGCTGTCCCGCTTCCTGCCTCCGCTCGACGATGGGATCGCGGCCGACTGGCTTCCGCTTCACGCTCCAACCGGGAAGTGGATCCTCGACCCGTTCGGATCCGCCCCCCGCCTGACCGCGGAGGCCGCCCGCGCGGGCTACCGCGTGCTGGTGACAGCCAACAATCCCGTCTCGCGCTTCCTGCTCGAACTGGCCGCCGCGCCGCCAAGCGAGTCCGAACTCAAGGCCGCGCTGGCCGACCTGGCCATCACAAAAAAGGGGGACGAACGACTCGAAACACACCTGCAATCGCTCTACCTGACAAAATGTTCCAACTGCGGACAGGAGACTCCCGCCCGCGCCTTCCAGTGGAAAAAAGGCGAACCCGCGCCCTGCGCGCGCCTCTACGAGTGCGCGGCCTGCGGCGAGGGCGGCATGGAACCCGTCACCGAGTTCGATGTGGAGCGCGCCCACAAGATCGCCGAATCCGCCGCGTTGCATCGCGCCCGCCTGCTCGAACGCGTCGCCCCGCCCGGCGACCCCGACCGCGAATATGCCGAGGAGGCCCTCGCCGTCTACCAACCGCGCGCCATCTACGCGCTGGGGACGCTCATCAACCGTCTCGACGCGCCGGGCGTCACCCCCGAACGGCGACGCGCCCTCAGCGCGTTGTTCCTCTCGGCCTGCGACGCGGCGAACAACCTTTGGCGGGCCGACAATGACCGTCCGCGCCCGAAACAGCTCACCGTCTCGAATGAGTTCCGTGAGAACAACGTTTGGATGGCGCTGGAGGCCGCGGTGGCGGAATGGGCGGGGGACGCGCCGCCCGTCCCCGTCGTCCAGTGGCCAAACAAAATCCCCGAAAGCGGGGGCGTGATCCTCTTCGAGGGCCGCATCGCCGAACTGGCCTCGATTGTGGACGAGGCGCCCATCGCGGCGGTCATCGGCGCATTGCCGCGCCCCAACCAGGCCTTCTGGACGTTGAGCGCGCTGTGGGCCGGCTGGCTGTGGGGGCGCGAATCCACCGAGGCATTCAAAACGGTTCTGCGCCGCCGCCGCTACGACTGGGGCTGGCATCTCGAAGCCCTGCAAGCCGCGCTCTCCCACCTCTTTGAATTGCTCAAACTCGGCGCGCCCTGCCTGGCCCTCCTGCCCGAACCCGAACCCGCCTTCCTGACCGCCGCGCTGGCCGCGGGCGAGGCCAGCGGCTTCCAATTGCAAAGCCTCGCCCTGCGCACCCAGCACGATGCGATTCAAATCCAGTGGACGCGCGGCGAGCGACTCCATCATGAATACGCGGATGCAGACGTGACCCTCGTCCGCGCCGCCATCCGCGACCACCTGGCGGCTCGCGGCGAACCGACCCTCTACCTGCCCCTGCACGCCGCGGCCTTATCCGCGCTAACGGAGTCCCACGCGCTCACGCGCCCGCGCCAGCCCGCGGACGAGATTATCCGCAATGCGTCCGACCTCGTGCGCGAAGCCCTGCTCGGCGACGAGAGCCTCATCCGCTACCGCGGCGGCGAAAGCGTGGATACCGGCCTGTGGGGTTTGTCGCAGGAATTGGAATCCGCCGAACCGCTCAGCGACCGCGTGGAAATGGCTGTCGTCAATTTCCTGGCCGGGCATCCCGACTGCTCCTTCGATGAAATCCTGCGCGACGCGGCGACACACCTCCCCGGTTTGCTGACGCCCTCGATGGGACTCGTCGGCATGGTGTTGGTCTCGTACGCGGAACAGGCCGAGGGTCGCTGGAAGTTGCGAGCCGAAGATCAACCGTCCGCGCGCAAAGCGGAACTCATCCAAATCGCGAACCTGCTCGAGTCCATCGGCGAGCGGCTGGATTTCGCCACCAACCGTCTCGACGAGCGCACGCTGGTCTGGGAGGCGGGAGAGACCTCCGCGTATGTCTTTCATCTGAAGGCTTCCGCCGTTCTCGGTCGGGCGGTGGCGGAGAGTCCGTACCCGCGCGAGCGTTGCCTGGTCGTCCTGCCCGCCGGACGGGCCTCCCTGCTGGCCTACAAACTCGGCCGCGACCCCGCGCTGGCCGCGCGGCTGGAAGGTTTCCGCTTCGTCAAATTCCGTCTCGTCCGCGCCCTGGCGGAACTTCCCGCGTTGAATCAGAAAACATTCGAAGCGCAGATCGCGCGCGACCCCATCGAACCGGCGCGCAAGCGATGATGCCCTGATCCCGTTCCAAAACCAGTTACAATTCCTGTTATGCGGATTCTCCTGCCCGCCCTGCTTTTTCTCGGACTGCTGACGGGTTGTAGTATCACCGTCGAGACGAGGGTCCCCGCCCCGCCTCTCTTCGTGACCTCGACCCTGCCTGCCGGGCCCGCGCCCGCTGCCACGCTGACGGGGACCCCGACCGCGCCCGGCCTGCCGCAGGTGCCGCGCCCCGCCGACTGCACCGACAAGGCCGTCCTCATGCAGGATGTCACCATCCTGGATGGGACGCGCATGAAGGGCGGACAGTCCTTCACGAAGACCTGGCGCCTGAAAAACATGGGGACTTGCCCGTGGGACGCGAGTTACAGCCTCGTCTTCCTTGCCGGAGACCGCATGGGCGCGCCCGACTCGGTCCCACTGAACGTGACCCTGCCCGGCGAGACCGTGGACGTTTCAGTGGAACTCACCGCCCCGTCCACGGACGGGAGTTACACGGGCATCTTCGCGTTGCGCGGCCCGGACAGCCAGGTTGTGCCGATCGGTTTGGATACGAGCATCTGGGTGAAGATCATCGTCGGGCAGGGATCGTACGACCCCGCCGCGCCTACATTTGCGGCGACGCAGGCCTCGTTTGAACATGCGTTGGTATCAACCAAGTTTCAAGTTGAAGATTTCAAACTCCTTCAATTTTCCCTCTAATTTTGACCAACGCTTAACTTCCTCCAAATCAACTTTCTGGCTTTTGACGACCAATACCGCCTGCGCCAATCCCTGTTGGTCATTCCAAAAGTAATAAGCGCAAAGTCTGTCCTTTACACAATCGGTCGGGGAGATCACTCGCAAAACACCCGTTGCCAGTTTAATTTCATTGATTTCTTTCACGGGTTCCTCTCCCACTGAAAGCGGACCATCGGGGAATTCGACGAGGAACTTTGAATCGGGATGCTCGAAATATCGTCCCTTCCCCTGGAATCCAATCTTTTCCATCGCCGATTTGACTTTGCTTCTCTTTGCGAACCGCACATTGATCAAATCCAGGTCTTTCGAGACATACTTGTTACTGCTGTAAAACGAGACGGTTGCCCCACCTGAAAGAACAACGTCAATTGCATCGGCGCGCAAATGAGATTGGATGTATGCCGCCAGTTCGGCCAAAGTCATGTTCTCAATTCTCTTCATAGCGTTTTTCCTCTTCCCCTCGGCCTGCGCCGGTTCATGATGAGTTTTTCGCTTTCCTCTTCGGGATAAAACGTCAGCGCCTTTTCCAGCAGGCTTTTCAACTCCGCCAGGAACGGGTAGCGCGGATTGAAAGTGTATGGGCGCGTCCGTCCCACCTCGCGACTGGATAAAACTCCTGCCGATTCCAGTTTGTCCAATTGGTTCTGGATGGATTTGAGATCGGTCTCGAAGAAACGCGCGATCTCGCGTGCGTATCCTTCCTCACGCGCGAAGAGAAAGATCAACGCGCGTTCAGCGTTTTTGGAACCTAACAGAGAAATGAGCATGTAAAATCCTTCTTGCGGCTTGACGGAAATCATCCATCATATGACGGCTATTTTCCGTCATTATAACACCACCTCTCTCGAATCAAAAAAGGCGCAACGCGTTACCGCGCTACGCCTTTTTAATTACCATTTACCAATTACAGTCTTTCCAACTCCTCCACCTGCTCCTGGATCACATCGAACCCGCCCTGCCAGAATTTCGCCAAAGTGGAAATGTGCTACAATGTCGTGCGTTAGCAGTGCAAAAGGAGAAATATGTCCAAGATAGCCAGCCTTACCATTCGCTTGGATCCGAACCTGAAGAGTGAAACAGAACGCGTTTTGAAGGATTTAGGGTTGACCCCTTCCCAGGCGATCACTTTACTGTATCGCCAGATCGCCCTGCGCCGCGCCTTGCCCTTCGAGATCAGCCTGCCGAATTTGGAAACCCGCGAAGCCATGGATGATATCCGCAACCGCCGCGATCTGAAAACATTTGACTCGGCTGACGAGGCATTGAAGTCGCTTGGGGCATGATGCGTAAAGTCTCGTATTCCAAACGCTTTGAAAAAGACGCGAAGCGTCTGCAAAAGCGCGGCCTCGCGATGAATAAATTGCGCGAAATTGTCACTCGCCTGGCCGCTGGCGAAACATTGGAGGATCGTTATCGCGATCATCCGCTACACGGTAATTACGAAGGCTTTCGCGAGTGTCACATCGCCCCCGATTGGTTGCTGGTCTACATTTTGGCGGAGGACGAACTGGCGTTAGCCCGAACGGGAACACATTCCGAATTGTTTGAATAGCGCCATCTCACAAAACCCGAATCAAAAAGGCGTACCGCATCCCCGCGCTACGCCTTTCTAATTACCAATTACCACTTACCAATTACAGGCGCTCCAACTCCTCCACCTGCTCCTGGATAACATCGAATCCTCCCTGCCAGAATTTTGCCGAGCGGATGTCTATGCCCGCCTCGGAGAGAATCCGCGCGGGCGCTTCCGATCCGCCCGCGGCGAGGATCTTTTTGTACTTCGGCTTGAAGGACTCCCCTTCCGCCCTGAACTGCTTGTAGAGCGAGAGCGCCAGCAGTTTTCCGAAGGAGTAGGCGTAAACGTAGAACGGCGTATGATAGAAGTGCGGGATGGCAACCCATTCCCATTTGAATTCCTCGGCCAGTTCCAGCGAGTCACCGAACTGCTCTTTGAGGTTCTCGAAGTACATCGCCGAGACCTCGTCCACGCTGGCGTTCTTCATGATCATGTCGTGCGCGCTGCGCTCGAACATGGCGAACCAGGCCTGGCGTCCGATGGTGGCGTAGGAGTCGTCCACCTGGCGGAAGAGGATGTCGCGCCGCACGGACTTGTTCTTCTCGGCGGCCAGCATCCGCTCCACCAGCATCATTTCGCCGAAAGTGGAGGCGGTCTCCGCCAGCGGCAGGGACGAGTGGAAGGTGAACGTGCTGTGGTGCGATGCCAGCATGGCGTGGATGGCGTGACCAAGTTCGTGCGCCAGCGTGGCGACCTCGCGCGCGTTGCCCTGATAGTTGACCTTCACGTAGGGCGTCGTCTCCGGCAGGACGGAGGCGCAGAACGCGCCGCCCTGCTTGCCCTTGCGGATTTCGCTATCGAGATGGTTCTCGTCGAAGACGCGCTTCGCCAGTTTGCCGAATTCAGGGTTGAACGCCGAGAACGATTCGAACACCATCTGCGCGGCCTTGTCGAATGTATATTTTTTCGTCGCGGCAGTCACGGGAGCATAGACATCATAACGACGCAATTTCCCCGAAGGGATCCCCAATTGTTTGGCTTTCAGTTTGAAAAAGCGCTGGAAGACAGGCGCGTTCCGTTGCGCCACATCCAACAAGGCATCCACGGCCTCGTCGGGGATATCGTTCATCAGGTTGCGGACCGAGTTCGGGGTCTTGAATTTCCGCAAGCCGATGCCCTCGTTGTGCCAATCGCGCACGCGCGTCTGGTACATTTGCCCGAGGATGGGACCGTCCTCCGCATACACGTGGAACTGTTCCTGGTAGGCCTTGGCGCGCATCTTGGGGTCGGGGCTGTAGGCGAAATTCATCAACTCGCCGCGCGTCAACTCTTTTGTCTTGCCATCCACTTTCAATTTGAATATGTAGCGGTTGGTGATGGAATCGTACAGGTTCACCAGCGCGCTGGAGCCGGTCACATCCTTGATATTTACGATCTTCTCCTCGGGTTCGCTGAGCGTGTGCGGCTTGAAGTGGCGCATCTCCTCGAGGTAATAGCGATAGTCGCCGCTGGCATCCATCAGGCGCTTGGCGTTCGCGTCGTCCAGTCCCTTCCACCACAGGCTGAAGAACAGGGTGCGGTTGCCCATATCGGCCATGAACTGCTGGACGCGGTTCTGCAGGGTCTGCGCGGCCTGGTCCTGGGTATCCGCCGCGAAGGCCAGACCCGCGAAAGCGTCCAGTTTATGAACGATGCGTGTCGTCTGCTCGGAGGTTTGGATGATATGCAGGAACTCGCCCACAGACATATCGGCGCGCAGTTTTCCGCGCACGCCCTCGAATGCCGTCACCTGCTCTTCGATCTGGTCGAAGGCGGTCTCCAGTTCGGGGCTGGCCACGCCTCCATGGGGCGCGGGGAAAAGGTCAGCGAGCGACCAGCGGGATAGTTTGTAGGGCATAAGTGTCTCCTAAGAATTGACAGTCATTTTGGGAGTGACTGTCAACTTGAATTTTGGGTAGTGGTACACAAGTAAGTGATGTGGTGCGGAATGGTATTCCGCATACTCGCAATTTGGCGGGATTCCATCCCGCCCCACGACAATCATCACTTACTTTAGGCCACCACCGAATTTTGATTATGGCACAACCGCGAAATGGTTGGTCAACACGTAGGTGACGTAATTCTCCCACAACGCCTGAATATCCTCCCTGTGATAGTCGTGGTCGGAGAAGGTCTGGATGATCACGCGCCCCTCGATGCAGGAGGTGATCAGCCCATAATCGGAGGAGTGGCTGGCGTATCCGCCGGCCACGATGACGGCATCGCCTCCCGTCACGCGCACGTAGTCGCCGCCTTTATCCTTCCAGTAGCCCCAATAATTGGTCAACCCAAAATTGCTGTTGGGAGTGGTGAAAATGGGATGGTCAGACTTAACGGTGTAGATCGACTCCACATCGGTACGGACTTTCTGGAATCGGATGCCGCACTTGGATGTCAACTGGCTGATCTTCCCGACCGCGGTGTCGGAGAGATACCACATTTCCACGATCAAAGCGGTTTTGTCGTTCGTCACCTTGGGTACGATCACATCCCAAAATTCACCCTGCACCGCCGAGCGGCTTTCGGCCGCGATAATGATCAGGTCCCACTTGGTGCCTGAATTAAGATAATTCATCAAATCGCCAATATCCGCCGTGTAGGTAAGCGCATCTAAATCCATCAAGTCCAGCGTGGCTTGACCCACGGCGCCAGGGGCGGGATCGCGCCCATCGAATCTTCATACATCAGGATCTTGGCGGTCTTCATGCGGGCTTTTATATCCTGCGTGGCCGTCGGCTGGGCGACAGTCGGAGGCGGCGCGTCGGTGGGCGGATTGTTGGTGGGTTGGACAACCTCCGGCGGCGCTTGCGTGGGGGCAGGCGGCACGTTCATCGCCGCCTGCGTCAGTTGCAAGGACATGGCCGTACTTTGAAACTCCAGCGCGGCCTTGGTGGAATCAAAGGCAGGGGGGGGCGCTCGTGGTTGGCGCCAACGAAATGGAACAGGCCAGCGCGATGACAAGCGTGACTGCTCCAAACAACACGATCGTGCGGCGATTTAAGCGAGACATGCGGGCCTCCGGTTCTGATTTGTCTTGGATTTCTCGATCCCATTATACGTTAAATCGGATGTGGACAATATCCCCATCTTTGACGATGTATTCCTTGCCTTCGAGACGTAACTTGCCTTTGGACTTCGCTTCATTCATGGACCCGAGGCGGGTGAGGTCGTCATAAGCCACCACCTCGGCCCGGATGAATCCTTTCTGCAAATCGGTGTGGATGGCGCCCGCCGCCTCGACTGCTGGCGCCCCGCGCCGGACGGTCCAGGCGCGCACCTCGTCCTCGCCCACGGTGAAAAAGGATTGCTGGTTGAGCAGGTCGTATGACAGGCGGATCATGCGGTTAAGGCTGGGTTCCTCGATGCCGTATTCCTGCATGAACACAGCCGCATCTTCGGGCGAAAGTTGGGCGATCTCCATCTCCAGTTTACCCTGCAAGAACACGCTCGGGTGATTCACAGAGACATTCGGCGCGGCGCCTCCCTCGCCGAGGTTGAAGGCGGTCAGGAGAGGTTTACGGGTCAGCAAGCCGAAACTGGCAAGTTCCTTTTGATCCTCGGCGTTGAAGTCCATGCCGCGCAGGGGTTTATTCTCAGAGAGTGTTTTATGCAGGCGCTCGAACAGTTCGGCCTGGCGCGCATTCAGGGTTTTATCTGTGCCGCCTTTTTTGCGCTCATCGGCCAGGCGCTCCAGTTTGCGTTCCACGGAAATCAGGTCGTTGAGCAGGAGTTCGCTTTCCATCGCTTCCGCGTCGCGCTGGGGGTCCACGCTGCCCGAGGGATGCGGCACGTTTTCGTCCGCAAAACAGCGCGCCACGTGGATGAAGCCGTCCATTTGGGCGAGTTGATTTAACAGTTGGCCGGAGATGCCGGTTCGCAAAGCGCCCTGTGGGTGGGCCGCGCCCGCCTCCAGTCCCGCGATGTCCGCATACGTCACCTTGGCGTAGATGGTTTTCTTCGGGTGGAACATCCCGGAGAGTTTGTCCACGCGCGGGTCGGGGACGTCCACCACCGCGGTGTGGATTTCGATGCGTCCCGCCGAGGCGGTGGTGGGTGTGTCCCCGCGCGTCAGGGCGTTGAAGATGGTGGTTTTTCCAGATTGGGGCAGGCCGATGATTCCGAGTTTCATGTTCTTTGGGTTGCAGGTTGGAAGGTGGAGAATGGCGGAGGGGAGGGCGGTTTTGTCACTCGAACAACTCTTTCAAGGGGAGGGAAAAACCGGGGATCACGTCTGCGCCGTCGAGGGTGTCGTTGACAGTGAGCATGCGAATGTCGGACAGCGAGCGATACTCGGTGACACGCTGCGTCTTGGGGTTGACCACCCACACCAGGCGCGTGCCGGCGTCGAGGTAATCGCACGCCTTTGTTTCCACCTCTGCCGCCGTATCTCCGGGCGACACTACCTCAATGGCCAGGTCTGGCGCCATCGGCCAGAAGCCTTCCGGCACACCCTCGGGCGGGATGCGCTCCCGCGACACGAACGCCACGTCTGGCCCGCGCACGGTGTCGGGGTCACGCGAGAGGATGAAGCCGGTTTCGGCGGCAAAGACCCTGCCCATGCGTTTGCCTGCAACATAAGCCCCTAGTTTTATCAAAAAGTTGCCAGCAATCTGGCCATGACGCGCTCCAGCGGGTGTCATACGGATCAACTCTCCTCTCGTCAAATCGCTGCGAATGCTCTCTTGCGGCATACGCAGGAGGTCTTCGGCGGTTAACAGTCTGTTCAGGACGGCCATCATCAACTCCTTTGGCCAAGTCAATTTTACTTGACCCAAAATCTAACTTTGATTATACTTCGCTTCGCATGCCGGAGTGGCGGAATTGGCATACGCGCACGACTCAAACTCGTGTACCCGAAAGGGTATGAGGGTTCAATTCCCTCCTTCGGCACTGGAATTATATCAGCACTTTTCGTAGACCCTAAAGGTTTGGCTGTGGAAACTTTTAGGGTCGGCGCAAAACGGGTGATCGTCCGCGCGTGGCGGCCCGCCACCGGTCATCCTGGCGCAAGAAGGTTCGCGAGACCGCTAAATGGCGGGCTCGCGTTTTTGTTCGCCTTTGCTCTCGATTCACTGCGACGAGCAAAGGAGGAGATGAGGCCGTGAAACTTTACCTGTTCTTTGCTTTGATGGACACGCTGATCCTGCTCACTTATCCGATCCTGTTCATCGTCTCAAAGCTGCGCAAAATCGCGAGAAATAAGCGATAATCCAGTCAGACCCGGCTTCATCGAGGAGACCCCATGCCCGAACTCAACGATATCCTGGCTGTTATTCTCGGCGGCGGACGCGGCGCCCGCCTGTTCCCGTTGACGGTGATGCGCTCCAAACCCGCCGTCCCCGTCGCGGGCAAATATCGCCTGATTGATATTCCCATCAGCAATTGCATCAATTCGGGCATCTACCGCATCGCAGTCTTGACGCAATTCAATTCCGTTTCGCTGCATCGCCACATCACGGCAACGTATCAGTTCGACGGGTTCCACACCGGCTGGGTGCAGATCCTGGCCGCCGAGCAGACGCTGGAATCGGAGAACTGGTACCAGGGCACCGCGGACGCCGTTCGCAAGCAGATGTTCGAGATCCGCGCCACGGATGCGAAGGATATCCTGGTCCTGGCGGGCGACCACCTCTACCGCATGGATTATGCCGCCTTGGCCAAGTTCCACTGGGAGCATCGCGCGGACATCACGGTGGCGGTCCAGCCGGTGGCGCGCGAAGACGCCTCGCGCTTTGGCATCTTGAAGCGCGAGGCGGATTATCGCATTTCAGATTTTGCAGAAAAACCTAAAACCAGGGCAGAGCAGGCGCCCTTCATCAGCCGCGAGGATGATAAGGAACGCCCCTTCCTCGGTTCGATGGGCATCTACCTGTTCAAAACCGAAGTGTTGACGCACTTCATGAGCGACCACCCCGACTTCGACGATTTCGGCGCGGACGTGATCCCGGCCGCGATCAAAACGCACGCGGTCTACGGCTACGACTTCGACGGTTATTGGCGGGATATTGGGACGATCCGCTCATTCTACGAGACCAATCTCCAGATGACGGAAGCAAATCCCCCGTTCAATTTCTACGATCCGAAACAGCCCATTTACACCAACTCGCGCGTCCTGCCCGGTTCCATTGTCGAGGACAGCCGTCTTAAGGATGTGCTGATATCGGAGGGTTGCCGAATCCAGAAAGCGGAGATCGTGCATTCGGTGGTGGGAGTCCGCAGCCAGATCCGGGCGGGGACGCATATCAAGAACAGCATCCTGATGGGCTCGGACTATTACGACCAGCCGGGTAAGTCCAGGGACATTCCGCTGGGCGTCGGCCCAAAATGCGACATCAACGGCGCCATCCTGGATAAAAATGTGCGGCTCGGGAAAGGCGTGGTCATCCGCCCGTTCCCGCGCGGCACGGATACGGATACAGAAACCTGGGTGGTGCGCGACGGCATCGTAGTCATTCCCAAGGACGCGCAGATCCCAGCCGGGACGATCATCGCGCCGAATTGAATTGGGTCTTTCACGTGTGCCTCCCGAAGGACATCGGGACGATGTGCGACACAGTGCGGGCATTTCAGTTGACACCTTGCTGCGTGTAACGTGTTGCGTGTTGCGTCCCACAGGGATGCTTCGCGATAAACCTTCAAAACGGAACACGAAACACGCTACACGGGTTTCTCTCAACTCGTTTGCGAAGTAACTGCGCCTTTCAGTTGCCTGCCCTGGCGGGTTAGGCCAGGGAAACACACCCGATTGAATTTACAAGCAACCGGCGCCTGACCCTGCTTGACAAGCCTCCCGCACAGGGTTAAACTCTGGGCGTGTCTGGGGAGTAGCCGCCTGTCCCCCACAGGATGGATTGTCGTCATATCATTGGCTTATAAGCCATCGGCAGTCCATACGCTCATTTTTCAGCAGAGCGATTGGCGAGACCATCACGGAGGTGTTAACGTGGTGGTCTTTTTTTTTGCAATCATTTCAAGCAGGAGAGTCGCATGACTTCTGAAATTAAGTCCAATACCGTTCCCAAACAGGATGAAGCCTGGCACGCGCTCAAAACGGAGGAAGTCCTTCAGCACCTGAAGGTCGAGGAACAGGGTCTCACGACAGGGGAAGCCGCGCGCCGGCAGGCAACCTACGGGCCAAACCAGTTACAGGAAGCGCCGCGCCCGGGCTTTTTATACACGCTGTGGGAGCAGGTCAACAGTTTTGTGGTCTGGTTATTGATTATCGCCTCGGTTGTTTCAGCGTTGCTTGGAGATTATATCGAAGCCGCGGCCATCCTGGCCATTGTTGTGTTGAACGCGGCGCTGGGCATCATCCAGGAACGGCGCGCCGAGGAGGCGCTGGCTGCGCTCAAGAAACTGACCGCGCCCGAGGCGCAGGTTTTGCGTGACGGGCATCGCGTCAGCGTGCCGGGGCGGGAATTAGTGCCGGGCGACATGGTCTTCCTCGAGGCGGGCAATTACATCCCCGCGGATGTGCGCCTGCTCGAGGCGGTCAACCTGCGGGTGGAGGAAGCCTCATTAACGGGCGAGTCGCTCCCCGTCCAGAAAAGCGCCGCCAGCGTCCTCGATAAAAATGTCCCGCTCGGTGACCGCAAGAACACCGCCTTCATGGGCACGCTCGTCTCTTACGGGCGCGGGCGCGGCGTGGTGGTCAGCACCGGCATGAGAACCCAACTCGGCCTGATCGCTGAAATGCTCCAGCGGGTGGAGGAGGAGGAAACGCCGCTCCAGCGCCGCCTCGACCAGTTGGGACGGACGCTGTCCATCGGCTCGCTGGCGCTGGTGGCGATCGTCTTCATCGTCGCGCTGATCAATTACACTGAAATCGGTCAACTGTTCAGCGGTCCGCTAACCTACCTGCGTGAGTACGCCAAAGAGATTACCGAGGTCTTCATTATCGCGGTCAGCCTGGCCATCGCGGCCGTGCCGGAAGGCCTGCCGGCGGTGGTGACGATTTCCCTGGCCATCGGCATGCGCGAGATGGTGCGCCGCCACGCGCTCATCCGAAAACTGGCCTCGGTCGAGACGCTGGGTTCGGCCACCGTGATCTGTTCCGATAAAACCGGCACGCTGACGCAGAACGAGATGACGGTCACGCGCCTGTGGGCGGACGGGCAGTTTGTGGAAGTGACCGGCGCCGGCTACGCACCACAGGGCGATTTCAAAGTCGGCGGAAAAATCGCGGATATTGCCGACTATCCCGGCGCGCTGACCGCCCTCTGGCTGGGCGCGCTCAACAACGACGCCCAACTGGAGACGACCGGCGCGGCGGATCAAGGCCAGACCTTTCGCGTGGTCGGCGACCCGACGGAGGGCGCCCTGCTGGTGGCCGCGGCCAAGGCCGGGCAAATGTACCAGGAGATCAACGCCGCCTACCCCCGCGAAAACGAAATCCCCTTTGATTCCGAACGTAAGCGCATGATTACCGTCCACGATATCATCGAGCCGCGTCCCGAGGATATCTCGCCCTTCTACGACAACAAGCTCAAGGATTGGGATGTGATCGTCGTCAAGGGCGCGCCGGATGTGGTGCTGACCCTGTGCACGCGCTACCAGACCATCGAAGACGAATCCAAACCGCTCAACGAAAAAACCCGACAGCGCATCCTGGCCGCCAACGATGCCATGACCGCCGACGCCCTGCGCGTGCTGGGGCTGGCCTACCGCGTGGAAAAGGATGTCCCGGACCGCGAATTGACCCCCACGGAGGTGGAAAAGAATTTGGTCTTTGTGGGGCTGATTGGCATGATTGATCCGCCGCGCATGGAAGTCGCGCCTGCCCTGGAGAAAGCGCGCCAGGCGGGTATTCGCACGGTAATGATCACGGGCGATTATCCCAACACGGCGCGGGCGATTGCCCAGTCCATCGGCTTGATGAAACGCAGGAAAGGAGTGCTGACCGGAGCGGAACTGGATAAGTTGGACGATGAGCAACTAAAAAAGTTGATCCCCGATACCGCAGTCTTCGCACGCGTCTCGCCCGAACACAAGATGCGCATCGTGGACGCGTTGCAGGCAAACAACGAAATTGTGGCCATGACCGGCGACGGCGTGAACGACGCGCCTGCCATCAAACGCTCGGACATCGGCGTGGCGATGGGCATCACCGGCACGGATGTGGCCAAGCAGACCGCCGACATGGTGCTGACCGATGATAACTATGCCAGCATCGTCTCGGCGGTGGAGCAGGGACGCATCATCTACTCGAACATCCGCAAGTTCGTCTTCTTCCTGCTCTCCTCGAACGTGGCGGAGATCATGATCATCTTTCTCGCCACGCTGGCGGGCTTGCCTCCGCCGCTGACGGCCATCCAGTTGTTATGGCTAAACTTAATTACCGACGGCGCGCCGGCATTGGCTTTGGCGATGGAGAAGGGCGACCCCGACATCATGGACCAGAAGCCGCGCGCCAAGAACGAGCCGATCATCAACAAGTCCATGGGCCTGGGCATTGTGATCCAGACCTTTGCGCAGACGGGCGCTGTGTTGACGGCATTTGTTCTCGGGTTGGTATGGCACCTCGAAGCGGGAGCAACCATCCCGTCGGGAATGAACGCGCTGAGTTACATCCTCCAGCACGATTGGCGCGGGGTGGATGTCCAGACCGCGGAGACGATGGCCTTTGTCACGCTTTCGCTGTGCGAGTTGTTCCGCGCTTACACCGTCCGTTCGGAGAAGGCTTCGATCTTCCGCCTGGGCGTGTTCTCCAACAAGTGGATGCAGTACGCGGTCGGCGCTTCGATCTTCCTGCTCTTCATTGTCACCGCCTTTCCATTCCTCCAGTCCATCTTCAACACACACTTCCCCTCGTTGTGGGAATGGGGTGTCATCATCGGCCTGGCGCTCATCCCGGCGGTCTCGGAGGAGATCACCAAGTTTTTCCTGCGCCGCAGGGAAGCAAGAACGGTGTAAAATTCGTTGAAACCCGCGGAGAAACCAAAATGACAGACAGCCCGCAAAACGATCCTTACACCAACCGTCTCCAAACGTTGATGAGCTGCGTGAAGAACGGACACATCGCGATCGAGGGCCTGTTCCCCGAAAAGCGGTTATACAAGGCGCTGGCAGTTTTCAGCAACGACGAGGGAACGATGTTCATGCTGATCGGCGAGCACAAAAGCGCGTTTGCCATCTTCGAGGCCAGCCAATATAACGAATGGAGTTTCCACAGCGGGCATTCCTCCCTGGAGGGGGCGTTGAACGAGATGCGGGATTTTCGCTTGAAACGGATTTCGTGAGTACCGCACACTTGCCCTCCCGAAGGACATCGGGACGATGTGGCGGACAGTGCCAGGGAGATTTATCTTGAGAGGGGGTAACATAATTGTTGCGGTTCAAAAGAAACAAAAAGACGGCCTCGTTTTTGCGTGGCCGTCTTTCGTTTATTTCTTCTTGCGTGTGCGCTTCGTATTGTAGTCTGCTTTCTTGTCAGCAACGACGCGCGTTTTTGGTTTCGCGTCATATCGCTCGCGAACCTGCCGCCAGAACTCGTCGTGAGGGATGCCTCCCTTTTCGACGATACTTTTGCGGGAATGATCCAGAATCTCCTGCAAACGCGGGGAACGGGATAGCAAAATCCAATCCAGGTCATCATCGTCATCGGGGGCAACCAGTACGGCGGCGGCCTTGCCATTTCGGGTGATGACGATCGGCCCCTCGGTTTGTATTTGATTCACATACTCGCTAAGACGGGCTTTCACGTCGGCAATGGGGGCGATTTTCATTTTTCCATCTCCTCTCCGCCGATGAACAGGCGGTTTCCAATTTTGTGACCGATGGCCAGGATGTGAACGATACGCTCATCCTCGCTGATTTCATATAAAGCGCGAAATCGGTTTCTGTCGCCAAATCGCAATTCCCATTTGGCATTGAAAGGAGCAGGCTGGCGCACGGTCTTGCGGTTCTTTGTTTCAACGCCCGGCTCCCAACCCAATTGAATTTCGAGCGTTTCCTCGATAAAACCATAAAACTTCTTCTCGATAAAACTGAGATGTTCGAGCGCATCATCCGAATAAATGATTTGATAGTTTGCCATGATATAGTCTGAATTATAGTCCGAATTGTGCTTTGGTCAAGAATCAAAAAAGCCTCC
>Ga0210049_1001317_pt1 | contig 23051 bp, 35 predicted proteins | sample CryGeyCG2014_300_2_FD_183964 | JGI IMG/M metagenome (GOLD analysis project Ga0210049, IMG submission 183964) | Groundwater microbial communities from aquifer - Crystal Geyser CG06_land_8/20/14_3.00 (SPAdes) (version 2) | ecosystem: Environmental > Aquatic > Deep subsurface > Groundwater | place... | reverse complement strand
ATCACAACAACAAGAAGCATTATTACATGAGATTATTCATTATGTACTACATAACTTAGGTCATAAATATGATTGTGAAGATCCTATTCACACCGAAAAGAATGTTATAGCAATATCTCAAGCATTATACCAGGTATTAAAAGACAATAAACTAAATTTTTGGAGTGAGAAATGAATATAGAACAGGAAAAAGAAAAACTTAAAGTTGTTGTTTATAAATTTACAGCAGAACTACATAAGAAACTATTTAAGAAAATTGAAGAGGGTTATGAAGGTTGGAATGAAATTAAAAATAAAGAGATGATAAAATCAACCTTAATTGATAAACTTAAAAAAGGACTTACAGGAGATAATTTGGTTGATATTGCTAATTATTGTATGTTTCTATGGAACATTGAGAAAACAATAAGTGAGGAAAATATATGATAACTAGAAAAAATGAAATGAAGGAAGTTAGTGTAATTGAAAATATGGTTTGTAACTGTTGCGGAAATGAAATTGTATCTACAGATACAGGTCGCGAATATGCTACATTACAAACTGCCTGGGGATATAATAGTGATAAGGATGGTGAAGAACATAAAAGTGAGATTTGTGAAAAGTGTTATGACACTATAATTTCAACTTTTAAAATACCACCATGTATTAATAGTATCTAAATTGAAATATTTTTATTTTTGTGTATATAATATAATATGGGTCCGACAAGGATTGATTGGGAAGTAAATGTTCTTTGATGCTAGCCGCGGTTGGTCAGTTGGCCGCGTTAAAAGCTGACCACAAATACAAGCAAAATCTATTTTTGCTAACATTGTTGGATTTGTGAAGAGTTTGTTTGAGGTGCCTACACTTCAGCCTACCTTTGCTTAACAACAATGCGAACCACAGTCGCTGTTATAGATTTGTTGTCTTTGTAGACTGTGGGTATGACTAAGACAACTGGTGGAGTTGTGTGAGCAGACACCTAAAACCTGTTCACCCCTTTGTAGTGAGTTGCCTGACTTAAACGGGATATGCTAGTAGATTCATTGATCATTCTTCAACAAGACGCGAGTGCGATTAAGATGCTAAGTTTAGATTACATAGCTGGTTTTATTGATGGTGAAGGAACAGTAGGTATTTATAGGAGTAAAAAAAATAATGTAATTACTCCTTATATATCTATTTCAAACACTAACTATAATATCCTATGTAAAATTGCAGAAATGCTAAAAAATGTTTATGAAATTAAATCTACATTAACGTCAAGAAAACAAACTAATGTAAATCATAAACGAGCTCATGTATTAAACATAAGATGGCAACAAGCAATTAACTTAGCTAAACTTTTATGTAGTAAACTCATTATTAAAAACAAGCAATGTGATCTATTGGCTAACAAGTATAATTTATGTACTCCCAGAAATGGATGGTATACAAATTACATGGCTAATTTAAAAAGCGATTTAATGAGTTCCATGAAAGTTTTAAATAGTCGCGGATCACAGGAATGTGATCCAAGTAAATCTTCTCTGATTGACTTGGAAGTCCTGAAGAGGGCGACAAGGCGGAAGGTACATAATAAATATTATGGCCGCCGTGAACGACTAAGCGAGAAGACATCCAGACCGGATGAAGCGATAGTCTGATCTGCAAATATAACAAAATGAAATTGCAGTTAACACAATGTCTCGCCGGATCCACCAGGAATTATATTCCCGGGTTTCGCCTAGTTGGTATGGTACCTGACTTGGGCTTAGGCATAAGGCAGGTTTGAGACCTGCAACCCGGATTGGTATAATAGAGATAAGATATGATTAAAAGTGTATGGAATGATGATTGTATATATTTCAAGGTTATAGATAAATGTACTGGAGAAGTGATACCAAATGTGAGATGGGCAAATGATGAAACTGGTGAATATGATCAATTTAAACAGATGAGAAAGGTAAATTAATATATATTGGAGATAGTCTTGAACCATTACTTAGAAGGCATATTGGTAATATAAAACTTATAGATGTAAGAGATTCACCATTACCAGTAGCGCAATGTCCTACATGTATTGCTGTAAATAAATAGGATAATATATGATAATAACAGTGGGATTTCAACCTTCCTGTTCAGAAAGTGTATACCAGATCTGTGGTGTAGATACTGATGCCGGCGAAAAAATTAAAGAATCTTTTATATCATTATTTAAAAATGAATATGAAAATAAATATACCGAACAATGGTTAGAAAAAGAATTACAAAGATTCTTAGAGATATATTTTACCAAAGACACAGAATATCATCTTAATTGGGTTGATCTTGATGATGCTCCCTATGGTAATATACTTATTAAGGCTGCTGAAGAACATGGATATATAAATGAAAGTGTAAGTGAGACTTCAGATGCTATTATCAGTGATGATGAAATGGTATATAGAATAGAAATGTTAAAAGAATATAAACAAATAGATACTTGACAAACCCAAATAAATATGCTATAATTAAATATGGAAGGTATTGTAAAGATATGTCCGTATTGCAAATCAGTATTAATAAAAGTAGAATGGTCCCAGTTTGGATATGATTATATTTGTAGTAAATGTAAAATTATTATAAAAAATTGAGGAGAAAATAATGGAAAAAAAGTATCAGAGATCAACAATGGAAAGAGGAATAACATACTCAAAGGAAGAGGAAAAAGATATTAAGGAACTATACATTGATCAGAATATGACTGGAAAAGATGTAGTAAAATTCCTCAATGATAAATACTGGAAAGGTAAAAAAATAAGAACCGAGAGAGGACTTGAGAGTAAATTCAAAAGATTAGGTATTTCAAAGCGTGATCATTCCAGTTATAAAGAAGGCAAGATAACACCACTACATAAAAAGGTATGGTATTTAAAAAAAGAAGTTGGATGGAGTTATAGTAAAATAGCTAAAAAATTAAATATGTCTATAGGAAGTATTAAAAGTATGATTAGTTATATGTCAAATTCTACTATGCTTGGTAAAATATCCATGGTTGATGCAAAGTTAACTTTGGGAAATGATGAACAAATAGCAGATAAAAGAACTAAAGATGAACTGATGTCAACAATTAATAAATTAGAAACACAATTAACAAGGGCCAAAGCATCAACATCAATAATTGTTGATACAGTTAAATCAACACTTGTTAAATTACCAACTGTAAAAATACCAGATATAATAATTAAACCCGGGATGCATAAACCTGAGACAGCAATGCTTGAATTTAGTGATTCTCATATTGGAGAAAAAGTACTTAAAGAAGATGTAGCAAATGTAACGGAATATAGCTTTAACCATTTTGTGAAAAGATTGGATGCATTAAGAGAAGGTTTATTTGAATGTATAGATATACAAAGATCTAAAATTCCAATTAAGATTTTAGATATAAATATGCTTGGTGATATTTGTTTTGAACCAAATACGCTTATAATGACAAAAAAAGGCTTAATTCCAATACAAGATATTAAAACTGGAGATGAAGTTTTAACTCATAAAAATAGATATTGTTCGGTTACAAAAATATATAAAAGAAAATATAATGATAATCTTGTTGGTATTACAACCACAGGAAATTGTAATCCGGTTTATATGACTCCAAATCATCCTGTGTGGACATCGGATTCATATCATGGGTACTATCAAGTTAAAGGATCTCTGGAATTTAAGCGATCCGATTCTCTAAATAAAAAATCTTTAGTATTTAATAGAATAAACAATGAATTTATTAGTGATTTTGATGTTATTGATTTAACGGATTGGATAAAAAATACAGATATTAAGATAGAAAATTATAGAATAATCACGACTCATAATCATTCAAATGATTGTAGTATCCCACAGGGTTTAAATGTGAATGATCAACTTTGTAGAATAATTGGTTATTTTCTAGGTGATGGCACGATAACTTTAAATAAAAAAAGAGGTATTATTAGTTGGTCATTGAAAAAAAATAGTAGAAAAGAAAAGAAAGTATTAGATGATATTTTACAATTTTGTAAACATTATGATATTAAATGTGATGTATATGATAATAGAGAATATAACACATTTAATCCAACCATTAATTCTAAACCTCTAGCCGAATTTTTTAGTACTTTTTATGATAGTAATAAAGAAAAAACATTACCTAATCTTTGGTTAAATTTACCATTTAATAAGTTAAAATATATCATTTATGGGTTTATTATGACCGATGGCAATTTTAGAATAGATAGTACAAATAAATTATATGAAATTCGTATATCAAATACCGCTTTGAAATTATTAGAAAAATTAAAGTATAGATTAGAGTTTGAAGGTTATATTTCAAATATATTAAAAACTAAATTACGAGAAAATCAAATTATAAATGGTAAAACAGTTAAAAATTTAAAAGATAGTTATAGTATGTCATTCTATTTTTATGGATGCCAGGATTTATATAAACTATTTTATGAATTTGATAAAAAACCAGAGCAAAGTTCTTTACATACTAAAATAGTTTTTGATTATGTTATAAAACGAGTTAAAAGTATAAGTTATAAAAAATATACGGGATATGTGTATAATCTGGAAATAGAAACGGACAATACATATATTGCAAATTCAATAATTGTTCATAATTGTACTGGTGAGGATATATATCTAGGTCAAATGAGAAATATAGATCTAGAACTTACAAAACAGGTTTTTGAAGGTGCACACACTATTGCCAATAAATTACTTTTACCATGTGCAAAATTTTTCGAGAAAGTCAGAATTAGAACAGTTTGGGGAAATCATGGCCGGGGTTGGGGGAAACCTGGACAAGTACATCCTCGCACAAATTTTGATTATATAGTATATTTATTTTTACAGAATAGTCTTAAGTACCAGAAAAATATAGAATTTTATATTGCAGAATGTCCGGTAATGTTATTTAAATTACCTGAGGCACAAAATTGGACACATTTAATATCTCACGGAAATGAGGTAAATAGTTGGATGGGAATTCCATTTTATGGAATTCAAAGAGATATGGGTAAATATAATCAGATGTTTGGTGAGAATATTAATTTCTGGCATACAGGACATTTTCATTCTGCGTGTAAAATAGATATACCATATGGACAACAAATTGTTAATGGTACATTCGTTGGTGGTTCTGAATTAAGTGTATTAAAAATGAAAACTAAATCTCAACCTAAACAGTTGTTATTTGGATTCAATAATGCCAGAGGAAAAACATGGAGTTATGATATACAATTAGAACCATTAACAAAACTTAAGATGGATGAAAATTCTATTTATACACCAACATATCAAGATAAAAATTAGGAGGTAAAAAATATGCTTACAGAAGTTAGTATTCATTTATATGGAAAACCAGCATGGGATTTAGAAATTGAAGTAGAATTCAATGCTGAAAAAATTATTAACATGGGTAAATATTTAAATGAATGGTTACCTAAAGTGGTTGAAATTGGAAAAAAGTTGATTGATAATGGATGGGAATATTATGGTGGATTATATGATGTAAATTTTACCAAAAATATAACAAAAGAAGAAACTAAGGAAGAATTAAAAAAATTAAACGTTGATTTAGATTGTGTTAATATTAATGAAGAAGAATTTGAAGATGAGGAAGAATCTGAAGATGATGAAAATATCAAGGAGGAAATAAATGGCTAAAAACATGAAGATTTCAATTAAAAGTAATGGTACACCAGATGGAACATCATTAATGGTAAATGGTGCCGATATAACAAAAACACAAAGTGTAACAGATTTATATTTTAATGCTTATGGTGATTATGTAAGTTTATCATGGACAGTGTTAGACGTGGATGATAAAGGTGTAAGAAAATCTACATCATACAGATATAGTACACCTGCAGTAAATCAAACCATTGAAGTTGCTAAAAGTTCAACACCACCTAAATTTATAGGTAAGGATTCTGATATGCAATTTGAAACTGAAAAAGATAAGATTAACTACGATCTAACAGGTACAGTTAAAGTATTAAGTGATGTAATAGATATTAAAGAAGATAAGTAAATTAGTCTAATTATTTGAACTATAATCTATAGGAACTAAAACAATCGTCATTTTGTTCCTAGATGACAAGGAGGACCATATGTATTCTCAAAGTTTTGCATTGGCAGTATTAATGGATGGTAAAGTAGTTAGGGAAAATTATGGGAATGTAAAAGTACCATTTGGAAGTGAGTATGAAGTTAGAGCAAAGAATAAGTATGCATCACCGATAGCATTAGATCTTTATATTGATGGAAAATTAGTAAATGAGGCCGGCCATATTCTAGTTGCGGCTAATAGTTTCATGGATATTGCACACTGGGTAGAAAAAAGTGGAACCGGAAGAAAACTCGTTTTTGCCAAACTTAATGATAACAGAGTTGAACAACCTGGTGAATGTGAAAATGGGATAATAGAAGCCAGGTTCTATAAACCACAAGCCAAAGTAGAATTTGTACCAAATACAATTATTATTAAAGAATCGGTCTGGCCATATTACCCAACATGGCCAATAATAATTCACGAACATCATCATGATTATTATCCGTCATGGCCGAATCAACCATGGATAACTTCTACTGGTGATAGTTGTAATGTTGTTTGTTCATCAGTTGACTCGCACTTGGCTGCAATTGAATTTAATGGTGCTACAGTTAAAGGTGAAGAGACTAGTAAAATTGAATATAGTAAACCTAGTTTTGATCTTGAAGTTGAACCCGTTGTATTGAAGTTGAAAATAATTGGTTATGAAGATAAAACAAAAACATGTTGTGGTAAGAAACAATGCAAGGGAGAAATTTATTGTTCTAAGTGTGGTAAGAAATATAAATAATTATTAGTACCGGGTGCTGATGACGATTCAGATTAAATGTTGGCTCTCCAATGTTCCCAACAACCCGGTTTTTATGTAAGGAGGGCATGAGACCAACAAGTATTGTAGCGACTGTGATCTTATGTGTAAATATAAAAAAGAGGGCAGTAAAGAAATGAATATAGAAAAAAATGGTAAAAGAACGATTTTAGAAAAAGCAAGACCTTTTGATGAATTACGAGCTGAATGGAAAGCCAAAGAGAAAAAAGAAAAAGAATTAAAAAATGGTAAGTTATGGTTTATCTATAAACCATACTTTGCTATTAGAGGTTGGTACTATGAGATAAGGTGTTTCTTAAAAAATTATCAACCAATTAAAGAAATAATATGGTTCTTTCAACGCGGCTGGCGTGGATATTCAGACCGGGACACATGGTGTTACTCATATTACTTAGCTGATGTTATTCAAGCTGGTTTAAAACATCTTAAGAAATATCAACATGGCTATCCTGGCGAATTCAAAAATGTTAAAGAATGGGATAAGGTATTGGAACAAATAATATGGACATTTCAAAAAGCAAAATTAATTAGTGATGGTGATTTATTATTATATACATCAAAATTTAAAACTCATGCTATTAAAATGTTATCGAAAGAAGACACAAAAAAACTTGATGTGGGATTTTCGTTATTCAAAAAATATTTTTATCATTTCTGGGATTAATGCCCGTGTAGCTCAGCTGGTAGAGCAATCGCCTTGTAAGCGATAGGTTGTCAGTTCGAGCCTGACCTCGGGCTATGGTTCCGGGATTGTGTAATGGTAGCACATTTCGTGATCCCGGAGTAGATAAGGAAAATAACAATGGCTATTGACAAAGATGTTAAAATATGCTATAATTAAGTATGGAGAGTATAAGTATGAAATGTGTACTTTGTAAAAAGGAAACTGAGAAAGGAGATATGGTGGAGAATGTGGGATTCGTATGTGAAGAGTGTCAGAACAAAGTCACCATAACATCCTACCAAAAAGAATACTACTTTAACAACACCATGAACATACAAATTAAAGATGATAAAGTGGATTAAGAGATTATTTAAGAGAAAAGAAATAAATAAAAAACCTATGAAATCACAAATCGTGATATCATCTTTTTTTAATAAAAATAATATATTTCCTGATACATATTTCTTTTATAAACCATTAAATATAGATGGCATACTTCAAACGTATAATAGTTATATAATAAAATATCCTATGGGTAGATATACAATAGGATCCTGGATAGATGAAATATCACAAAGATTTAATATTAATCCTAGAATAATTATATGTTTACTAGAAAAAAATAACATGATTACTACAACAAATCCAATATCAAAAGAAACACTCGACTTTGCACTTGGACTTGGAGTATCTAAATTCGAGTTAATATCAAAGCAATACAAGGGATTGGATAAACAAATATTTTATATATCTCAGAATATCAGAAGATGGTTTGATTTATACAGCATAAAAAATTGTGGCAAAGTAAATTGTATTGATGATAATGATATTGTTTCCAAGAATGCATTTACATATGCATTATATATGATAGAACCATATGTTGGTACTAATGATTTTTATCTTGTTCAACCAGTTAAAGACAATACTGGTATAGTTACTGGTATAAATAAAGAATTAAAATATAAAGCTCCATTTGGAGTATATAAATTCTGGGCAATATGGAACGAATGGTTTGAAAAATGAAAATACCTTTAGTTTGTTATACTGAAAAAGATAGTATAAATATTATTGTAGATAAGACAAAACAAAATATAGAATTTCCCATTAATCCCACATGCTTTATTAAAGATGGATTTAGTGGTTTAGACTATAGAGAAAGACCAATATGGGGAAAATGGATAGATTTATGGACAAAAGAACCTATTAATGTTTATAGAAAAGAATTTAGTAATACCGTAGATTGTTCTAGATTTTTCAGAAATAATAAAGATGGTGGTTATATATTCTCTTTACCATACCTGGAACAAGTACTTATATACGAACCTGATTTTTTCTTTCAATATCCTAATAATGAATCATTAATGACATTAACATTTGATATAGAAGTTCAACATGATGGTAAATCATTTCCTACAGCAGATACTAACCCCATTATAGCAATAGGATATAAAATAAACAACGAACAAACCAAAGTTATAGATTGTTATGATGAAAAAAATATAGATAAAGATATTATAATAAATTTTTTAAACATTATACAACAGTATGATCCGGATATTATAGTTGGATATAATGCCATGGGTATGTCCGGTGAAGGTTTTGATATACCATATCTAATAAAAAGAGCAGAAATACATGGACTTAATATAACTAAATTAACGCGCTGGGGAAATAAACCATACTATAAAAAAGATAATGAAATTGTATATAATATATATGGTAGATGTGTATTTGATGTATTTAATTTTGTTGTACGTGATACATCATTATTTGGAGTTAAAAATAAAAAATTAAAAACGATATCTGAATGGTATGATATCTCTACTAATAAATTTGATATGTTTTATAAAGAAGATAATAGTAAATATATTAAAACTGAAGAAGTAAGAAAATTAGTTGCCGGTGATGTTGATGCAACTTACAAATTATTTGAAATATATTTTCCACTCCAGAAATATTTAGCTGAGATGATGGGAATACCATTGGATAATATGGTTAATTCATATGCAAGTTTTGTACCTAAAATATTTATGGGCCGGCATTTAATTGAATTAAAAATGTTACCATTTCAATCCAATTATGATAGATACACTAATACTAAATTCCAAGCAGCATTAACTAATATGAAACGTCAAGGTTTTCATAAAGAACTATGGGGTATTGATTTTGCTAGTTATTATCCGTCTTTAATGGTTACATTTAATTTGTGTTACTCTCCAGATACTGAGGTATTAACAAACAACGGTTGGAAGATTTTTAAAGATGTTAAACATAATGATATGATATGCACTTTAAATCCCAAAAATAATCATATTGAATATATAAACTATAAATCGATACAATCATTTAATTATATTGGCGAAGTAATGTATGTTGTAAATAGTAAACAAATAGATTTAATGGTTACACCTGAGCACAAAATGTATATTGCGCACGGAAGAAGTAATAACTTTAATTTGGAAACAAGTAAATATATTTATAATAAACCAGTAAAATACAAAAGAGATGGTATATGGATAGGAAATGAAGTGGTGTATTTTAATTTACCACAATCATATCGCATACAGAAAAATCAATGGAATAAAGAAAGTAAAGTTATTTTAGAAGAAAAAAAGTTTAAAATGGATGATTGGTTGGAATTCCTGGGTTATTTTATATCGGAAGGTTGTACATCTCGCTACGATGGCCAATATAAAGTAATTATAACACAAAATCCATCAAACCAAAAATTAATAAAAAAATGTATTACTAGTTTAGGGTTTAAATTTTACTTATATCCAAATTGTAAAAATATAACTATATTAAATAAACAATTATATGATTATCTAAAGCCACTGGGTAAATGTAATCAGAAATATATACCAAAAGAATTTATGAGTTTATCATTTAGACAATTAAAAATATTATTTAATTCTCTTATGTTTGGAGATGGTAGCTATGATGGTATATATCCACGTTATACAACAACATCTAAAAGATTAGCGGATGATTTTCAGGAACTCGTATTTAAACTGGGTTTTGCGGCCACAATAGGTGAGAAAAATAAAAAAAACGGTAAACATTTGTGTTGTTATGATGTGTATATTTCTACTAAATGTTTAACACCAGGATTAAATACAAGAAAAATAAAACACGATAAATTTATAGAATATAATGGTTTAGTTTGGTGTTGTACAATGCCAAGGAATAACATAATATATGTTAGACGAAACAATAAACCGTGTTGGTCTGGAAATAGTCCGGAATGCGTGAAATTGACAACTTTTCTGGATAAAAAAGATGAGTTTGATTTTTTGAGTGATGGTAAAACATTATGGGCACGAATTCCCGATGAAAATTTTAACTGTGATGTTTTACTTAATATAAACCTAAAGAAAGACGGTTTCCTAAGAACTGAAATGGATAATTTTTTTGAGATGAGAGGAAAAATTAAAAAATCCATGGAAACAGCTGATGGTGGACAGAAAACTATACTTAAATCCCAGTCTGATGCCCTTAAGGTTTTGATGAATTGTTTCACTGAAGATATGCAAGTATTAACAACAGAAGGCATCAAATATATAAAAGATATTAATGTAAATGATAATGTTTATTCAATAAATCCCAAAACATTAAAATTAGAAATCAAGTCAGTTACTAATATTTATAAATATAAGTATGATGGTGATATATTAAATTTTAAGTCCAATAGAGTTAATTTATCAATTACTCCTGAACATAAATTAATAGTATCTAATAATTTTGATAAAAAAGTAAAATTTATAGAAGCTAAAAATTATAATCACAATTGGTATATTCCAACACATTTAAAAATTAAAAGCCGTACAAATTTGTATATAAATTTATTAGATTATATAAAAGATGATGTTAAATTGTTTTTAGATTATAATAATACTAAGTTTAATGATTTAAGATGTGTTAAAACGTTTTTAAACTCATTAAATATAAAATTAAATTTAGAAAAAAATAGTGATCTAAGTATTAAAAAGATATGTAAAATACAAGAAAAAGTTATGACATATGAAATATTGGAAATATTATATCAGAATGGATTTAAAGTTTTAGGTCAAATGGGAAGAAAATCAGCTAAGCAAAATATTTTTGTTTATAATAAATATTTTTCCAAAATAATAGGATATTATGTATCTGAAGGGTGTTTACTTATAAGTACCTTAAAAAAATATAAAAATAAAATATCTTATAGAGGAATAACACATAGATTAAATTTTGCCCAAGATTATAAAATACATAAAAAATATTATAATGATATTAAAAAATCTTTAGATATGTTAGATTTAAATTATTCAGCTAACAAAGACGGATTAACTTTTTGTTCTGATATATATTATAATGTGTTTAAAAACCTAGACATTGTAAATAAAAGAATTAAATTTGAACTATTAAATATTTTAAATATTGACAATTTATGGATAGGACTATATAATGGCGATGGAACAAAAGGACGTAATCTATATTCAACAAAATATAAAAATTTATGTGAAGATATTATGCAACTTTTATTAAGACTTGGTTATAAAGTAAAATATAGAATAGAAAAAAATATATATAGAATATCATATTTTAAAAACAATAACTATATAAAAAAAGAAAATATATTAAAGAAACATTATAATGGATATGTTTATAATTTAACAGTATCAGATAATCATACAGTATATGCTGGTAAAAATGGAATTTTTTGTTGGACTGGGCAATCAATTTATGGAACGTTAGCTCTTAACACTGCCTGGATAGGTGAAATGGGCACAGCAATAGGTATTGTTGGATTTGCACGATGGATATTATCAGAAGTTATAAAATATTATGGTAAAGCAGTAATAGCCTTCGATAGTGTTACCGGGCAAACACCTATAGTAATAAGAAGAGATAAAACTTATATTGATATAATAGATATATCAAGTTTAATTTCACCCAGTTATAAAAAACAAAATACTATAAGATATCTTTGGGTACCTAAAAACATAGAAGTTTTAACCAGAAATGGCTGGAAAAAAATAAAATATATAAAAAAACATAAAGTAAATAAGAAAATATATAGAGTTAATACTAATGATGGTTATGTTGAGGTAACAGAGGATCATTCATTATTTCTCAAAAATCGTAAAGAAATTAAACCTAAAGATCTAAAAGTTAAAGATGAGATAGAGATATCTAATATTCCATATAATAAATTAAATGTTGATATATCTAATAATTTTGCATGGTTTTTAGGTTTTCTTATGGCTGAAGGCGGAGTTTATTTAAATACTGGTAATAGAATAAGATATTCAATATGTATAAATAATCAAAACCTCAAATTACTAAAAAAATGTAATAATATATTTAAGCTAAAATATTTACAACAAATGTGTTTATATAATACTATGGATAGTAGTAATGTATATAAATTAGAATTGGATAATAAAGAGATAGCTTTAAATTTATATAACATGTGTTATACTAGAAGTGGGTATAAAAAAGTTCCGGAATGTATAATTAATGCTAAAAATAATATAAAGAAATCTTTCATTAATGGTATGTTTTCTGGAGATGGATACATTAAAATTACAAAAAAAGGATTAGTTGAGCGAATAGATCAATCCCATCATATTCTATTGGCTGGTATACAATATATAATGCATTCTATTGGTGATAAAACATCTATTCATATTAGAGATGATAAGATTAAAAGTTTATCGTTAATTAAGTGGGTTGGTAAACAAAAAAAGAAAAAACAAAATAAAAATCAAATAAGAAAAATTAAAATTTTATCAAATAATAAAGAAAATTACGTTTATGATATATCTACAGAGAATGGGACTTTTATTTGTGCCATGGGTGGAATTGTTTTGCATAATACCGACGGTATCTACATAGATAAGGAACCTAATATAGATGAAATAAATAAATTTGTTGCAGACTTGATATGGGAAAAAACAATGGTTAAAAGCAAAGTTAATTTTGAACTTAAAGGTAAATATTCGGGTTACTTTCACAAGACAAAGAATTATATACTTAGGGATGAAAAAGGTAAATATATCAGACATGGTGTATCAATAAAAAGTTCTCGCGCACCAGTATTTTATGATCAGATTATAGAATATATGTCAAAAGCTATTATTGAAGAAAAACCAGAAAAAGAATTAATTGAACTAAGTAGAATGTTATATTCTTTATCACAGTTTACACTGGAAGACTTTATACAAAGAACAAAACTAAATAAAGTTGATCCAGAACTATCCAAAGGTATCGAAGAAAATAAAGTTGGAATGTTACCAAATGGTGTATACAAAAATCCCCAAGCATTACAACCATTTTTAATGAAACGAGCCAGAGATATATTTAATAGAAAACTTAAGATAGGTGATAGTGTAGAATATTATAAAACATATGACCATTATGCATTAGCTGAAGAAGTTAATAATATAAAACAACTTGACATGGATTATTATAGAGCAATGGCCACAAAAGCATTGCATATATTCAGAATGGATCCTAAAAGTATTAATGATAAAATGCAACTTAAACTGGATTTTTGGTATAATGAAGAAGAATGTCCAATAGTTGAAAAAGAAATAGGCAAAAAAAAGTCAAACCCTAAATTAATAATAATACCTGAAGATAAAACTATGAGAATAGGAGGTAACCATGGTTAATAAATTATTAAAAGGAATCAAACACGATCAAGGTAAGTTAAGGTATGACCTACTCCCAGCAGTAGCAGTATCTAAAATAGTTGAGATATTTGGTTTTGGTGCAAATAAATATGGCGATTATAATTGGGCCAAAGGAATTAATTTTAGTAGAGTATATGCTGCTTTACAAAGACACATCAATGCATGGTGGAACAGAGAAGAAAATGATCCTGAAACTTTATTATCACATTTAGCTCATGCTGGATGTTGTTTATTTTTCCTTTTACATTACTCACTATATTACAAAATATATGAACGATTTGATGATAGACCAAAATATGATATGGACTTAAAAATATATAAACAACTGGAGGTAAAACATGAACAAATCTAATACTAATTATTTATTAAAAAAGTATCCGAAAATATTTATTCAGCATAAGTTACCTATGTCAAAAACTGCTATGTGTTGGGGGTTTCAACACGGTGATGGCTGGTTATGGCTCGTAGATAATCTCTGTGAGCATATCCAGAATCAAATCAAATGGAACAAATATCCACAAGTAGAAATCAACACAATTAAAGAAAAGTTTGGTACGCTTAGTATTTATGTAGATAATGGGTATGATGGATTACATGATGTTTTAAATTTTGTTCAACATCTAAGTTCAAAAATATGTGAAGATTGTGGAACAATTAAAAATGTTGAATGTAAAGAAATTAAATATGGGTATATCATGACATTATGTAAGGAGTGTAGAAAAAAATACATTGAAAAAGGAAAATAATATGAAATCAGAATATTCTATTTATTGCGCCCACCCAATTTCAGGATTAAGTGGTGATGAAGTACATAAATATTATTCAGAGATTATTAATAAACTTAGTAAAATGGGTTATAATGTAAAACATCCTATGGTAGGTAAAGGATATATGAGACCGGAAATTAAATTCAAGGCGCACGGATATGGTAATGCTTTATCAACAAACCATGCGATAAAAGAAAGAGATAAATGGATGATTATAAATTCAGATATAATATTAATAGATCTTACTTTAGCAAAAAATGTATCTATTGGATGTATTTCTGAACTTGCCTGGGGAGATTTACTTAATAAACACACTATAATAGTAATGGAACCATCAAATATTCATCAACATGCATTTATAATTGAAGAAGCAGATATTATATTTGAAACACTAGATGAGACAGTTGAGTATTTAAATAAGTTAATAAATGGTGAATTTTAAAGGGGGGGGGCTATAATGAATGATAATAATATAATAAAAAATAATATAAAGAAAAAACATCTTGCTGAAAAGATGAAGGCAGAAATCAAACAAATGGAAGAGGATAAATACTTTGAAGGTATACGTGTACATGGAGATCCCGGAGGACCTTATTTAATAAAATGGGTAAAAGAAAATGCACCTGAGTGGAATAAGAAATACTCTGCAAAAGATTTAAAAAAGAAAGTGAAAGGTATTAGGAATGTTAGAAAAACAATAAAACCTATGATGAATAGAATAGTAAGATTAATGACATTAGTTGATGCATGGGAAGAAATTGTTGAAATGGATTTAGAAGATTTAGAAAATAGTAATGGAAAAAATGGAGGCGGAAAATGAAATGCAATTGCAATAAAATGTGTGACTCATTATTAAAGATTATAAAGAGTAAAGAAAAAGAATTTGAAATTGCATATGCAAAGGGTGATGGTAGCTTAAACAAGATCAGGTTACAAATTTTAGATTCTATACATGAATTAGCATCAAAGAAAAACTGGTTTTGTAATTGTTATGCTGGTCAAGGTTTGCAGCATATGAAATCTATTATAGATAGTTATTATGAAAGAAGAGATGAAATTAAAAGTGAATATTCCGGTACAGCATACCAAAATGAAATATCAAAAATATTTGATAAAGTTAGTATGATACTATGCACGATAAGGGGATAATAATGAATATATTACTTGTTGAAGATAATATAGATAGAATTAAATGGTTCACAAATGAATTTAGTGGACATAATTTAATTATTAGTGACAATGCAAATAGTGCTATAAGTTTATTACGTGAAATAAAATTTGATGCAATATTTCTTAGTCATGACCTTTGTAATGAAGTATTTGTAGACTCTGAAGATCTTAATACTGGATACCAAGTAGCATTGGAAATACCAGATTCCATTAATAAAAATGCTGTTATTATAATACATAGTTGGAATCCTGCAGGCGCAGAGAATATAAAGAAAGTATTACCAAAAGCATTTTACATACCTTTTGGTACATTCACAAAAGAGGTATTTAAAAATAGAAATAAAACATAGTGCTATAGTGGAAATTAAAATAGATACTAAAAATTGGGAGGTATAATGAACGCAGGGAATATTCCAGTAATAACAATTCAATGTAAAACAATTCCGGAAGTATGGGAGAAATCATTAATTGAAACCTGGAATAAAGGTATCGCGGTAAAGACTCAATATGATAAAGCCGGGGATCCTCCCTCTAGAGATGTACTCATGGTTATGATAATTGAAGAACCATTTACAGAACCCAGAATACATAAATGTTTTCCTGCAGGATTGGAAAATTTAGAAATCTACCGGCAAGAAGTTGTTGATGGTGTGCATGATTACTGGATTAAACCTGAAGAAGATAAATGGACATATACATATCATCAACGTTTATTTAACTATATACCGGCATTAAGACTTACAGATAAAATTACATTTAATGGTAAAACCGTTGTTCCTTTGGGTGTAGTTGATAGAACATTGACTCAAAGTCCTGTAAATGGTATATTTGTAAATCAAATTAAATTTATTATAGATAGTTTGGCTAAATCTCCATACTCACGCCGGTCACAGGGAATAACCTATATGCCTTCCTATGACCAGGGCACTGGTGAACCACCATGTTTGCAACGCATATGGTGTAGATGTTGTTATAATGATAATAATGACTTAGTTTTGAATATGGATACCAATTGGCGGTCCAGAGATGCTTACAAGGCAGCATTTATGAACATATTTGCCCTTACAGACCTCCAAAGGTATATAGCTGAAGGAATATCCCAAAAGATAGGGAAAGAGGTTAAAATAGGCCGTTACGTTGATATTTCAGACTCTTACCATATATATGGTAGTTATTTTGAGGAATTTAAGGGTTTCCTGGAAACAGTGAAGAACCGTACATATGAAAGTAGGGTTTGGAATTCTACTGATGAAATTGTTCAGGCCGCATTTGAAGATGGCCGGGGTATACTTAAAAGAGAACGAGAAACCGGTGAGATAGGAAAAATGAGGTGAAAAATGAAAAACAAAATACCTAAAAATCTTGATGAATCAATAGAAATATTAATTAAAGGTAGTAAGAAAAAAGATTTAAATAAGTGGGCTAAAACAGATGAGAAAGATGCTGTTTATGGTTTACACTTTTCATCAGGTGTGTCAATGAGAAATAATTAAGGATGGTATGCCAAAATGAAAATCGTTGAATGTAAAAAATGTAAACGTAGATATAGATGTGTAGATGATGGAGATATTCTTAATTGTTGTGATGGATTAATGACTGTTCTTGGTATAGTGAAAAATGTAATTCTTAACGAAGGTGAAACTATAATTGACTGGTTATATAGATTATCAGATAAAGATTTCATGGAGAATAATAATGGATAAATGGTCAGATTCTGTATACCACAGTTTGGAGTGCATGCGCGAACTCAGTGCAGCTGAAGATCATCTTATACATAAATTATCAGAAGATAGTGATGATAAATTAAAGGAAATATTAGAAAAAATAAGAATCATAAGAAAAAAAATAGAGGGGAGTGCCTTGGGTGACTAATACATTACCAATAAAATAAATAAAACTGGAAATAGAACTTTAAATGCCGAAATTGTAATAACTAATACAAATAAATTTTTACTAGAGTATACTAAATCAGTTTTAGGTTGTGGTAGAATATATAAAACAATATCATTAAAATACGAAGATGTTCTATATAGTAAACTAAGAATTTTAAATAAAAAAGGAAAATAAATGGAAATTGAAGAGAAAGGGGGTTGTCTGAGATGTACTTTGAAACACATTCTAAAAAGTAAAACATTTCTTATGGAGGCCATTCAATTTGGATTTAAAACTGATGTTACTGTGGAAGAATTGAATCAAATTATATTAGATCTTGCTAATTATATTATAAAACAAAAGGAGTTAAAATGAAAACACGTGAATTGAAAATCAATTATAGAAAAATCATGGAAAATACAATTAGATGTAAACTAACTAGAGATGAAATAGTTCATCACAGGATAGAACTGCTGAAATTGAACAAATGCTTAAAATTAGAAAATCTATAGATGCTATGGATTTTCAATATAAACTAGATTTATTATTTACTCCAAGACAAAAACAGATTTTGTTTAAAAAGATTTTTCGTGAAAAATTATCCAAGACAGAAGGTGAATATTATAGTAGAGCAATTAAAAAAAAGATAAAGGTATTGGCAGATGATGATATTCATAGGATAGCACAAATGTTATTATATTGAAATGAAACTAAAATTTAAATAGAAGGAGACGCAATCGGTGAATAAATTAAAGAAACACCCTATATTATATAGAGCTAATAAAACACCATATAACTTAACTAATTCGCAGAAAGCATATTTGAAACATATTAAAGAATCAGAATTTGGAGAGGGATTATTCATCAAAGAACATGGTCAGAGTTTTGTATGTGGTGGAGATATTGATAATTGGGTAAGGACTCATGAAAAATATGAAAGAAAATATAATAGAAAATATAGAACTAAAATTCAATAAAATATTAGTTATGCTTGTAGGTAATATTGGTTCGGGTAAATCTACTGTAGCTAAACACATTATTAAAAAATTAGGTGCAGTTTGTATATCCAGAGATGGGTTGAGATATATGATAGGTAATGGTAATTATGTTTTTAATACTATATTAGAAAAATCTATACGCAAAATTGAGTTATTTGCACTAGAAACTTATATGAAGGAACTTGGAATAAACATAATAGTGGACGAAACTAATATGTCTGATGTAATAAGAAAAAAATTAATTGATTTAGCTAATAAATATAAGTATAAAAAAATTGCATATGTATTACCTAGATTAAGTAAAGCAGCATCCGTGAAAAGAAGATTATTAACTCCACATGGTAGTTTTACCAAGGAAGAATGGGAATATGTATATGATGGATTTGATAGTATATATGTGAAACCCACAAAGAAAGAAAGATTTGATAAAATTGTATATCATTCTAAAAATAAAGGAGGGAATAAATGGAAAAAATATTTATAGGAATAGGGTTATTTGTAGTATCTATGATTTTGGGTTTAGGAATAGGTTTGTTATTAGCATTTCCATTAATGTGGTTGTGGAATTATTTAGTTACAACAGAAGTTACTAAATTACTTTTCGGTGTTGATAAATTAACCTTTTGGAGATCTTTAGCATTATTATGGTTATGTGGATTCTTGTTTAAATCTTCAAATATTAATTCAAAATAATGGAGATTAAAAGGAGGGTATATGCCATACATAAAAAAAGAAAATAGAGAAAGATTAGATGTACCATTAAATCAATTGCGCATTGAAATAAAAAAACAATGTACTCCAGGAGAATTAAATTATATAATAACGATGCTTTGTAGGCAATATCTAGAATCAAGAGGAAAAAACTACACCCATATAAATGATATAATTGGTGTGTTAGAATGTTGTAAAAAAGAATTTTATCGTAGAATAGTTGGACCATATGAAGATATTAAAATAATTGAAAATGGAGATTGTTATTAAAAGGAGAATAACATGAATAAAAGCAAAAATGATTGTGAATATTTTGAAGGTAAGTTTTGCACTAAGGGAGATTGTAGAACAAATGAAACGTGTATAATATGTATCTTATCTATAATAGAACGTCATTTGTACGACATTAAAAAAAATCTGAGGCAAAATGATAAAACTAATAATAAATTTAAATCCGATGCCAAAACAGGCAGATAGATCCTGGATTAATTTTAAGATGTATAATGAGAACAGTAAACGTGCTGGGGTGATACTACACTATCAACCTAAAGAAATTACTGACTATGTTACTGCTGTTAAAAAAGATATACGAAAATATAAATTATCTATGCCCATTGACAAACCGATAGAAATATGCTATAATTTCTATATGGAGAGACCAAAGAGTAAATCAGAGAAAATCATTTGGGCAAAGTGGAAACCGGATATTGAAAATTTACTTAAGGCAATAAATGATGCCATTAAAGAATATTTTATGACTGATGATTCAAGAATTTGTATTATACACGCATATAAAAAATACGCTGAACCGGGAACATTACCTAGAACTGAAATTAAAATAAAGGAAATGGAGGACATATGAAATTGAATGTTAAAGTTGTTAAAAGAGATGGTACCATAGAAGATTTTGATATTAAGACAATAAAAATAGCAATTCAGCATGTAGCCAATAGCACACTTCAATTTACAGATAAAGATTGGGATCAGTTAAAACCATTACTTCAAAATGCATTCGAAAAATTTTCTGGTCAGGATATTATACATATTAGTGAAATTGATGACTTAGTAATGGAAACTTTAATATATTCTAACTTTAAAGAAATAGCAGTTGAATATATTAAAAAAAGAAAAACAAAAATATATACTGAAGTAGAGAAAAACGATCTAGGATTAAGTCAAGTTGGATTAGAATTACTTAAAGATAGGTACTTAGAAAGAGATGAAGATAATAAAATAGTAGAAAGTCCAAAGGAAATGATGAATAGAATTGCAACAGCAGTTGCATCTGCAGAAGACGCAACTGAAAAAAAATTAAAATATAAAGATGAATTTTTTAAAATATTATGTAATTTAGAATTTTTACCAAATAGTCCATGTTTAATTTCAGCCGGATCTAAAAGAAAGGGTGTGTGGATAGCATGTTTTGCATTTGATATACCTGATGATTTAATGGGTATGTATGATACATATAAACTAATAGCAAATACTTCGAAGTTAGGTGGTGGTGCTGGATTTAGTATTGCTGGTGTTAGAGAAAAAAACGCTTTAATATCTACTACACGTGGTAAATCAAGTGGACCAGTTACTCTTGTTCTTCCGGTTATAGATGCCACAACAATTGGAATTAAACAAGGTAGTTTCAGAAGAGGAGCAATAATGGCTATTATAGATAGCAGCCATCCTGATATTGAAGAATTTATAGATGCTAAATCAGATCCCAATGTTTTAACAAATATGAATATGAGTATATTAATATATAGTGATTTTATTAATGCTGTAAAGAAAAATGGAAATATAAAATTAATATCTCCGGCTACCAAAAAAGTTATAAAAGAAATTTCAGCCAATTATATACTTAGTAAAATAGCAACTGCAATGTGGGAAACTGGTGAACCTGGGTTATTATTTTATGAAAGAATAAATAAAGATAATCCCACACCACATTTGGGGGATTTACATTTAGTAAATCCATGCGCCGAGTCAACTCTTTTAAATATGGAAGCGTGTGTATTAGGATCTATTAATCTTGTTAGGCATTTAAAATCTGATGGTGATTTTGACTGGGATAAATTTTCTCACACAATAAAATTAGGAATTAGATTTTTAGATAATATAATTACTAAAAGTCCATATCCTGATATTGAAATTAAAAAGACAGTATTAAAAACAAGAAAAATTGGATTAGGTATCATGGGTCTTGCTGATTTATTAATTCATATGAATATAAAATATTCATCTGATAAAGCTATTAAATTTGTTGATAAATTAATGGGATTTATGAGAACGGTGGCTGAAAAAGAATCTGAAAAAATAGGTTCAGAAAAAGGATTATATGAATCTTATAAAAGTGGATGTCCTAAGAGAAGAAATGCTATAGTATTAACAATAGCGCCATCTGGCTCAATTAGTTTAATATCTGGAGTTAGTTCTGGTATAGAACCTAATTTTGCAGCTACTTGTAGCCGTACTTTATATACTGAAAATAAAATTATTAATATAGAACATTCATTAAAAGATCATGAATGTTTTGAAATTGCCCAGGGTATTCACTGGGAACAACATTTAAAAATGTTAGCTACGGTTCAGAAACATGTAGATAATGCTGTTAGTAAAACAATTAATTTACCCGAGGAAACATCAATAGAAGACATAAAGAAACTTATTCTTATGGGACATGATATGGGTGTAAAAGGATTAACAATATTTAGAAAAAATTGTAAAAGAAAACCACTAATAAAATGTGATGGAGATACTTGTGCATTATGATTAAATTTGAAGATATAGGTTTTGCCAAAGAAATTATATTGGATGAAGTCCATGTTATAAACACCGGTTTAATAGTTATTAATGTCTGTTGTCCAAAATGTGGATATAAACATGATATTAAAGTTAGAAACTGGAGAAAAAATAACTGGGCTGTATCAAGAGAAAATAAGTATCAAAAAGAGTTAGAAAAAAATAATCTAACTCTATTTTAACAAGGAGGAAGTAGACATGGAAGGATTAGTAAAATGGTTTTCGAGTAAGAAAGGATATGGTTTTTTACGCATGGAAGACGGTAAAGATGTATTTGTACATTTTTCCGCGATTAAATCAAGTGGTTTCAAAACACTTAATAAAGGAGATAAGGTTACATTTGATTTAGAAAAAACTGATAAAGGAGAAAAAGCAGTTAATGTAGAAAAAGTGGGAGGAAACAATTAAAAAACATTTAAATAGATTTGATGATTTATAGTTTTGAATATTTATTAAAAAAGTTGATAAATATGACTATTTACAATGTTTTGAGATAAATTTATGAGAACTGGATTAACAGTAGA
>Ga0210049_1001312_pt1 | contig 23079 bp, 20 predicted proteins | sample CryGeyCG2014_300_2_FD_183964 | JGI IMG/M metagenome (GOLD analysis project Ga0210049, IMG submission 183964) | Groundwater microbial communities from aquifer - Crystal Geyser CG06_land_8/20/14_3.00 (SPAdes) (version 2) | ecosystem: Environmental > Aquatic > Deep subsurface > Groundwater | place... | reverse complement strand
GTGGCCGGGCCGGGCTCTGGAAAAACAAAAGTTTTGACGCATAGAATTGCCTATCTTATCCAGCAAGGCATCGCCCCGCAAAATATTTTAGCCGTCACTTTTACAAATAAAGCAGCCAACGAAATGAAAGAGAGAGTGCAAAAATTATTGGCGCGCAACCGCTTTGCCAAGCCGGGCACGCCCGCTCATTTGCCGACTCTGGGCACTTTTCATTCTGTCTGCGCGCGCCTTTTAAGAAGCGAAGCTTCTTTCATCGGCTTTAAGAAAGATTTTGTCATTTTTGACGACAAAGATAGCCTCGCTTTGATAAAAAAAGTAATGAACGAGCTTGAAATTTCTGACGACCAATTCAACCCTCAAAGCATCCAAAATACGATATCAAGCGCAAAAAATGAACTGATCGGCCCTGAATTTTTTAGCCAGAACGCCCAAGGATATTTTCAGGAAGTTGTGGCAAAGGTCTTTGGGGCATACCAGACAAAATTAAAAAAAGCCAATGCCATGGATTTTGATGACCTGCTATCAAAGACTGTCGAACTTTTTTCGAGCCATCGGGAAATTTTGGAAAATTATCAGAATAAATTTAAATATATTTTAGTTGACGAATACCAGGATACAAACCACAGCCAGTATGTGCTCATAAATCTTTTAGCGCAAAAATACCGCAATATCTGCGCGGTGGGGGATTTTGACCAGTCAATCTACTCTTTCCGCGGCGCGGATTTTCGCAATATCTTAAATTTTGAAAAAGACTACCCGCAAGCACGCCTTGTCTTTTTGGAAGAGAACTACCGTTCAACCAAAAATATTTTAGAAGCAGCCCATTCAATTATCATAAAAAACGCCAACCGAAAAGAAAAAAATCTTTTCACCCAAAATGCAGCCGGTAATCCCGTCGTGCTTTTTTCTGCCAAAGACGAACAAGATGAAGGAACTTTTGTCATTGAGCAAATAAACCGGCTCAAAAAACAGGAGGGCTTAAGTTTCAAGGATTTTACGGTCCTTTATCGCACCAATGCCCAATCCAGAGCCATTGAAGAAAGCTTTTTGCGGTATGGCTTTCCTTATAAAGTCATTGGCACTTTTAAATTTTATGAACGCAAAGAAATCAAGGATTTGCTTTCCTATTTAAGATTCCTCCAAAATCCGCTGGATTTGCTAAGCCTTGAAAGAATTATTAATCTGCCGCCCAGAGGCTTGGGAAAATTTTCGGCTGAGGAATATTTAAAAATCGAGAAAATCTCGCTTTCCCAATTCACTCCCAAAAAATTAAAAGCTTTGGAAAATTTTCAAAATTTAATCTCCGATTTGCGCCAGACGGCAAAAATTTTGCCGCTTTCACAAACCTTAAAACAAATCATTGAAAAAACGGCACTCCGCGATTATTTAAGAAACGGGACAGAAGAAGGCGAAAGCCGCTGGGAAAACGTCAATGAACTTTTTACGGTGACAAAAAAATATGATCCCTTTACGCCGGGCGAAGGCTTGACCGCTTTTTTGGAAGAAGCGGCGCTTTTGTCTAACCACGATGAAGTGGAAACCGAAAAAGACGTGGCAAATTTAATGACCCTGCACTGCGCCAAAGGGCTTGAATTCCCGGTTGTCTTTATAATCGGCTGCGAGGAAGGGCTTTTCCCTCATTCCCGTTCCATGCTGGATGCCTGGCAAATGGAAGAGGAGCGAAGGCTTTGCTATGTCGGCGTCACCCGCGCCAAGCAGCACTTATATCTGACTTGGGCGCAACAGAGGAATTTATACGGCTCAATTCAGGTCAATCCGCCTTCAAGATTTTTGTTTGATATACCAAAAAACCTGATAGACTTGCAGGGAGAAGAAGGAGGATTGAACGAATATGATTTCTAAATTTAAAATGCAAAATGCAAAAATCAAAATGACAGTTCAAAATTCAAAATTTTACATTTTACATTGTCATTTTGCATTTTGATATTTAAATTTTACATTTACACAAACTATGGATCTCCTTTCTCCAAAAACAATCAAAGAATTATTAGCAAAATACGGTGCCGCGCCATTAAAAAGAATGGGGCAGAATTTTTTGATTAATAAAGGAGTGCTGGAAAAAATTATTGAGGCAGCGGGCTTACAAAGACCTGTTGAAGTCAGACTTCAACAGAAATCTCTGAAGTCTGACTTCAACAGGGAAGGCGTGGTTCTTGAGATCGGGCCGGGCCTGGGCTCGCTAACGCAAGAATTGGCCAAACGAGCCAAAAAAGTCATCGCCATAGAAAAAGACCGAAAATTCGCAAAAATTCTGAAAGAAACAATGAAGGAATATAAAAATGTGGAGATAATTGAAGGAGATGTATTAAAAATTGACATATCTAATTATATTCCCCCCTTTAAAAAAGGGGGGGTAGGGGGGATTTTACAAAAGAAAGATAAATCCACCCCAGCCCTCCTTTACAAAAGGAGGGAGTTAAAATACAAACTCGTTGCCAATCTCCCATACTATATTACCTCTCCTGTCATCAGAAAATTTCTGGAAGAAAAAAATCAGCCCAAAGAAATGATTTTAATGGTTCAAAAAGAAGTAGCCCAAAGAATCTGTGCCTCGCCCGTCCGAAGCTCCGCCGAGCGGAGCGAAGGAGGGCAAACCGCCCGCATGTCGCTTTTGTCAGTTTCAGTGCAATTTTATGCGGACCCTAAAATAATCAGCTATGTCAAAAAGGGCTCTTTTTGGCCGCAACCAAAAGTTGATTCGGCCATATTGCGGATAATACCTAAAGCGACACCGATACCCGGATTACACCCGGATGACACGGATAATAACGCCCCCCAACCCCCTCTTAAACTAAGAGGGGGAGCGAGAGAGTTATTGCCTGAGCGAGCGACGCCAAGCGGCGCGAGTCGAAGGCTATTCTTTGCTATCGTCCGCGCCGGATTTTCTGCTCCGAGAAAACAGTTGGCCGGCAATCTGGCAAAAGGCCTAAAAATAGAACGCTATATAATAGAAGAAGCGTTAAAGAATGCCGAAATCAGCCCGGCTCAGCGCGCAGAAACACTGCGCGTGGAGGACTGGATAAAGATAGTCAAATATCTAATTTCCAACAAAATTTTAAATGCCTAATGGTTAAAAAGTCCCGCTTTGCGGGACTGGACTGTCTGGCTACGCCAGATCTCGCGTAGCGAGAGAAATTGGTTATTGGAAATTGGAAATTTTAAATGGGTGTGGATAACTGACTGAAAATCGGTTATTTTTTTGTGGATAAATATAGTATAATAAGTATGCGAATAGCGTTCGCCCGGCCTTTGGCCTTGCGAAATGCTTGCCCCGTATAAAATCTTTGATTTTTGTTTGGGGCGAATGCGCACATACGAATTTATAAAAATGCCTTCAACCAAATCCAAAAAATTTAGCATTTTCGTGGCGATTTTGATATTATTCGCCGGCGTTTTGATTGGCGGTTTTTTGTTTATCAAAACCAGGGCCGGCTCGGCCAATATCAGCGACCAGTTTAACTATCTGCTCGGCAAAGAAAAAAATGTCGCGGCAGAAGATAAAAATATTGATTCCGATAACGACGGCCTGCCCGATTGGCAAGAAACAATTTATAAAACCGACCCGCGCAAACCAGACACTGACGGCGACGGATATTTAGACGGAGAAGAAGTGGCAACAGGATACGACCCTCTTAAAAAAGCGCCCAATGACATAGTGGTTAGTGCCAATTCTCAAAAACCGCGGCCTCTTCCCCAAAACCTGACCAAGGCATTAAGTTTTAAGCTAAGCCAATCAATTGTTAATGGCAAAATAAAATCTTTTAATAAAACCACCGGCCAGCCTTTAACGCAAGAAGAATTAGAACAAGAGGCCGGGCTTTCGCAAGCAATGGAAGAAGCGATTGGGCAACAAATAGACGAATTTATAATCCCGGATATTTCTGACACCCAAATAAAAATTTCCAGCCAAACCGGCCGGGCAGAGGCGCTTTCTTATTTAAACGAAATGGGCAGCGCCATTGGCAGAATCCCTAACAAAGACGAGCCGGAAATGCAGCTTTTTATAGACGCAATGGAGAGCGGCAATTTTTCAAAGCTGGAAGAAATCAGAAAAATTTATGAGCAGAGCTATAAAAACTTAAAAGAAGTGGCGGTGCCCTCTGACCTGGTTGATTTTCATAAAGGAATCCTGGGCGTGCTTTGGGTGACTAACAATATTTATGCGGCTATCAAAAACATCAGTCAGGATCCTTTAAAAACCACGATTGCCATTTCCCAATATCGGAAAATAGACGAAAGAACCAACAATTTAATCGCCCAGCTATTGGAGCGGATAAAAAAATACCAATAAATTTTTAGCATGTCTTTTTTCAATAAAAATCTTCGGTCGCGAAAATTTTTAGCCAGCCTGCTGGTTATCGCTTTTTTAATAAGCGCTCTTGTTTTTAATGTTTTGCTGCCTCCAAAACCAGCCAAAGCCTTGAACGCCACCCTGCCAATGCAGATTGTCCAATGGATTATGGAAAAAATTTGGGAGGTCAAAGACTACGCAACGCAAAATCTTCAGAAATACTACGATCAAGTTACTTCGCAAATTGAGCAATGGACCAAATTTGATATCTTGGATCAACGCGCGCTTAAAGAATCCTGGAATCAAACAAGAAAAGAACTGCTGGATGATTTGGTCAATAATATTCTTGATAATATCCAGGATACAGGCGGAGGCGAAACGGCTTTTGTCACTGATTGGGATAATTACCTCGGCGAGCAAACCGATGAATATTTCCAGGATTTTGTTAACAATGATTTATCCCAGGCTGGAATATGCGATACGTTCGGGCAAGAAGTGCGCCAAGAAATCAGCGCCGGCAATGAGCCGCCTTATACGACCCAGGCGCAATGCCCGTCAAATTATGACAGCGCTGCGCTTCTGGCTGGCACCAGCCAGGATTTTTGGGCTGATTGGCTCCAAATGATTAGGCCGGCCGGCAATCCTTTCGGCTCTTTTATAATTGCCTCTGATAAAAAATTACAGTTAGAAGCCTTAGGCTATACTGCGGAAACGGCCAAGCTGATTGCCAATCAAGGCTATCGGGGCACTGCCGATACGCCGGGCATTATCCAATCATACGCCTCTCAGCGCGCCAGTATGATGGACTTAGATTATTTGCTTAACTCAACTGACCTCAATGAATATTTTGGTTCGGTGATTGACGCTTTCATTAACCGGATTAGCAAAGAAGGGCTGGCTAATATGAAAACAAGCGACTATCAGCCCCAAGGCCAACCTCCTCAAGTCATATTGACCCAACCCGAAATTGACTTGGTCTACGTCAGAACCAATTATCAGGTCTTCCAATGGATTAAAGATATGGCCGGCTTGATTGTTGAAAATTTAAATAATTTACTGGCGCAACAGAAAATAAATTTGGGGCTGATGGAACAAATAAAAAGCCAGCAAGATGCTGTCCTGGCCTGCGGCAGAGGCCTGGACACTCCCTCTATTGACGCTGAATTAGCGCAAATTAGAGCCGACATTGCCAAATACGAAGCGAAGGTCAGCCAGGCAAACAATTCAACTATTCCCGCTTTTACCCAACTTTTGGCAGCGGCTGACGCGGTGATTGCGGCTGACCAAATCGGGGACCAAACAGCTGTAGAAGCGGCTCTGCAAAATTTCAATAATAAACTTACGCCGGCCATTAGCTCGCTCCAAACACTGATTGAAGAAACAACCGAGACAGACCCGGAAAGACTTCATATCAAGGCCGGCGATTATAGCTTACAGATAGTCCAAAAACAAACCGAATATTTTGACAGATTGGGAGACCCCAGGCTAAGCAGCAGGTATGATCCGGATTCTCTCTATGTTCAGCGTACGATAGAAACACAAAATGCATCCGGCATCTGCAGCTCTTGCAATCCTGAATGGAATTCCTGCTCAGATGCCTGCCTCACCGCCTGCTCCCGAGCGGGTCACTGATTTTAATTTTTTGATAACATAAAAATGGGTTTATCAAATTTCTTGAAGAAAAATAAAAAATTTTTGATAGTGGCGCTCTTTATCACAACCATTTTAACGATTTTTCTGTTTACCGCTAATAATACGGATGCCCAATCCCAAAATGTTACAAATCAATTAATCTGCTTAAAATCGCCAAGCGGCTGTTTATAAAATGCATCTATTAAACTTTTTCAATAAAAAACGTAAAAAAATTGCAATAATATCCTCTATTACGCTCGCTTTCGTTTTCTTTGTGTTTTTTATTATCTACGGTGGTCTCAAGGCAAACGCGCAAAGTAGGGATACCTGCGCGCAAGCAGGCGGTAGCTGTACTGCTCTATCAGGGAGATCAGGAACGTGTGTGTCTGGAGGGAAGCTTTCATCGGGAACAGAATATTTTTATTGTAAGGGTGAACTAACAGCTACCGAAAAAACTGCTCTGGCAATAGATGAAAAAGGAGCAGCTCTTGCAAATGCAATTATTGATGGTCTCTTTAAAATTGGTTTTAAACTAATAGACGTAGTGGCCTATGTCATATTCTTCGTTCTTGGCCAGCTTCTTGCTTTAGCCGGCCTACTTCTTGATTTTGTTCTAACAAAACCCGAGCTCAATAAGTTTGCCCTATCGCCTATTGTCCGGACCGGCTGGGGCATTACCAAAAACCTGGCCAATATGTTTTTTGCCCTGATTTTGCTGATTATTTCTTTTGCCACAATCCTGCGCATTGAAAGCTATGGAGTAAAACAAATTCTGCCCAAACTCATCATTGCCGCGCTTCTGATAAATTTCAGCTTGGTGATTGGCGGAGTCATTATTGATTTTTCCCAGGTTATGACAAAATATTTTGTTGACAAGGCGCTGGAAGGAAACGGAGGACAAACTCTTAGCAGCACCATTGCCAATAAAATGAATATTGCCGAGGGCTTTAGAGCTCGTAATGCAACCAATGCTCCACCTTTGAGCGACTCGCTTGATGGTCTTGTCACTTCTATCATCGGCCTTTTTGCCGGCTGTCTTGTCATTCTAATTGCCGCCTTTGTCTTTTTCGCTGCCGCGCTTCTTTTTATTGTCCGTTATATTGCTCTGCTATTTTTGCTTATTTTGGCGCCTTTGGCCTGGTTTTTTTATATTGTGCCTATGACCAAAAAATACTGGGATATGTGGTGGAGCACCTTTTTCAAATGGGCTCTTTTTGCCCCGGCTTACGCTTTTTTCCTTTATTTATCAATGATGGTGATAAAAAGCGGGGTAGTGACACAAGTTGGGGTTAATCCGGGCGCAGCGGCCGGTTCTAAGTTTTTTGGCCTATACAGCATCCCCACACTCATCAATTTCACCATCATCATCGGCTTTTTGCTCGGCAGCTTGATTGTCGCGCAAAAAATGGGCGTTATGGGAGCAGGAGCGGCCATGAGATTGGTCAAAGGGGCTGGCAAAGGATTTGGGAAATTTGCGGCCAGAAAAGGCACGGGTTATGACAGATGGGCTCCGGCCGCGACCAGAGCCGCCGGCGTGACATTAGCCGCTGTAGGCCTTAAGAAATATGGCGGCGCGCTCCAGGGTAAAGCTATCCAGATGAAAGAAAAACAGCTTGAGTCCAAAGAAAATAAAGCCTATGAAGCGTATATTAAATCCTTGCCAGCCTCACAAAGAGAAACCGAATTGAAATCAGCCAAAGGCCAGAACGCCCTTGTAATTTCCAAAGTGATGAAAGAGAACGGGGAGCTGCAACATGTCAGCGCAGATGTAGCCCAAAAAGCAGTTGCTACTTTGGAAGCCTTTGGTCGCAATAAAGAAGCTGCAGATATTAGGAGACAAAGACCAGAGACCAATAAGACGGCAACAGAAGTTAAAGACTCTGTTTCCAAGACAATCCAGGAAGGTAATCTTAATCTTATTTCAGAGCTTTCTATGCAAGATGACCGAGTGGTTGATGCTATCTGCCAGTACGCATCTCCGCAACAGATTGAAGCCTTAAGAAATAAATCGCCCAAATATGAAACGGAGTTGAAAGCTGGCCTTGCCCGAGTTGCCGCAACAACTGGCGCCGCCTATGCAGCCAAGGTAACTGCAGGCACAGCAACAGCAGCTGATACAGAACAAAACAATAAAGTCCAATTTGCCTATGCTTCACAAACAGGTGATATATCAAAACTGGATAATACCAAAACGGTTGATCCCGCAACTGGACTAGTTACCAGCCAAAGAATACAATGGGCACAAAAAGCTGGCGCCGAAGGATTAAAACGATTAGAAGCATTAGACGTTGATGTAGCGATGAATATACCACCAGGCGTGTTGAAAGAAGCTGTCCAAAAAATGAAGGGTAATGTTGCTCGAGATGTTGTGAAATACATCAAAGCAAGATCGGGTGCGGCCGCAAATGAATTCGCCAAAAAAGATCCGCTATTAAGCAGTATGGCTTAAACATTCTCTAATTATATGCCTGCCGATTTTTTAGAAAAAGTCAATACTCTTCCAGAACCTGTCAAAAATATTCTTTTTTCTAATGGACTAACAGAACAAATTTATAGTACTACTTCTAGTTATGGCATTAATGAACAAGCACAAGAAAAAATAGCCAAGCTAATCGGTTTAATATTTGTAAAAGATTTTCCATTAGAAAGAATGTCGGAGATACTTCAGCGGGAGTTACCAGTCCAGGAAGGAATTGCTGCTGGCCTGTCTCTTTCTTTAACGAAGGCGATTTTTTTACCCTTAAAAACTTTTTTTCCGAATGCCGAGAGTTTCATAGCGACCATGACGCAGAAAGCAATCCCACCAACTCAACCACCTCAAACATTAGGTGTAGTAAAAGAAGAGATACAAAATCAAAAAACAAATATAGAGAAACTACAGATAGTTCCTCCTGAACCAGAATTAATAGTCCAGCAAACGCTGGCCTCAGCTCTTTTTGAAAGAGAAGAAGTTTTGGCCAAACAGCTTGTTACTACCAATCCTATAAAATTCGCTGATTCGGAAATGCTCAAATTTCCTTCTGTTAAAAATTGGCTGACCGACTATTTAAAATTCAGAAATAATTTTCCCGATCAGGAATATTCTTTAATAAGGGCCAAATATATCAATGATACCCCAAACACCAAAAAATTAAGCGAAAAGGAACGTCTGATACTGGCTCAAATATTCAGATCCTATGACGAGTATACCGCCCTACCTTTTTCCAAAAAAACCGGGCAGCTGTTGGTTAACAAATTAGAAGTGCCCTCAAGCGCTCCGCCAAAACAGTCAACAGCTTTTCCTGCGCCACAACCAGCGGCTCAGGCGCCTCCCAGATTACCGGCTCAGCCAACTGGCGCGCCAATACAACAAACACCTGCTCCAACGTCACAAGCGCCAAAACAATTGCCAACCCAGCAGCCTACCCCACAAACGCCTCCGCCCCAGCAGAAAGATACTTATCGGGAACAAGTCGCGCCGCAGGATTTAGCCGGTCCGCAAGCGGCGCAAAGACCGGCGCCAAAATTAAATGGGAACATCATCAACTTGAAAGAACTCGGCAAGGAATAAAAGGTTCTCCCAAATTCAAAAATCAAACATCAAAATGCAAAATGACAGTGCAAAGTTCAAAAATGACTTTAAAGAGAGGCTATACCGATTTGTATTAAGACTTCTAAAATTTATCAGCTCTTTGCCAAGAAATGCGATTACAATAGTAATAATTAACCAGTTGATAAGAAGCGGCACAAGTATCCTGTCTAATTTCATAGAAGCCCGCGCCTCAAGCTCAAGAAAAGAATTCACAAATTATTTTCAAATCTGTTTAAAATCGGCCAACGAATCAAAAGTCTGGCTGGCATTATTGCGAGACACAAACAATGGCGATAAAAAAGAGATTAATGATTTATTAAAAGAATTGGACGAGATAAGCAAAATTTTTGCTTCTAGCATATTAAACTTAAAAGGTAAAAAATGAATTTTTAATTTTTGATTTGTCATTTTGATTTTTGAATTTTGATATTTGATTTAAAAGACACTATGCAATTTAACGTTCCTCAATTTTTAGATATTGAAGACAAAGTTATCGGGCCGCTCACTTTAAAGCAATTCGGCTGGCTGGCTGGCGCAGGAGCGGTGATTTTTTTGATATACTCGATGGTGCCAAATTTCGCTCTTTTTATCCTGCTTTCTATCCCTGTTTTTGGCTTTGGCATGGCCTTGGCATTTTTAAAAATCAACGGCCGACCTTTCATCAATATCCTGATTTCATTTGTTGCCTATATGTTTAAACCAAAACTTTTCGTCTGGAGAAAAAAAACAAAATAGCGACCCCGATATCCGAATTGCACCCGGATGACCCGGATTATGAAAAAATTATTGCATCAAGATTTAACATATAAGATAAATGGAGTATGCTTCAAAGCACATCGCGAATTAGGAAGGTTTTGCCGAGAACGACAGTATTGCGATAAACTTAAAGAATTATTAAAAGATGCTGGTATAGGTTATGAACGCGAATATGAATTAACAAAATTGAATAAAGCTTCGCCGATGGGCAACAGAGTTGATTTCTTAATAGAACACATTATTATTTTAGACATAAAAGCGAAGAAATTTATCACTAAAGATGACTATATTCAAATGCTTAGATATCTGGATGCAGCCAATATTGAACTAGGGATAATTGTAAACTTTCGCCATACCTATCTAAAACCAAAAAGGGTCTTGAATTCTAAATTTAAAAATCCGGATAATCCGGGTGTTACGTCCGGGTAATCCGTGTCGCTTTAAATGAACGGATCAAAGCAAAAAACAAGTATATTAAAAAAAATCCCGATTGCCGACATAAAAGACAGTGCGGTCTTGATGAAAGACAGCTCTTTGCGCGGGGTTTTAATGACCAACTCCCTTAATTTTTCCTTAAAATCAACCGAGGAACAGGACGCCATCACATACCGCTATCAGGATTTTTTAAACTCGCTTGATTTCCCGCTCCAGATTTTGATTGTGACTCGGAAATTTGATGTTTCCGATTACCTTGAAATGCTCGAAAAAAAAAGGAACGAACAGGATAATGAGCTTTTGAAAATCCAGGTTTCCGAATACATTGATTTTATTAAAGGGCTAACGCAGCTGGTCAACATTATGAGCACCTATTTTTATCTGATCGTGCCGTTTTCCCAAAGTGAAGAAACAAAAAAGAAAGCCAAAGGAGGAATTGGCGGCGCCGTCAGCGGCATTTTTAAAGGCTTTGGCAAAAAAGACGCGCAAAAAAAAGTCCAAAGCTATGACGAGCTTAGAGTCGGCCTTTGGCAAAGAATAGAATATATCTCTTCGGGTCTTTCGGCTATTGGTTTAAAAACAGTCGCCCTAAACAACGAAGAACTGCTTGAACTTTTTTATCGGGTGTACAACCCAGAAGCAAAAGAGAAGCCGAAAATGGAACCGGAAGTGCCGACCGAAAGCAAGTAAAACAGCTTCCACCATAAAGTATGGCAGAAGGCAACGGAACAACCGACATTGAAAATTCAAAAATCAAACATCAAAATGCAAAATGACAGTGCAAAGTTCAAAAATGACTTTAAAGAGAGGCTATACCGATTTGTATTAAGACTTCTAAAATTTATCAGCTCTTTGCCAAGAAATGCGATTACAATAGTAATAATTAACCAGTTGATAAGAAGCGGCACAAGTATCCTGTCTAATTTCATAGAAGCCCGCGCCTCAAGCTCAAGAAAAGAATTCACAAATTATTTTCAAATCTGTTTAAAATCGGCCAACGAATCAAAAGTCTGGCTGGCATTATTGCGAGACACAAACAATGGCGATAAAAAAGAGATTAATGATTTATTAAAAGAATTGGACGAGATAAGCAAAATTTTTGCTTCTAGCATATTAAACTTAAAAGGTAAAAAATGAATTTTTAATTTTTGATTTGTCATTTTGATTTTTGAATTTTGATATTTGATTTAACTTATGGATTTTCCTTTTTTCTCAAAAAAACCAAAGCCAGAAACAGCGACTCCGGGGCTAGAAGTAAAGCCCGCTCAAGAGGTGGCTGATTTAGTTGCTCCGCCGGCGCTGCAGATTAGCTCAAACCACATCCAGATTGGCGGCAAGTTTTGCCGGGTTCTTTTTGTTTTTACCTATCCGCGGCATTTGACAACCAACTGGTTCTCCCCGATAATTTCGCTGGACAAAGAAATGAACGTTTCTATGTTTATCCATCCGGCCGACACCAATGTGGTTTTAAACCAGCTGAGAAAAAAAGTAACCCAGGTGCAGTCGCAAATTTCAATGGAACAGGAAAAAGGCAAGGTCAGAAATCCGATGCTGGAAACGGCGCTGCAGGATATGGAAAATTTAAGAGATATCCTGCAGCAGGGAAGCGAAAAGTTTTTTTATTTTGGCATCTATATAGCCGTGTTTGGCAATAGTTTAAAAGACTTGGACGAAATAGAAAATGAAATCCGTTCTTCGCTTGAATCAAAACTTGTTTATGTCAAACCAGCTTCTTTCCAGCAGGAAGCGGGCTTTACTTCTGTTCTGCCTCTGGCAAAAGACGAGCTTGCTATCAATACTCCTTTAAATACCGCCCCTATTTCAAGCACCTTCCCTTTTGTTTCTTCTGACCTTTCGCATAATAAAGGAATTTTATATGGCATTAACCGCCATAATAACAGCCTCGTCCTTTTTGACAGATTCGCCATGGAAAATGCCAATATGGTCATCTTCGCCAAATCTGGCGCCGGCAAAAGCTACACCGTCAAATTGGAAGTTTTGCGTTCGCTCATGCTTGGCACCGATGTCATTGCCATTGATCCGGAAAACGAATACCAATATTTAACCGAGACTGTCGGCGGCTCCTATATTAAAATTTCCATTAATTCGCCAAATCATATAAATCCCTTTGACTTGCCTCTGCCGGGCAAAGACGACCAGCCGGCTGATCTTTTGCGCACAAATATCATAAACTTGGTCGGGCTGCTGCGAATAATGCTTGGAGGGCTAACGCCCCAAGAAGATGCGATTTTAGACAAAGCGCTGAGCGAAACTTATGCTTCGCGCGATATTACTCCTCAATCCGATTTTTCCAAAGTTACCGCGCCTCTTATGGGCGACTTAAAAACTGTTTTAGAAAATATGGAAGGCGGCTTGCCTCTTTCCCAGCGGCTTGAAAAATACACTTCTGGTTCCTACGCCGGATTTTTCAACCAGCCGACAAATATTGCTGTCAAAAACAAAATGGTCACTTTTTCCATCCGCGACATGGAAGAGGAGCTGCGGCCGGTGGCCATGTATGTCGTTTTGCATTATATCTGGAATTTGATTCGCGCCCAGCTTAAAAAAAGAATTTTGGTGGTTGACGAGGCCTGGGTTATGATGAAAAATGAAGACGCCGCTTCTTTTATGTTTGGCATTGCCAAGCGCTGCCGCAAATATTTTTTGGGGCTAACAACCATCACCCAGGATGTGGCCGACTTTATGGCCTCTCCTTACGGCAAGCCGATTGTCAGTAATTCCTCAATTCAGATTTTAATGAAACAGTCACCTGCCACGATTGACATAATAAAACAAACATTTAATCTAACCGACCAGGAAAAATATCTGCTGCTTGAATGCAATGTCGGAGAGGGTATATTTTTTGCCGGCCTAAAACACGTGGCCATAAAAGTAGTCGCTTCATATTCAGAGGACCAAGTTATCACTTCAGACCCGGCCCAGCTTCTGGAAATTGAAAAAGCAAAGACAGAAATGGCAGAAGAGGAAGCAGTCCAGCAGCAAAAGCCTTTAACCAACGAACCGGCATAATAAATTAAAAATGCAAAGTGCAAAGTGCAAAATGACAGATTAAAATGTAAAATTAGCTAAAGTCAAAATTCACCCAATATTTATTAATTTTTGAATTTTGCATTGTAATTTTGAATTTTGAATTAAATTTATGCCTACTGCTGAAGAATTATACGAACAACAATTTAATGAAGACAGGGCAAGACAAGAACAGCCTGCTGTCCAGGGCAGAGCCCAACAAACCAAAGCCCAAGAACCAATAACTTTCCCTTGGCTTATGCTTTGCGTGGCCGCTCTCTTTGATCTAATAAGCCTGATTCCTATTGTCAATATCTTCAGTGAAATATTAGCCGGGCTAATTCTTTGGCTCTGGAAACAAAGCTATAACTCAAAAACAAATCCTTTAATAGATATCGTTGCCGCCAAAATTGTAGATTATATATTTTTAGACATTCTACCTTCCAATATATTCACAGTTGTCTATGCGTATACCAAAAAGAAGACTGCGTCTAAAGCCGGCTCCAAAATTGGCGGCAAAATAATAACAAAACTGGCAACATAATTTTTTTAAAAGTTACCATATTATGAAAAAATATCTTTTATTTTTTATCTTAATTTATTTCGTCCTGCTTTTTCTGCCTCTGGCTGTTTCGGCCATTGAATATCCATTCGGCACATTGGGCGCCAATCCGACGCCCTGCGAATACATGAAAACTGTTTTTGTCTGGGGTTTGGGAATTGTTGGCGCGCTCGCTGTAGTAGCTATTGCTTACGGCGGATTTAGGTATATGGTGGGCAACGTGCAGCCGGGCAAAGAAATCATCTATTCGGCGCTTTTGGGCCTTCTGCTTTTAATGGCATCCTGGCTGATTTTATACACAATCAACCCTGACCTTGCCACAATGAAGTGCGAGTTGCCATCTACGGGAACCACTACTACAGGTACTCCAAGCACTGGTACTCCTACTACTGGTACTCCCAGCGGCACCTTGACCGAGCAAGCGGCCAGAGATAGGCTCGCCAGCGACGGTATAGGCGTCAAAGCCGACTGCCCGGTTGGCCAATCGACAAATTGCGTTGACCTTGAAGGCATAAAAAGTTCAACCCTCACAGAAGTAGAATCGCTTGCCAGCCAAGCTGGGAAAGACAATGTTTATGTTACAGCCGGCACAGAAGGATGCGGCACTATCCATGCTACAGGACTCAGAAGCCATTGCACCGGCGATAAAGTTGACATAAGGCCAAATGCGACTCTTGATAACTATATTCAAACTAATTATACATATGTCGGGACAAGAAGCGATGGGGCAAAACAATACAAGGCTCCTGATGGCGCAATTTATGCCAAAGAAAGCGATCATTGGGATGTTTTATCCGCATAGTATGATGGCTAGCGACTCAACGTCATACATTTTATTTTTATGAGTGTCAAAAAAGTTTTTATTATTTTTATCATCCTTTTAGTTTTAGCCGGCGGAACGCTGGTTGTTTATAATCTTTTTTTGAAAAACAGAGGCAATGCGCCGGCCCAAAGAGAAACTTCTTTCCCCGAAACAGAACTTAGTTTAAAAATTAATGCGGTCAGCAAAGAAAAAGCTCTGGCGCCGGCAATTGGTGAAGACGGAAAAACGATAAAATATTATCTGCAAAAAAACGGCCTTGTCTTTTCTTCTTCTTTTGACGGCTCAAACATAGAAACCCTTTCAACCAATGAGCTTAAAGATTTATCAAAAATTATCTGGTCTCCTGATGCAAAAAAAGTCATTGGAATTTTGGGCAGTGCCGCAGCAAAAAAATATTTCTATGACCACGAAACAAAAAAAGCCGTTCTTCTAAATGAAAACATACAATTAATTGCCTGGGCGCCTTCAAGCCAAAAAATCGCTTATCATTACGAAACTCCCGACGGCCAATACAACAATATTAATATCGCAAATCCCGACGGCACTAACTGGCGCAGCATTTTCCAGACCCGCCTGACAGACTTAATTATTCAATGGCCGTCCCCTGATAAAATTTATATTTTTAACAAGCCGAGCGGCTCAACTCAAAGTTCTTTGTTTGCCATTGACCCGGATTCCGGAGATTTTGCTAAAATTCTTTCTGACCTTTATGGATTAGCGGCAAAATTCTCGCCCGACGGGCAAAAGATGATTTATGCCTCAACCGAGCAAAACGGCAAAAATTTAAAGTTATACGTGGCTCAAGCAGACGGCAGCCAGCTAAAAGAGCTTCCTCTCAAAACCTTGCCTGAAAAATGCGTCTGGTCGCTGGATAACGAAACGCTTTTTTGCGCGGTGCCTCAGCAATTTTCCGAACACGCGGTCTGGCCCGATGATTATAATTTGGGCAGGATTTCTATCAGTGACGATTTTTATATTATAAATGCAAACTCTCTGCAAAAAACAAAAATTGCGGGGCCCGGAACCGCGCAATCATTTGACGCTCAAAATTTAATTCTTTCGCCAAATGGCGACTACTTATTTTTTATCAATAAAAAAGACGGATTAGTCTATAATATTAAACTAGAATTACAATGATTTAATTGTCTCAATTTTTCTTTCAACATTTGGCAAAGAAATGCCAAGTGCTACTGCCAGCCAGAAAACGACCGCCAGGTCGTTTTTAAAATAAGTGGTGTCTGCTAAACCATGAATCAAAATATAGCCCATCAGCATTATCAAAGTTGCTGCAAAATAATTTGATTTTTTTAACAGCCCGAATAATTTTTTGAAAAAAATTGCTAAAAGCCAGATAAATCCGGCCAGGCCCAAGAGCCCAGTTTCCAACCAAAATGCCAAAAATAGATTATGGGGCTGGGGCGCTGTCCATTCAAGATAAGGGGTAAAAAAATAGCTCTGGTATCTTAAATAATAATCCTGAAACATTCCCGGCCCGATACCCAAAACCGGGTGGTCACGGATTATTTGCCAGGCGGCCCGCCAAATCATTATTCGCGATTGCCAGGAAGAACGGTCCGAATATAAAAAATTATTTAACTTTTCGCTATTTAATTGAAGCAAAGATAAAAATCCTGCTAACGCAATAAGCAATAATCCGCAAATAATTAACGCTCTTTTTTTATTTTTAGCTCTGGCAAATATCCAAAATATTGCCGCCAATATCACGGCCAGCCACGCCGCATAAGAAAAAGTTAAATAAAGAGCCAGTCCGGAAACAATAAGGATGACCAAAAAAAACAGCCTTTCTTTTTTTGGGCCGGACTCAAGCAATGCCAAGCTTAGCAAAAAGCCCGGGGCCAAATACATTGCCAAATGATTGGGTGACAAAAAAAATGCGGCTAATCTGCCGTCAAAAGTGAGCCTGCCCGTCAAAAAATAAAACAATGCAACTGCCGCGACCAAGCCGCAAGAGTACGCGAGCCAACGAAACATTTTTTTTATTTGCTCGCCTGTTTTTATTTCTCCGACAATTATTAAGGCTAAAATTAAAGGCGCGACAAACCAGCTTTTTAAAATCCCGGCGCTGATATTTAGGTTCTGCGAAAACAAAGCAGAAAAAATAGTTCCGATTAAAACAATAAGAGCAGGCAAAGAGATTTTTTTAATATTTTCCAAATTGATATTTTTATATTTTTTCTTAAAAAACCAAGTTAAAAACAATAAGCCGATCAGTATCTCCAAAACATTTGTGGGAATAAAAAAAATCTTTATCTTTAAAAGATAAAGCGGCAACAAAAATATAATAATATAAATCGCGCTTTCAAATCTTTTTTGGGACAGCCAAACAAATCCTGCCAATCCAAGGGCAAGTCCCAAAAGCGCATAAGTTGAATTAAGCCAAACGCTCATACCAGGTAGTAGAAATTCGACTTAAAATTTAAATTAGACAAATTAGATTTAAAATCTTGATTTATACAAAGAGATGGTTTCAAAAGTGCCAAAATAGATTCGACAAGCTCACTATAAATTTTATTCCCTGAGCTAGTTTACCCTGAGTTTATCGAAGGGAAGGGTAAAATTTTGGCAGAAAACCAATGAAATTAGCCTTCGACTCGTCCCGATTAGCGGGACTCGCTCAGGCAATAACGAGTTTTGAAACCATCTCAAAGTGTCAAATTGTGAATGTTTTTTGCGCGTCCCGATTAGCGGGACGCGCTGTCGAATTTTCCAAGTAGTAGAAATTCGACTCGTTTTGTATTTGGTTGCCTTCGGCAACCAGTCGAATTTTCACTACCTGATTTTCACTACCTGGCAGGTTTTAAACTTACGCTAACCAGCGCAAAAATTATCATTAAAGCCGCCAAGATGGTCGGGTTAAAAATTGATGTTTCAAAAAAAGAATGAACTAAAAAATAACTCAATGAGCCCAGCAGTCCTATTTTTAGAGAAATCATTTTGATTTCATCATTTTCAATCCGCCTTCGTTTTAATGATTTAGCCAGCTGATAAAAACTGCCAAAAAAGAGAAGCAGCCAAGCGGCCAAACCAAAAATCCCCGTTTCTGAAGCAATATCCAGATAAAGATTATGGCTGGTGATCGGGCTGCGGTATAAGCTTAAGGGGTCCACCGTTTTTGAATAATTTCCGAGCCCTACTCCAAAAATCGGCTTCTCCAAAAATATTTTAAAAGATTGCTGCCAAATCTCAAGTCTGCCCAAAGAAGACCCTTCTGAAATTAAAAAACTGGAAATAAAACGGCTAATCACCGCCTGACCAAAAATTATTAAAACCAATAAAAACAAAATAGAAATGGCCGTTATTAAAAATTTTTTCTTTTCTTTCAAATATCGCCAAGAATAAAGCAAAACAATAAATACGGAAAAAAATAATCCAAAGTATCCTCCGCGAGAAAATGTTAAAAAAAGCGCAACCACCATTAAGACATAAACGCAAAATAGCTTGAGGTTTGTTCCTTTCTGAAAAAGCAGCGTTGCCAGCAAAAGAGGGGAGCCAAGGCCGATAAAAAAAGCCAGCATGTGGGGGTCGGGGAACAAACCAAAAGCGCGCATTAAGGTTTTGCCTCCCACATTAACAAACCAGCTGGGATTTTGGGCGACCAGGGCGGAAAATGCCTTGCCCCAAAAACTTGGACCAATTTTTTGGGAATAAAATTGGATTAAAGCCGAAAAACTTATAAAAAACTGGGCCAGAAACTGAATCAGCGCAATTGATGCTGAGATAAAAGTGCTGGCTATAAAAATGTTTGTCAGTTTTTTTAAGCTGCTTTTTTCGTCTGCAATACTGGCAACCAAAAAATAAAGAGGGAAAATAGACAAAAAAACCGCTATTTTTCTTGCCCCCCAACTAAATTCCTGAGCAAAAAGTAAGGAGGCGACGCTGACTGCCAAAATTGAAAGCAAACCAAACCCCTGGAAAGGAGAAATAAAAAGCCGCTTTTTAAAAAAAGCAGCGGCAACCAGCCAAATCAAAAAGAACGCTAGAATCAAAATCCTGATTAAGGCCAAATCAATTTGCGGATTCAAATTAAGCGCAACGCCGAAGGGAATATAAAAAACAAGTACCAAAACACCAATTTTAAAAATATGCCAAAATTTTCTTTGATTTAAAAAAATATAATTTTGGGGAGGCAAATTGATTTTAGCCCGGCTTATCATATCTGTTTTTTAATTAAAGATTTAACGTCATTTACAGAAACTGCTTTAAATGCCAAGAGAGCTGGGAAGTATACCAATACTGCCAAAATTAATAGAATAAAAATGTTTAATTCTCTGGCAAAATAAAGAATCAATGACATCACCAAAGAAGCAAAAAATATTTTAAGCAAAATTCCAAAATTAGGCATATAATTAACGGCTTTTTTAATTACGATCAACATCAAAAATGTCACCAGCGCTTCCGTAAAAAGGGTTGAAGATGCCGCTCCCCAATAAGAAAATCTGGGTATCAAAATTAAATTGACCGAAAAATTAACAATTGCTCCCAGGCCATAAATTTTAGCCAGGGCTTTTTGCTTATCGAGAGCAATAATCATATTTGAAAATAGACTGCCCAAAAATATGATGGCCGTAGCAAAGATTAAAATATTTAAAACACCAACGGCCGCTCCAAATTGCGAACCGGCGATTAATGCGATAATCGGTTGAGATAAAATCAAGCCGCCCAAAGCCAGGGGCATGGCAAAAGTCAATAAAATATCCAGCCCTCGCTGAGCGACTCTTTTAAATTCTATCTGGTCGGTTAAGGCATATCTGGACAGAAGAGGCATTATTAGTCCGACAAACAAGGCTGGGAAAAAAATCAGGCTTTCCAGAATTTTATAAGCTACTCCATAAATTCCAACATCGCCAGGCGGTTTCATTAAAGAAAGCATGAGTGTGTCAAGTTTGAAATAAATCATTACAAAGACTGCCGAGATTGCCAAAGGGAAACTTTCTTTTATAATTTTTCTCCAATAAGGCAGATTCCAGCGGATTTTGACAGAGGTATATTTTTGAACAAATAAAAAAATCAGCAAAAAATTGGCAAAGCTGCCGATGCTCGTGGCTAAAATAATATTGAAAAAACCCATGTTTTTGAAAACAAAAAAGCCGATTAGGCCAACCTGAACTACCCGACCCGCCAATTCCGCTATCGCCGCTTTTTCCATCTTTAAATATTTTTGAAATACCGTCACCAATACCTGGGAATTAGAAAGAGACCAGAAGCCAAAAGAAGCCAACGCAATCCCAATTTTTGTCTGGAAAGAATAAGGAAAAAACCAGGCGATTGCGGGTGCCAGTCCAAAAATAAAAAGGCCGCTGAAAAATCTGAAAGAAAATGCATGACTGACAATTTCAGATTCAGCCGCCCCTTCTTTTGAAATCTCCCGTAAGGTGATTGAATAAAGACCCAGGTCCGCCAGAACGGAAAAAATATATAAAAAGGCCGTGATGATGCTGTAGTCGCCGAAGCCATCCTGGCCTAAATATCTGGTTATTAAACCGATTGTTAAAAGCGCAATTGCCGTGCCTAAAATCCGCGATCCGGCAGAAATAATTGTGTTAAAGGCAATCCTTTTAGCCAGCATTGTTTAAGGCCACCAGGCAGCAGCCCTTAAACGGCCTCACTGCTTGGCTTGATTACTACTTTTCTTAATTGCCCTTCGCCCTGGCTCTCGGTTTTAACTCCTTCAAATTCCTTAAGAATTAAATGAATAGTCCTGCGTTCATAAGCAGGCATGGGTTCCAGTATTTTAGTCTGGCCGTTATCTACAACTTCTTTTGCCAAAGACAATGCCATTTCCTTTAAAAGGCCGAGGCGATGGGTCTTATAACTATTAACGTCAACTATGAAATTTATTGCATCTGGACCTCTTTTTTTATTAACAACAATCCTTATAATATGCTGCAACGCCGACAAATTTTCTCCGCCCTGGCCGATTAAAAGCCCCGCCTCATCGCTTTGGATATTGGCAATCAAAAAATCCGGCTGGCTTGCGTCAATTTCAATTTGCGCCTCAAAATCCATTTTTGAAAGCACCTCCTGGACTGACTTTTTTAAATTATCTGCGAGATTATTATTGTCCATTTTTTTTCTTTAAAACAAAGTACTGCTGCACGATTCCAAAAACAGTCGTGGCAACCCAGTAAAGGCCCAGGCCCGCCGGCAGGGAAGCGGCAATAAAAACAGTAAACACGGGGAAAAAATAAACCATCTGTTTATTCATCACGCTTGAAAAATCGGAGCTCTGCGAAGCGCTGGTTTTTGGCATTAACATCTTTGATTGGATGAATTGGGCAATACCGGCCAAAATTGCCAAGATTATGCTTTTTTGGGATAAATCAAGTATTCCCAAAAATGTGTTATTAATTATTTCCGGACGCGCAACAAAACTGTAAAGCTGGGTTAATTTCTCTGGATTCAGACCCGCCCTTAAAACACTAAAAAGACCCCAAAGAATGGGCAACTGGACTAAAATTGGCAGACAGCCAGAAGCCGGATTGATTTTATGTTCTTTATATAGATCCATCAAAGCCTTGCCTTGTTCTTCTTTGTTGTTTTTGTATTTTTGCTGAACTTCTTTTACTTTGGGCTGAATCAGTTGCATTTCTTTCTGGGATTTTATCGCTTTTTGATTTAAAGGATAAAGGATTATCCTGATTATCACTGTCAAAACAATAATCGCAATCCCAAAATCATGACCCGGCAGGACATTATATAAAAAAATTAAACCGTTAAAAAGCGGCCTATATATTACTTCATTAAATAATAAACTTAAAATATTCATCTAATATCAATCTAACTTAAAATCTGAAATCCAAAACTTTTTTAAGGTCTGGATTTCAAATTTTAAATTTGTCCGGCACAGGATCCCAGCCGCCTGAATTGAATGGATGGCATTTAAGAATCCTTTTTATGCCCAAAAGCCCGCCTTTTAAGATACCAAACCTTTTTATCGCCTGCAAGCTATAATGAGAGCAACTCGGATAAAAACGGCAAGTGACAGATCTTGGTACAAAAACCCCTTGATCCGGTGAAAGAAAAATCTGATAACCTTTAATCATCGCCAAAATTATTCCCTTAGGGACATATCTTAGTTTTCCTAAATATTTGTTCAACATTTTTTATTAAATCCGGCTGTGTTTTACCGACTATTTTTGGCTTAACAATAAATATAATATCGTATCCTTTTTTAATCGAGGAAGTAAATAATTTAACTGCCTCCGTCAATCTTCGCCGAATTTTATTTCGGACCGTGGCTTTTTTTGAAACTTTAAGACTGACTATAAATCCAAAACGGCAAACATCCAAATTGTTTTGCAAAAATATCATCTCTGTCAAATCTCCGGCTGCGCGCTTTCCATCCTTAAAAACCTTCTTAAAGTCAGCTGTTTTTTTTAGTCTGTTTCTTTTAGCAAACATCTGTTAAACGCTTAACCGATAGCGCTTTTTGTTCCGTCTTTTCCTCAACACTCGACGGCCCCCAAACGTTCTGGATCTTTTTAAAAATCCATGGCTTTTTTTACGCTTTCTTTTTTTGGGCTGATATGTTGTGCTCATACCAGGTAGTAGAAATTCGACTTTAAATTTAAGTCGTCTAATTTAAATTTAAAGTCTTCATTTATGCAAATTGCCAAATTGTGAATTCTTTTTGGCTCGTCCCGCCCTGGCGGGACGAGCCTGTCGAATTTTCACTACCTGGCATAAAATTAATAAAAACTTTTAATTTTTGACATTAAATTAAGTTTAGTATAGTATTAAACAACTAAAAAGTCAATTAAAAAATACTGTTGTCCACAGATAATACACACCTTATAAACAAAATTGATTTTTTTTCAATATTTACGTGGTTTTTTTATAAACTCCCATTGTGTTATAATTGGCAGCGAGGGAAGAAATTGAAAACGAATTTTCATTTTCTGCCCGAGCGAACCAATTATCCCGCAAGGGTATAATTGGCA
>Ga0210049_1001295_pt1 | contig 23220 bp, 10 predicted proteins | sample CryGeyCG2014_300_2_FD_183964 | JGI IMG/M metagenome (GOLD analysis project Ga0210049, IMG submission 183964) | Groundwater microbial communities from aquifer - Crystal Geyser CG06_land_8/20/14_3.00 (SPAdes) (version 2) | ecosystem: Environmental > Aquatic > Deep subsurface > Groundwater | place... | reverse complement strand
GTACTATGTAGTATGGAAACCAGAAAAAATAAAAAATGACACGGGAGAAAGAAAAAGTTTAAATCGTACTATGTAGTATGGAAACCCCGTACCGCTACCTGCTGGGAACGTATAGGTCGTGTTTAAATCGTACTATGTAGTATGGAAACTTTTCCCTCAACAGAGATATTTTCAAAGACTACATAGTTTAAATCGTACTATGTAGTATGGAAACAGAATAATAAAAAAATAAATAAAATGAAATAAAATGGGTTTAAATCGTACTATGTAGTATGGAAACGAAAGAAATTGATGAGGAAAAAGATGAAGTTGATTGGGTTTAAATCGTACTATGTAGTATGGAAACTAAATTTTTCACAAAAAGGACACGGAGAGGGACACGGGTTTAAATCGTACTATGTAGTATGGAAACCTTCGACCGACATATTTTTGAACACGACATATATTTGTTTAAATCGTACTATGTAGTATGGAAACTCAAAAACGCAATAGCTGGGAAAAAAATAATTGACATGTTTAAATCGTACTATGTAGTATGGAAACACGACAAGTGGCTGTATTTTCACACAAGAGATGAAGTTTAAATCGTACTATGTAGTATGGAAACTAGGTGGATGGGAACAGAGAGCATCCTGATATCAGCAGTTTAAATCGTACTATGTAGTATGGAAACCTATTTGGGAATTTTGAAGTGCTTTTTGAGCTTCCGGTTTAAATCGTACTATGTAGTATGGAAACTGCCGTGCCCGATGGGTTTTTCGGCTTCCCAGAGGGGTTTAAATCGTACTATGTAGTATGGAAACTAAAATATTTAAAACTTTCCGAAAATGAAGAATAATGTTTAAATCGTACTATGTAGTATGGAAACGAAGAAGAAAACGACGCATATGAAGCGATGTGCAGAGTTTAAATCGTACTATGTAGTATGGAAACGCCATGAGCATATCAGTGAACTGGAAGTAACCAAAGAGTTTAAATCGTACTATGTAGTATGGAAACAGATGTGAATAAAATATGTGTCGACATCTCCGATTAGTTTAAATCGTACTATGTAGTATGGAAACACTCGGATATAGCATTCAATCTATCTGCTTTACTGGGTTTAAATCGTACTATGTAGTATGGAAACGCATATGATAATTTCGTATATAATCTGAATTTTCAGGTTTAAATCGTACTATGTAGTATGGAAACTACTTTTCCGTCAAGTGGGGGCACAGGAGGAAAAGAAGGTTTAAATCGTACTATGTAGTATGGAAACAAAAGAAAATAGCATATATGGAGGCGGATGTATCAAGTTTAAATCGTACTATGTAGTATGGAAACATTTTTAAGGGCTTTTTGCGCTTCAGATTGAAAGAGTTTAAATCGTACTATGTAGTATGGAAACAAGACAGAAGAGGCGGAAGAATTATGTTCTATTCCGGTTTAAATCGTACTATGTAGTATGGAAACTTTTTTGAATGCTCACGTTCGGATTTGTTGTTATTTCGTTTAAATCGTACTATGTAGTATGGAAACAAGAATATTTAAAGAATATTTAAAGAATATTAATAAAGTTTAAATCGTACTATGTAGTATGGAAACGAGTGAGAAATCGTAAGGGTGATGTGCATAATATCGTTTAAATCGTACTATGTAGTATGGAAACGAAGAAGGAAAGAAATATATTCGGAAGGAAAACGAGTTTAAATCGTACTATGTAGTATGGAAACGGATTTTTTCCGATATCAATCGAGATAGGCGTTGCGAGTTTAAATCGTACTATGTAGTATGGAAACCGAATTCTTTCGTTACATATTTCATTACATATGAAAAGTTTAAATCGTACTATGTAGTATGGAAACTATTTTGTTTTTGCTATGTATTATTGGTATTATTAGGGTTTAAATCGTACTATGTAGTATGGAAACTTTTTTTCCCGGCGTGAGAACTGCGCTCACGCTCGCTGTTTAAATCGTACTATGTAGTATGGAAACTAGTATTCCATGTGGTCTACAGCACCGACGAGAGAGGGGTTTAAATCGTACTATGTAGTATGGAAACACAATTCGTGAACATTCTTCGAGCACAAAGGTATCCGTTTAAATCGTACTATGTAGTATGGAAACAAAAATAAAATGCCAAAATTCACCATACACATAAGTGGTTTAAATCGTACTATGTAGTATGGAAACCCACATACACATTTCCAGCGGGAAGCGGTTTAGGTGGTTTAAATCGTACTATGTAGTATGGAAACTTATCCGAGAACACTCCTGGTAGATTACTAAAAAATGTTTAAATCGTACTATGTAGTATGGAAACTGTTCCCCCTCCTATAATATTAATAAAATAATAAACAGTTTAAATCGTACTATGTAGTATGGAAACCACAGAGCGAGCGGTTTTTCAAACAAAATCGCTTTCCGTTTAAATCGTACTATGTAGTATGGAAACCATTCGGCATTTTTTGTTATATTGTGTGGATTTACAGGTTTAAATCGTACTATGTAGTATGGAAACCTTTATTTCCGTGCCATTCTCCGCCCACCACCATAGTTTAAATCGTACTATGTAGTATGGAAACTTTTTTTGAGTGTCCTATCCAATATATTTTTTTTGAGTTTAAATCGTACTATGTAGTATGGAAACCCAATATTGTTCTCGGATAATGGTCAAGAACCTTTAGTTTAAATCGTACTATGTAGTATGGAAACTATTTTCAGAAAGTGCACAGTTATCCTTACAACACAGTTTAAATCGTACTATGTAGTATGGAAACTCATGTGTTTTTTGAAGCGGGCGATGAAAAAAAAAAGTTTAAATCGTACTATGTAGTATGGAAACATAAAATCGCGTGCCCCCCAGGATATATCCTTATGGGTTTAAATCGTACTATGTAGTATGGAAACTTGGAATTATTCGACCCAGATTTGCGATAAAAAATAGTTTAAATCGTACTATGTAGTATGGAAACGTCCATCAAGTTCTTCGATGCGCTGACAGAGAGTTTGTTTAAATCGTACTATGTAGTATGGAAACCGAGCATGCTCGCAGCGTTGACCTGTGAGAATATTGAAGTTTAAATCGTACTATGTAGTATGGAAACCATATCAAATTTTTATATACTCGTTCTCCCCGTGCGTGTTTAAATCGTACTATGTAGTATGGAAACCATCTTCTCTTTCTTCCAGCGTGGGAACTGCGCCCACGGTTTAAATCGTACTATGTAGTATGGAAACAAAATCGGTAAAATTTTCTTTTTGAAATCTGAATATAGTTTAAATCGTACTATGTAGTATGGAAACGACGGCCAATCAAGTACGTAATAAGAAACGAATAAAGTTTAAATCGTACTATGTAGTATGGAAACTATTCTTCGTTATTATTTCGATCAGTGCCCGACGGAAGTTTAAATCGTACTATGTAGTATGGAAACCTTCTATTTCGCCTTCTTCTTTGTCTTTTTTTCCCTGTTTAAATCGTACTATGTAGTATGGAAACTTTTTATTTTTTATATGGGATGTATCTCATATTTTTTGTTTAAATCGTACTATGTAGTATGGAAACTATCCCCTACGGAATTTTATGGGTACTAATAATCTTGTTTAAATCGTACTATGTAGTATGGAAACTTCGCTTGAAGCTTGGTGCTTAAAAAATATGACTCAGTTTAAATCGTACTATGTAGTATGGAAACTACGGCACCTGATGATATAAACTCAAATGCGGTTCTGTTTAAATCGTACTATGTAGTATGGAAACTCAAATATCCGTAGTGGCACGGTGGGGCGAAAATGCTCGGGTTTAAATCGTACTATGTAGTATGGAAACCTTCGTGAAAAAATAAACATAGGAATATATCCAGAAGTTTAAATCGTACTATGTAGTATGGAAACTTGTTATCCCGTGTTTGTAATCACAGTTTCTAATGCGTTTAAATCGTACTATGTAGTATGGAAACCATAAAAGGCGTTCTCCTTTTTTTTGAGTGCATGTGGTTTAAATCGTACTATGTAGTATGGAAACAATCATATAAATGAGAATATGGTAAATGATAATATTTAGTTTAAATCGTACTATGTAGTATGGAAACAAAATTGAGGAGTCTGGTTATGTGCCGTATTGTTTCAGTTTAAATCGTACTATGTAGTATGGAAACACGCTTACAACCAACATCAATTTGTCTCGTAAAAAGTTTAAATCGTACTATGTAGTATGGAAACCAATCGGGCATTATCACTAGAAGAAGTTCGAGGTAACGTTTAAATCGTACTATGTAGTATGGAAACTTGACCAACAAAAAGGATTTTTCTATGATGTATGGAGTTTAAATCGTACTATGTAGTATGGAAACCCGTTTGAACCATATTTCTTACGCACCGAGTTTCAAGTTTAAATCGTACTATGTAGTATGGAAACCTAAAACTGTTCTCGGATAATGGTCAAGAACCTCTATGTTTAAATCGTACTATGTAGTATGGAAACTGTTCCGTTGTTGGGTCAGCCAGCACCTTAATAGAAGTTTAAATCGTACTATGTAGTATGGAAACTTTTTTGTGCTGTTCTTTGTCTTATCGTCGGGGTTGGTTTAAATCGTACTATGTAGTATGGAAACTTTTTACCGAAATTAAGATGGTTTTCAAAAATCATGTTTAAATCGTACTATGTAGTATGGAAACAAGAACATCATAACTGATGACGAAAAAAGGGAAATAGTTTAAATCGTACTATGTAGTATGGAAACGCTATGCGTATCGAAGAAATATCGGGCATTGAAAAGTTTAAATCGTACTATGTAGTATGGAAACTATAATCTGTATTTTTTGTGTGGGAAATGGTAAGAGGTTTAAATCGTACTATGTAGTATGGAAACTTTCGGAATTTTGAAGGGCTTTTTGTGCAGCGGTCTGGTTTAAATCGTACTATGTAGTATGGAAACTATCTTCCGATACTGGCGGGTCGACAATTTGAAAAGGTTTAAATCGTACTATGTAGTATGGAAACTCCGACAAATATAATATCAAAAGGTTTCTTTCAGACAGTTTAAATCGTACTATGTAGTATGGAAACTGGCATGGTGGGGCGAAAATGCTCAGGGCGAGATAGTTTAAATCGTACTATGTAGTATGGAAACTATATTATACATGATATATTATATACTTTTCATTATGTTTAAATCGTACTATGTAGTATGGAAACAAAATAACATAACTGATGACGAAAAAAAGGAAATAGAGTTTAAATCGTACTATGTAGTATGGAAACAGATAGAACACCGTTTCATTTTGCATCCAAGTATACTGTTTAAATCGTACTATGTAGTATGGAAACTCATTTTGTCCCATTCTTTTCGCTTCATTCGTACGTCGTTTAAATCGTACTATGTAGTATGGAAACTAGTGCCTGTCCCGCCGATAGCTATGACATCTTTTATTGTTTAAATCGTACTATGTAGTATGGAAACTTCCCTCACCGGGATACGGAAATATTTTGAAGCTAGGGTTTAAATCGTACTATGTAGTATGGAAACTTGCTATGGGAGAGAGTTTATATGCCCCAATAACTCGTTTAAATCGTACTATGTAGTATGGAAACTATCCGTGAAAAAAGAGACATTTTAATTATAATTACTGTTTAAATCGTACTATGTAGTATGGAAACGTATTCCTGTGTTTCCTGGTGTTGCCCAAAGACCGTGTTTAAATCGTACTATGTAGTATGGAAACTTTTTTTTTGTGCTGCTGCTTTTTGTGCTGCTTTTTGGTTTAAATCGTACTATGTAGTATGGAAACAGCAGGAATGGAAAGAAATTGATGACGGAAAAGACGGTTTAAATCGTACTATGTAGTATGGAAACAACATAACACAAAATGAAATACATGGCGAAATATTCGTTTAAATCGTACTATGTAGTATGGAAACTATCAAAGGAAAGGCGTACACTATGTCTCAGCGTCTGTTTAAATCGTACTATGTAGTATGGAAACTCCGATAAAAATTTCATAGAGAGGATAAGCTTGAGAGTTTAAATCGTACTATGTAGTATGGAAACTTGTTGAGTAATAAATAATAATAGATGCTGGTTCATCGTTTAAATCGTACTATGTAGTATGGAAACAAAGAGGAGAACTATCTATAATATCACTACAGATTTCGTTTAAATCGTACTATGTAGTATGGAAACCTTTTTTCTTCAATGCTTGAAAGAGTTCGAATGTTGTTTAAATCGTACTATGTAGTATGGAAACTCAAAATTCCGTAAAGACGATGTATTCGAGATTGAATGTTTAAATCGTACTATGTAGTATGGAAACCTTGGAATCTTGCACGCACCCCAAGCGTATATTTCTGTTTAAATCGTACTATGTAGTATGGAAACTACAGACTTAGCGAGAATATCTAAACAATATGAAAAAGTTTAAATCGTACTATGTAGTATGGAAACCTGAAATTTCAAATGACCCACAATTCATAGCCAATGCTGTTTAAATCGTACTATGTAGTATGGAAACTGCATTCTCAAACCACACCCAGGACAGGATATATGCTGTTTAAATCGTACTATGTAGTATGGAAACATAATACGACTAAATAAGGAACGATATTTGAAACTATGTTTAAATCGTACTATGTAGTATGGAAACCAATTTCAAACGCCTCGTCTATTTGAGAATTTTGAAGTTTAAATCGTACTATGTAGTATGGAAACCTCGCGTGGGAACTGCGCCCACGCTCGCTTTTGCTTTGTTTAAATCGTACTATGTAGTATGGAAACAAATCTGTTTTTGCCCGGCAAGTATTGTTTTTGATAGTTTAAATCGTACTATGTAGTATGGAAACAATAAACAACAACAATGGAAAACAAAAAAAGAATATGTTTAAATCGTACTATGTAGTATGGAAACTTCATAATATCGGAATACAGCATATCCCGCAATTGTGGTTTAAATCGTACTATGTAGTATGGAAACGACATTTCAATATATTGTTCTGCTATTTGAAAAGCGTTTAAATCGTACTATGTAGTATGGAAACCCCTCAATACTTTAAAGAGGGAGTATGAGTTTGAGTGCGTTTAAATCGTACTATGTAGTATGGAAACCCTTTTCTGGACATCTAGTTCCATCGTCTTCACACGCGTTTAAATCGTACTATGTAGTATGGAAACTCAAATGTTTTCCCCCTGATAGCTTCTACCTGCGTGGGTTTAAATCGTACTATGTAGTATGGAAACCTCAATTCGTGAAATATTATGCCCTCCATTCTTTTTGTTTAAATCGTACTATGTAGTATGGAAACAAGTTTGCTGACACTGCTTTTGAATTGCGTCTAATGGTTTAAATCGTACTATGTAGTATGGAAACGGTTTACGTTTGCGATCTCTTTCTGAACATACTTTAGTTTAAATCGTACTATGTAGTATGGAAACTTTTTTTGAAATTTAAAAAAATAATAACAAATAAAGTTTAAATCGTACTATGTAGTATGGAAACAGGAAGACGAGGAAAACAAAAAAGATAAACAAACAAAGTTTAAATCGTACTATGTAGTATGGAAACTCCTATTCTTTTTGGTGCTACTTTTCGTGCTACCGTGTTTAAATCGTACTATGTAGTATGGAAACCCCTTTTGCGGCAATAATTTCCGTTATTAGGCTTTGAGTTTAAATCGTACTATGTAGTATGGAAACACTATATTGTCCTCAACACTTTGAAGCGGGGGTATGAGTTTAAATCGTACTATGTAGTATGGAAACACAGGTGCCGCAAAAAATGCACTTTCTGGGAAAAAAAGTTTAAATCGTACTATGTAGTATGGAAACGCACTATAAAGGATAACTACTCACTTCCTGAAAACACGGGTTTAAATCGTACTATGTAGTATGGAAACATGTAGACTTGCAGAAAATAATAGCAGAAATATCAAGTTTAAATCGTACTATGTAGTATGGAAACACAGAAGACGAAATAAATAAAGAAATAAATAAACTAGTTTAAATCGTACTATGTAGTATGGAAACATCATTTTTCTACGCAACAAAAGAAAAAGATACATGTGTTTAAATCGTACTATGTAGTATGGAAACTTCGGCCCATATTTGTGATAAAAAATAGAGGAAGAAGTTTAAATCGTACTATGTAGTATGGAAACAACCTACCTAGCAATCTTTCATACTGTGTTTTTAGTGTTTAAATCGTACTATGTAGTATGGAAACGTTTTTTTCATCATCATTTCCTGGCGCGCTATATAGTTTAAATCGTACTATGTAGTATGGAAACTTTTCTGCAAGTCTACATTATCTTCTTTTTTCTTTGGTTTAAATCGTACTATGTAGTATGGAAACTTTCTGCTTGAATTTTATAGGCGTTCCTTCGCCGATGAGTTTAAATCGTACTATGTAGTATGGAAACATAAAAGATATCATAGCTATCGGTACGCTAGATACAGGTTTAAATCGTACTATGTAGTATGGAAACTATCGGGTGTATCTCATATTTTTTTTCACCACAGAAGTTTAAATCGTACTATGTAGTATGGAAACTTCATCATCATCTTCTTCATCATCACCTTCTTCTTTGTTTAAATCGTACTATGTAGTATGGAAACACCTATGTCCTCTTCTATGTTGGCCATCGTTGTGTTTAAATCGTACTATGTAGTATGGAAACCCAAATCAGATCTGAAAAGTTTGATTTTGAAAGGAAGTTTAAATCGTACTATGTAGTATGGAAACTTGGTGAAAATATTGTGTGGCTGTATATGAAAAAGTAGTTTAAATCGTACTATGTAGTATGGAAACAGGAAATATCCCGCTAGCAAGTATATCAGCGGATTTTGTTTAAATCGTACTATGTAGTATGGAAACCCGATGACTCATCCCTCACAATGGCGGGATATGACGGTTTAAATCGTACTATGTAGTATGGAAACTACTAAGTATTAAGATTATAAATAAATAAACTCTATCGTTTAAATCGTACTATGTAGTATGGAAACTTTTTTTCTTTGACATTGCATTTTTCGCAAACCCCGGTTTAAATCGTACTATGTAGTATGGAAACATTTCAATGATTTCTTTTTCATCCACGGAATTTTTTTGTTTAAATCGTACTATGTAGTATGGAAACATTGCTGCCTCTCCTTTATCTTTCCATGGTCCTACAGTTTAAATCGTACTATGTAGTATGGAAACCAAAACCTATTAAAAAGCATATGATAATAATATAATGTTTAAATCGTACTATGTAGTATGGAAACTTGGGTTGTTTTTTTTTGTGATTTGCGTGTCTGTTGGTTTAAATCGTACTATGTAGTATGGAAACGTGCATTTTTTGCGACGCCAGCCATAAGTCCTACTATGTTTAAATCGTACTATGTAGTATGGAAACTCGGGGGTTGCCCGTTTATCATGTTTTTTGCTGCACGTTTAAATCGTACTATGTAGTATGGAAACTTATTTTCTGAATGTTAACATCGTCTTCTTTTTTCTTGTTTAAATCGTACTATGTAGTATGGAAACTAATAAATTAAAAATAATAAAAGCATTATCAAAAAAAAGTTTAAATCGTACTATGTAGTATGGAAACTCGTTTTCTTGACACACAAACAAAAAAAATTATAATTTGTTTAAATCGTACTATGTAGTATGGAAACGATAGGCGGGCGAGAAAACGAAGAGGACTACCGCCAGGTTTAAATCGTACTATGTAGTATGGAAACTGTTCGCTTCCCCCCCAATTATTCACGAGCATAGAAAGTTTAAATCGTACTATGTAGTATGGAAACTGTATGCGTATCGAAAAGTATGAAAATCTCGAACAAAGTTTAAATCGTACTATGTAGTATGGAAACTATTATATTTTATTTTATATTGTTTTTGCTATGTTTGTTTAAATCGTACTATGTAGTATGGAAACTCGACTGTGTCCTTCGTGTTGATTGCGTTGATAATCGTTTAAATCGTACTATGTAGTATGGAAACACAAGATAGTTGGTTCCCACCTTAAAGGTGTACGTATGTTTAAATCGTACTATGTAGTATGGAAACCCATATATGGATTTTTGAAGAGGTCGCCGTTGAAGAGTTTAAATCGTACTATGTAGTATGGAAACGAAATGCATATCGATGTTATCAAGACTTCAGAAAGACGGTTTAAATCGTACTATGTAGTATGGAAACTTGGTTGTGCAAGTTCCCAAAGAGCCACATAGAGGTCGTTTAAATCGTACTATGTAGTATGGAAACTGTTCTCCTTCTCGTATTATTTTTTCCATGTTAGCAGTTTAAATCGTACTATGTAGTATGGAAACCTTTACTGGTGCGGAAAGGTATTGTTTTGTGTATTTTGTTTAAATCGTACTATGTAGTATGGAAACATGCACGAGGAGAAAAAACATATAAAAACATAATAAAGTTTAAATCGTACTATGTAGTATGGAAACGACTATGCCAGAGCGTATATGCATGTCTGGTCGGGGGTTTAAATCGTACTATGTAGTATGGAAACTCTTAAAAGTGTGCTTATAGTCCTCAGAAGTGTTATAGGTTTAAATCGTACTATGTAGTATGGAAACGTGAATATACAACAATTACGATATCCAAGGATACAGTTTAAATCGTACTATGTAGTATGGAAACTCATCCTTTCCATCAGGGATAGCGTGGTTTCTGACTGTTTAAATCGTACTATGTAGTATGGAAACTTGCTCCTGCGATTATCATGTTTTTAGTATTCATTTTGTTTAAATCGTACTATGTAGTATGGAAACTAGTATTCCCAACTTTTTTGGTCTTGAGCTCTATTTCGTTTAAATCGTACTATGTAGTATGGAAACCTTTGTGTTTCCGTCAAACCCGATGATTTCTGTCATGTTTAAATCGTACTATGTAGTATGGAAACGCTTTTCCCAGTCGTCTGCCCATTGGTCGTCAAAAGTTTAAATCGTACTATGTAGTATGGAAACTCTTCAAGCGACCATCATACTTCTTTCCGTGCGAATGGTTTAAATCGTACTATGTAGTATGGAAACTATTTTGGAGACCTTTAAGTTTCTTCTTAGCGGAAGAGTTTAAATCGTACTATGTAGTATGGAAACTACTAATATTTCCGTCATGACAAATACTAACTCTGCGGTTTAAATCGTACTATGTAGTATGGAAACCCCCATGTATCTGACAACCTGGGGCTTCTCGAAGATAGTTTAAATCGTACTATGTAGTATGGAAACAACACCGCAAAATGTTGTGTGGTATAAAATATCAAGGTAGTTTAAATCGTACTATGTAGTATGGAAACTACACCAAAACTTTCCTCATCACAGATAATTTGCTCGTTTAAATCGTACTATGTAGTATGGAAACTGTTCTCCCTCCTTAAAATATACGCAAACATAGCAAGGTTTAAATCGTACTATGTAGTATGGAAACCCTGTCGAATTCATAGTTCATATTTCGTATTTTGTTTGTTTAAATCGTACTATGTAGTATGGAAACCGCGTCGTGCGTCTGACAGTTGGTCTATCGTGAATAGTTTAAATCGTACTATGTAGTATGGAAACAAAAACAAACCATTGATGACGATCGGAGCTTTTTTAGTTTAAATCGTACTATGTAGTATGGAAACTCCAAGCGATATCGTCAGCCATTCAATCGCTCGGAGGTTTAAATCGTACTATGTAGTATGGAAACTCCAAAATAGATATTTGTAGCAAGAAAGAGCTTAGGGGTTTAAATCGTACTATGTAGTATGGAAACTAATTCAGTAAAAAGAACATATACAAGAGCAAGGGGGTTTAAATCGTACTATGTAGTATGGAAACTTCCATATGAAGTATATGTTCTGTTTGAAAATATAAGGTTTAAATCGTACTATGTAGTATGGAAACTTCCGACCCCTATCGAAATTATTCTACCTGCATTAAGGTTTAAATCGTACTATGTAGTATGGAAACTTGCTCCCATTATGATTATATTTTTATTCATCTTAGGGTTTAAATCGTACTATGTAGTATGGAAACTTGCGAGACCTCGGAAAAAGAAATAAAACCGAAATGGTTTAAATCGTACTATGTAGTATGGAAACTATTTAGATTTATATTTTTGCTATGCTTATTATTTAGTTTAAATCGTACTATGTAGTATGGAAACTTACGATACTATTATGTTTATATTTGTTACTATTATGGTTTAAATCGTACTATGTAGTATGGAAACCCTTACTGGTTTTGAACGGAATTACCTCTTGATTTGCGTTTAAATCGTACTATGTAGTATGGAAACTGGGGAAAAATCGACACATAACCCCGTGTCCTTTCGGTTTAAATCGTACTATGTAGTATGGAAACCATATATGATTATGAGACGAAGTATTAAATAAAATTTCGTTTAAATCGTACTATGTAGTATGGAAACCAATACATCTGACGATATCAAAAGAGTGTTTAATCCTGTTTAAATCGTACTATGTAGTATGGAAACTAATACGATAAAAAGAACATACACAAGAGCAAGGGGTTTAAATCGTACTATGTAGTATGGAAACTTTTTTTCTTTTTCATGCGAGTAGAATAATTCCGAGTGTTTAAATCGTACTATGTAGTATGGAAACCTGCGGATATTTGGTATGCTGGGTCTTCCCGAAGGAAGTTTAAATCGTACTATGTAGTATGGAAACTGTTTTTCACTTTATTTGTTTTTATTTTTATTGTGTGTTTAAATCGTACTATGTAGTATGGAAACCTTTTCAGGTATCATCACGCTTCTTTCTGTGCAAATGAGTTTAAATCGTACTATGTAGTATGGAAACAAATTAGGGAAATAAGCGTATAAAAAACATGGTTCAGTTTAAATCGTACTATGTAGTATGGAAACTTTTGAATAATAAGGATAACTGCGCACTTCTTGAAAGTTTAAATCGTACTATGTAGTATGGAAACCTCATCCTCATTCTCTACCTCGGTAGAATCATTCCGAGTTTAAATCGTACTATGTAGTATGGAAACCGAACTTGCGGAAGTCCGAAAAAAATATCCTGACCTGGGTTTAAATCGTACTATGTAGTATGGAAACTATCATTTGACCATACTCATTACACCTCATTTTATGTGTTTAAATCGTACTATGTAGTATGGAAACCCAAACAAAGATTTCCTTTGACGACCCGATGTTCCACTCGTTTAAATCGTACTATGTAGTATGGAAACTAACCTCAGCCAACCGATATACTTTTTGTTCTCCCAGTTTAAATCGTACTATGTAGTATGGAAACTCTGGGAGTTTTGAAGTGCTTTCTGTGCTTCTGTTTGAGTTTAAATCGTACTATGTAGTATGGAAACGGTGAGTGATTGCGAACAATTATTTTCATCTTTTTAAGTTTAAATCGTACTATGTAGTATGGAAACCCGCTTTTTTTGGTTTGTTCACTTGGGAAAGCAGATAGTTTAAATCGTACTATGTAGTATGGAAACTGTTTTCCATTGTGTTTTATTTTATTTTTATCGTATGTTTAAATCGTACTATGTAGTATGGAAACTTCGTTATTTTTTTCCATTTGGCACTCAGCACAGATGTTTAAATCGTACTATGTAGTATGGAAACTACACCGCAAGTGATGTTGTGGGAGAAGATGTGAAAGTTTAAATCGTACTATGTAGTATGGAAACTTTTCCGTCAAAGGGAAAGCTTATACGATGTCTCAGGTTTAAATCGTACTATGTAGTATGGAAACCTTCTCTTTCCTCTTCTCCCTCTTCTCCTTCTTCTTCGTTTAAATCGTACTATGTAGTATGGAAACCGGGTTACTTTTTCGTGCCAAGCCGCCTTTTGTGATAGTTTAAATCGTACTATGTAGTATGGAAACTCTCAGAAAATTTTGCTCCACAATAACTACATTCAAGTTTAAATCGTACTATGTAGTATGGAAACTTTTCGTTTTTCTCTTGCAAAGCTTGTTGACTATATTTCGTTTAAATCGTACTATGTAGTATGGAAACTACAGCAGGCGGAAGCTCTGGAAAAAAAGCAGGAAGAAGTTTAAATCGTACTATGTAGTATGGAAACAAATGTCCCCGACTAAAGGCGACAAGGCTGAAGTGTGTTTAAATCGTACTATGTAGTATGGAAACTGTTTTTCACTGTGCTTGTTTTTATTTTATTTTTATCGTTTAAATCGTACTATGTAGTATGGAAACATACTGCACCCGTCCCAGCAATTATTGCTTTTTCATCATGTTTAAATCGTACTATGTAGTATGGAAACCAAAGCGTGCGAGTGCTGTGCCTGCACCTATCACTAGTTTAAATCGTACTATGTAGTATGGAAACTATCATTTGACCATGCTCATTACACCTCATTCTATAGTTTAAATCGTACTATGTAGTATGGAAACCCTACTGTGTCCTTCGTGTTGATTGCGTTGATAATCGTTTAAATCGTACTATGTAGTATGGAAACTTTTTCTTCTTCCGAGTATCCCTTTCATCATCCTCAGGTTTAAATCGTACTATGTAGTATGGAAACTGTTAATTATTTAAAAGAGGGAGAACATAGCAACTAGTTTAAATCGTACTATGTAGTATGGAAACTGCCCCGCAGGTCTTCAATGTGTTGACAGAGTGATTCCGTTTAAATCGTACTATGTAGTATGGAAACCTGCAGACCTTATTTACCCTTTTTTCGTTTATATCAGTTTAAATCGTACTATGTAGTATGGAAACTTTCTGCTTGAATTTTATAGGCGTTCCCTCACCGATGTTTAAATCGTACTATGTAGTATGGAAACAAAAAACGATAGAATTTTCTTTTCGACATCTGAATGGTTTAAATCGTACTATGTAGTATGGAAACCTTTTTCGACTTCTGCTTCTTTTTTTTCCTGCGTGAGAAGTTTAAATCGTACTATGTAGTATGGAAACATGATGATAAGGTGTATGTGCTGATGATATCGCCCGGTTTAAATCGTACTATGTAGTATGGAAACCTCACGATCTAGCACTTCCGTCGGGCTCCGTAACATAGTTTAAATCGTACTATGTAGTATGGAAACATAGAATCTAATAAGAACGTAATAAGAACGTAATAATGTTTAAATCGTACTATGTAGTATGGAAACTTACTCCCATTATGATTATATTTTTATTCACTTTCGTGTTTAAATCGTACTATGTAGTATGGAAACGTGTTTCCGTTGCAGTATAATATATAGATATAGATGGTTTAAATCGTACTATGTAGTATGGAAACTCTTCATATATTTCATTGGTGAAAATATTGTGTGGGTTTAAATCGTACTATGTAGTATGGAAACCTTTTTTTCAGAGTTCAACACTTTTCTCATCACAAAGTTTAAATCGTACTATGTAGTATGGAAACCTTCTTCATCGTCTCCCTCTTCTCCTTCTTCTTCTCGTTTAAATCGTACTATGTAGTATGGAAACCATTTCTGCGGGGGCAAGTGCGTTGATGCTTAAAAAGTTTAAATCGTACTATGTAGTATGGAAACGAAGTAAATCAGATATCTTTGTGCTTCGAGAATGTTCGGTTTAAATCGTACTATGTAGTATGGAAACTCGTCATAGGTATAATTTTTTTTGTATGTAAAAAGAGGTTTAAATCGTACTATGTAGTATGGAAACTTTTTTGCCTGGCTTCCGCTTGTTGCACAGCTTCAGAAGTTTAAATCGTACTATGTAGTATGGAAACCAATCTTTAAAAAAATCCTGTACAGAACATGCGGTTGTTTAAATCGTACTATGTAGTATGGAAACACACAACCCAATGCAAAAAATCCGCTGATATACTTGGTTTAAATCGTACTATGTAGTATGGAAACAGGGAATTAGCACAGTCGTAAGGTATCTAACTTCCAAGTTTAAATCGTACTATGTAGTATGGAAACTTTTTTTCCATTTCATAGTCAATAACGCAATCGTTTTTGTTTAAATCGTACTATGTAGTATGGAAACTGTGATATTCTTCTTCTACTTCCTCTACTTGTTTTTGTTTAAATCGTACTATGTAGTATGGAAACAAAATACAACCTGGTTGTGGCTCTCTGGGAAGGTGAGTTTAAATCGTACTATGTAGTATGGAAACTATATTAAGTATTAAGTATTAAGTTATTAAGATTATTGTTTAAATCGTACTATGTAGTATGGAAACTGTTTTTTTTATTATATCAATGAAAACGGAGAGAGAGTTTAAATCGTACTATGTAGTATGGAAACCTGGTGTGCTAATGACAATGACATCTTTGATCAGATACGTTTAAATCGTACTATGTAGTATGGAAACCATATACGTTTCCGTCGGGCAGTGGTATAGAAGAAAAGTTTAAATCGTACTATGTAGTATGGAAACTCACAATATTCAAATGTCGGGGAAAGTCAAGAAAGCAGTTTAAATCGTACTATGTAGTATGGAAACATATATATCTGGAGGGAGTTGCTATGTTCTCCCTTCGAGTTTAAATCGTACTATGTAGTATGGAAACCAAAGTGTTTCCCACTGTTCTGCTGATTTTTCGTCAGGTTTAAATCGTACTATGTAGTATGGAAACTCATTTGACCCGCTGTATTTTCACGCCATACTCCTAGTTTAAATCGTACTATGTAGTATGGAAACCAACACCTCTAATGATATCAAAAAAGTGTTTAATCCGTTTAAATCGTACTATGTAGTATGGAAACTTTTTTTCTTCATCTCAATTATTTCTTTTTCATCTAGTTTAAATCGTACTATGTAGTATGGAAACTTTTTATTATATTTTTTATACTGTTTTTTTGGTTTAGTTTAAATCGTACTATGTAGTATGGAAACAACATAGCACAAAATGAAATATGGAACAAGATATTCTGTTTAAATCGTACTATGTAGTATGGAAACTACGCTTACCGAGAGTTTCCCAGTCGTCTGCCCATCGGGTTTAAATCGTACTATGTAGTATGGAAACCCCGCATTCAAGATGAAAAATAACGGAAGAGCCATTGTTTAAATCGTACTATGTAGTATGGAAACAATAAAATGTTTAATTTTCTCAAAAATAAAAATACCGGTTTAAATCGTACTATGTAGTATGGAAACCTCACTTATCGAAAACACAATTTCTCACACGAACATAAGTTTAAATCGTACTATGTAGTATGGAAACTCAAACTGAAGCACAGAAAGCCCTTCAAAACTCACAGGGTTTAAATCGTACTATGTAGTATGGAAACGTTTTTTTGGTTATCTTTTTTTTCAAAAAAAGTAACAGTTTAAATCGTACTATGTAGTATGGAAACTTTTATTCCATTCTTCAGTTGCTTTTTTCTTTTCTTCGTTTAAATCGTACTATGTAGTATGGAAACATACAAAATAAGCCACAGTGAATACCACAACAAGTAAGTTTAAATCGTACTATGTAGTATGGAAACTTTTCTTTGAAGGGAAAAGCATACACAATGTCTCAGGTTTAAATCGTACTATGTAGTATGGAAACTATCTAATATGATAAAAATAAAATAAAAACAAGATGAGTTTAAATCGTACTATGTAGTATGGAAACTCCTCAAAACGCAATATCAACGGCTCCTCGACCGCTAGTTTAAATCGTACTATGTAGTATGGAAACCATTTTTCATTTTTTCTATGCTTAAAATTATATTTTGTTTAAATCGTACTATGTAGTATGGAAACTGGTATTTGTTTGGCCGACGAGCGAAGCACCGACATGTTTAAATCGTACTATGTAGTATGGAAACTTCCATATGAAGTGTATGTGCTTTTTGAGAACATAAGGGTTTAAATCGTACTATGTAGTATGGAAACGGAGCCACGGAGAAAGAAAAAATCGAGATTGTGAAAGAGTTTAAATCGTACTATGTAGTATGGAAACCGAAGAAGCAGGAGAAGACGGAGAAGCAGGGGAAGACGGTTTAAATCGTACTATGTAGTATGGAAACTCCATATTACACACAGCCATTAAGTGGAGGAGGGCAAGTTTAAATCGTACTATGTAGTATGGAAACTGCTTAATGATAAGTAGAGGGAAGCGAACATAGAAAGTTTAAATCGTACTATGTAGTATGGAAACCCTATGAGGTTACGCAGGCAAACGACGGGCGATATCGTTTAAATCGTACTATGTAGTATGGAAACAGGATGGGTGTTTTCATCAGCATATTCACCTTATTAGTTTAAATCGTACTATGTAGTATGGAAACTGCCTCGGATATCATCACGCTTCTTTCTGTGCATATGAGTTTAAATCGTACTATGTAGTATGGAAACAGAGTCCCCTGCATACCAAATATCCGCTGTGGCAGGTTTAAATCGTACTATGTAGTATGGAAACTTCCAAAGAGACCTATCGCTGTTATTATCGGATTTTTGTTTAAATCGTACTATGTAGTATGGAAACCTTCTTCTTGTTTTTTTTCGTGTGTGGGAACTGCACCCGTTTAAATCGTACTATGTAGTATGGAAACAACATGAGCATTCAAGATATTATGACAAAAAATCCGAAAGTTTAAATCGTACTATGTAGTATGGAAACTATGCCACACGAGATGAAATACAAAGGTATCTTCTCCGTTTAAATCGTACTATGTAGTATGGAAACGATACATATTTCCGCCACATCCTCACGGGTCAGCGGTGCGTTTAAATCGTACTATGTAGTATGGAAACGAATATCTTCCTATGTTATTCATTTTTTCCTATGTGGTTTAAATCGTACTATGTAGTATGGAAACGAAGAATAGTCAAAGATATACTTGATAGGCGGGCTAGTTTAAATCGTACTATGTAGTATGGAAACATACAACGAGCTGTCGAAGTAGCACCTGGACTATCGTGTTTAAATCGTACTATGTAGTATGGAAACGAATATCAAAATCAGTCAAACTACCTTTTAAATGGCGTTTAAATCGTACTATGTAGTATGGAAACTCGTTTTCTTGACACCGATACGAAAAAAATTATAATGTTTAAATCGTACTATGTAGTATGGAAACCTTACTGCGATAGGCTTGTTCGGAATTGTTGACCCTGTTTAAATCGTACTATGTAGTATGGAAACTTAAAAAGTAAATTCAACGATTTCATGTGTTTTTTGAAGTTTAAATCGTACTATGTAGTATGGAAACCCTCGAGGTATCATTTCTTTCGTCGTTGTTTCTACCGTTTAAATCGTACTATGTAGTATGGAAACCCGCTATGGGGATAATTCGGCCTGCGTGGAAAATGAGGTTTAAATCGTACTATGTAGTATGGAAACTGGTTATGATATTTCCGATTACGATCCCGCTTCTCTTGTTTAAATCGTACTATGTAGTATGGAAACCACTACTGAAAGATTTGCTGTTTTTAGGTATTTTTGTTTAAATCGTACTATGTAGTATGGAAACAGCATAGCACAAAATGAAATATGGAGCCAGATATTCGTTTAAATCGTACTATGTAGTATGGAAACTCCAGACTGATTTCAGAAAAAATTGTAGATGTGGGTGTTTAAATCGTACTATGTAGTATGGAAACTCAATCGAAGCAATATCCTCTGCCATTCAATCATATGGTTTAAATCGTACTATGTAGTATGGAAACTTCCAACAGCGACAGGAATAATTCTACCCGCATGGAGTTTAAATCGTACTATGTAGTATGGAAACTTTATATATATCTTTATATTTGATATAATGAAAATAAGGTTTAAATCGTACTATGTAGTATGGAAACTCGATAATATCACTGCATATTTCAAGCACAGCTTTTGTTTAAATCGTACTATGTAGTATGGAAACTGGAACAGCGATATTATAAGGTGCTCTTTCACGGATAGTTTAAATCGTACTATGTAGTATGGAAACTTCGACCGTAGAATTCAGCAGTCATTTTTCGTATTCGGGTTTAAATCGTACTATGTAGTATGGAAACTTGGCAATAAGGATAACTACTCACATTTTGAAAACACGTTTAAATCGTACTATGTAGTATGGAAACCTACTCCGCAATCACTCGCCTAGCACAAGGGTGTCTGGTTTAAATCGTACTATGTAGTATGGAAACTTTCACACGCAGGAAACTCAGATTATGTAGAAAAATGTTTAAATCGTACTATGTAGTATGGAAACGTAGGAGTTGTGTGCTGTTCTGGATTTCGCAGGAGGAGTTTAAATCGTACTATGTAGTATGGAAACTTACCCCAGCTATTATTATATTTTTATTATTCGTTTTGTTTAAATCGTACTATGTAGTATGGAAACTTATTTTCTGTATGTCTACATCGTCTTGTTTTTTGGTTGTTTAAATCGTACTATGTAGTATGGAAACCTCTCGCACCTTTGGGCAGATAGAATGTGAAGGAAAGTTTAAATCGTACTATGTAGTATGGAAACCTGGAACAGCTATGTTTGGGGGTGTTCTTTCACGAAGTTTAAATCGTACTATGTAGTATGGAAACTCAGGAAAAAAAATAATTGACATCGAGAATATCAAAAAGTTTAAATCGTACTATGTAGTATGGAAACTGTTCATGTATTTTATTGCTGAAAATATTGTGTGATTGTTTAAATCGTACTATGTAGTATGGAAACCATTTTTTGTTATGTATGAGGGATTTATTGTTATTAGTTTAAATCGTACTATGTAGTATGGAAACGTTCATGTATTTTATTGCTGAAAATATTGTGTGATTATGTTTAAATCGTACTATGTAGTATGGAAACTAATCACTCGCAGAGCACAAAGATATCTGATTTGCTTGTTTAAATCGTACTATGTAGTATGGAAACTGTTCGCTTCCCCTTTTATTTTCGAACATAGAGTATGTTTAAATCGTACTATGTAGTATGGAAACTGTTCTCCCCCCTGTAATAATAACATAGCAAAAACGTTTAAATCGTACTATGTAGTATGGAAACTGGTCAGTCCACGAAAATAAATAGTGCAGTGAAACAGTTTAAATCGTACTATGTAGTATGGAAACGAATTTGCGAATGTCAACCTCACGACAGTCCTTTTGGTTTAAATCGTACTATGTAGTATGGAAACCTATTATTTTTTCATTTTTCTCCATTTTCGCTCAATTTTGTTTAAATCGTACTATGTAGTATGGAAACGTGGCCGCAGCACAAGAAAAAGTAGCAGCCAAAGAAGGTTTAAATCGTACTATGTAGTATGGAAACCTTTTTTTTCTGGTGTGAGAAGTGTTGTTTCATACGTTTAAATCGTACTATGTAGTATGGAAACTATCCTCTGCCATTCGATCGTATGATACCACTGAAAAGTTTAAATCGTACTATGTAGTATGGAAACTATCGACGAAGGTGAAGATGGTGTTTATTTACTTATGTTTAAATCGTACTATGTAGTATGGAAACTTTTTTTTTTTATTTCGATTATTTCTTTCTCGTCTAGTTTAAATCGTACTATGTAGTATGGAAACCTCGGACAAGGACTTGTCCGTCTCAGCGACGGAAATCGTTTAAATCGTACTATGTAGTATGGAAACTACATAAGGTGCACCATACAATCTACTTCGTATCTCTGTTTAAATCGTACTATGTAGTATGGAAACTTTTCACAAGGAAAGAAAACAATAAAAGTGGTAGCGAGTTTAAATCGTACTATGTAGTATGGAAACAACAGAAACTCAAAGGACTTCAAAAAATAGGATACGGGTTTAAATCGTACTATGTAGTATGGAAACTACACCGCAAGTGATGTTGTGGGAGAGGATGTGAAAGTTTAAATCGTACTATGTAGTATGGAAACTACCACAAGCGGAAGCCATACAGAAAAAACAAGAAGAGTTTAAATCGTACTATGTAGTATGGAAACTTCTTCACACTCAATCGATTCGTGCAGACCTATGATGTTTAAATCGTACTATGTAGTATGGAAACAAAAAGCACGGTGGATGAAAAAGAAATTATTGAAATGGTTTAAATCGTACTATGTAGTATGGAAACCCCTAAAATTGTCCCAAAACCAGACTTAAGGTATTTGTTTAAATCGTACTATGTAGTATGGAAACTTTTCACAGGGAAAGAAAACAACAAAAGTGGTAGCGAGTTTAAATCGTACTATGTAGTATGGAAACTACTCTGCAAGTGATGTTGTGGGAGATGATGTGAAACTGTTTAAATCGTACTATGTAGTATGGAAACATTACTTCGCCTGCTGTATTTTCACACCACTCGCCCAGTTTAAATCGTACTATGTAGTATGGAAACCACAGAAAAACCTGGAAGAAAAACGAAAAGCAGATGAAGTTTAAATCGTACTATGTAGTATGGAAACCATCACATCAGGTCAACGGTGCGAGAGCGTGAGAGACGTTTAAATCGTACTATGTAGTATGGAAACCAAAATATAGTGTGATATTTTACACTACTACCCATTGTTTAAATCGTACTATGTAGTATGGAAACTTATATAATACAGGAACTAACCATATGATTAATACAGTTTAAATCGTACTATGTAGTATGGAAACCTGACAGCAATTGGTCTGTTTGGAGTCGTTGACCCGGTTTAAATCGTACTATGTAGTATGGAAACCTTATGAAGTTACAACGGCGAACGACGGGCGATATCAGTTTAAATCGTACTATGTAGTATGGAAACTATAAGTATGAATACTGAGATAATGTCTGGGAGAATAAGTTTAAATCGTACTATGTAGTATGGAAACATGGCGATCGGAGCATTTCAAATTGTCGACCCGCCAGGTTTAAATCGTACTATGTAGTATGGAAACTGGAAAGCGGCCTTCGACGATTTCTCGAAACGATGGAGTTTAAATCGTACTATGTAGTATGGAAACTATCTCCCCCAGTATTTTATGCGTAATAATATTAATGTTTAAATCGTACTATGTAGTATGGAAACTCGGTTTCTTGACACGCAAACAAAAAAAATCATAATCGTTTAAATCGTACTATGTAGTATGGAAACGTTTTTTTGGTTACTTTTTTTCCTGAAAAAAAGTAACGTTTAAATCGTACTATGTAGTATGGAAACTTCGTAATAAGGATAACTACTCACTTCTCGAAAACACGGTTTAAATCGTACTATGTAGTATGGAAACACGGAAGCGCAACCGCAGGCGGAAGCTACACAGAAATGTTTAAATCGTACTATGTAGTATGGAAACTTTTTTTCTGCCGTTTTTTTTCTTCCTGCTCAATAGTGTTTAAATCGTACTATGTAGTATGGAAACGACTGTCAGATATCAGCTGTGGCCGAGTGGGG
>Ga0210049_1001294_pt1 | contig 23225 bp, 26 predicted proteins | sample CryGeyCG2014_300_2_FD_183964 | JGI IMG/M metagenome (GOLD analysis project Ga0210049, IMG submission 183964) | Groundwater microbial communities from aquifer - Crystal Geyser CG06_land_8/20/14_3.00 (SPAdes) (version 2) | ecosystem: Environmental > Aquatic > Deep subsurface > Groundwater | place... | reverse complement strand
CAATTAAAAGATGCATATAAAAGTATCTGGGAAGCCTTGGTTCACGGAGCCATAGAAAACAATGTAATAGCAAAAATAAATTATGTAGATGTTGAGGCGGTTAATCTTGAAGAACAACTAAAAAATGCTAATGGAATACTGATACCCGGCGGTTTCGGTGACCGTGGAATTGAGGGCAAAGTAAAAGTCATACAGTATGCCAGAGAAAACAGAATCCCTTTCCTGGGACTTTGTCTGGGTATGCAATGTGCAGTGATTGAATTTGCAAGAAACGTCTGCGGTATGAAAAATGCCAACAGCACAGAGTTTAATCCAAAAACGCCTTATCCCGTAATAGCTATGATTGCTGAACAGAAAAAGGTTACCAATAAAGGCGGGACAATGCGTTTAGGAAAATACCCGTGTAAAATCAAAAAAAACTCACTGGCCTACCGTGCTTATAAAAAACAACTCGTTTTTGAACGGCACAGGCACAGGTATGAATTGAACAATAAATTCAGAAAAAAACTGGAAAAGAACGGTTTAATTGTTACGGGTGAATATGAATCCAAACATTTAGCCGAAATAATAGAACTCAAAGACCACCCGTGGTTTGTGGCAGTCCAGTCCCACCCTGAGTTCAAGTCCAAACCAACTAAACCCCATCCTCTGTTTACCGCTTTCATAAAACACGCAATAAAATTCTCCCCTTGCATATAATCAAATATTTTAATAAAATGTAGCGTCCTAATTTATTAGGACGAAAAATGTTACTGGAGTAACCTACTTCTGGTAGCGTCCGAATTCGGACGATTATCAGATATTTATACTTCAATCTATGGAAAAAACAAACAAGTTGGTAGCAGTGGTTGACGATGAGGAAGATATTCTTGAACTTGTATCGCTGCACCTCAATAAAGCAGGCTATAAAGTCAAGGAATTCCCGGATTCAAAAAGTTTTTTTAAATTTATCCACGGCCAAATTCCAAACCTCATTATATTAGACATAATGCTTCCTGATATGGACGGTTATGAAATATGTAAATATTTAAAAGGACAGAATAAATTTTCTTCTATACCGATTATTATGCTTACGGCAAAAAGCGAAGAAGTGGATAAGGTTCTCGGGTTGGAATTAGGCGCTGACGATTATGTCACCAAACCTTTTTCTCCGAGGGAACTCGTTGCAAGAGTCAAATCTGTTTTAAGAAGACAAATTCAAAAAGATGAAACAAAGACCATTGAAATAGCTGACACATTAATTATCGACCCGGAAAAATACGAAGTATTTGTTGAAGGTAAAAAAATCAACCTGACAACTACGGAATTCAGAATCCTGGAAATACTTGCTTCAGGCAAAGGCAGGGTTTGGACAAGAGACAAACTCCTGGACCATCTATGGGGTCAGGAAAAAGCTGTCTTAGACAGAACAATTGACGTGCATATCAGAAATTTAAGGGAAAAATTAGGTAAAGCCGGCAGGTTCATCAAAAATATCAGGGGTATAGGTTATAAACTAGACGTTGATTAAACAATTAAGGAAACCAATATTCTTCAAAACATTCGGTCTATATTTATTGATAATCGTATTATTAACTTCTGCAATCTTAATTTTTTCTGATTCAATACATCCGTTCCATATTGCCCTGGTCATAACATTAATATCCCTTTTGATTGCCCTGTTATTTACAAAAAGTTTATCAAAACCCATTAAAGATTTGGAAGAATCCCTGCAAAAAGTTGCCTCCGGTAATTTCAATACAAAAATCTACCTGAAAAACAATGACGAATTTAAGAAACTCGCAGATAGTTTTAATTATATGACAGGCGAGATAAGTTCGGTATTTGCAGAACTTTCTCGTAAAAAGGAAGAACTTAATAGCATCATTTCTTCCATACAGTCGGGTCTTTTGGTTTTAGACAAAGAAGGCAGGGTTTTGCTATGCAATGAAAGTTTTAAAAATATTATAAATAACAAACTGTCGGAAAATAAATTTTACTGGGAAATTATAAGAGAGCCTGCCTTTAATGAATTTATTAAAAGAGTTAGAGAAGAAAAAAAGAACATTACTAACGAAGTAGAATTGAATAATAATGTTTTTTTATGCAGCGCAACGGAATTAGTTTCCGGGAATGAACTGGCTGTGGTTTTCCATGATATAACAGAAATAAAAAACATTGAAACCATGAAAAAGAATTTTATTACAAACGTATCGCATGAACTCAAGACCCCCCTTGCATCAATAAAAGGATTTATTGAGACATTAGAAGAAGATATCGGTGACGCAAAAAACAAACACTATATTGATGTAATAAAACGAAACATTGACAGGCTTATAGGCATAGTGCAGGATTTACTGACACTTTCAAAACTTGAAGAAAAAGGACTGAAACCTGAATTACAAAGAGTTAATCTTAAAACAGTCCTGGAAGATATTCTAAAGGTATTTGAACAAATATTAAAAGAAAAAAACCTGAAATTAATTCTTGATTTAGGGCAGGGGCTTCCGGATATAACGGCAGACAGTTTTAAAATCGAACAACTGTTTGTTAACCTGATAGATAATGCAATAAAATACACGGAAAAAGGTGAAATAAAAATATCAATTAAACAGGCAGGTTCAATCATCAAAATTGAAGTGGAAGATACAGGTATCGGTATTCCAAAAGAACACCTGCCAAGAATCTTTGAGAGGTTTTATGTCATTGATAAATCCCGTTCAAAAAAATACGGCGGCACGGGATTGGGGCTTTCAATAGTAAAACACATTGTGCTTTTACACAACGGTAAAATAGCCGTAGAAAGCAATATAAATCAGGGGACAAAATTCACGATTAACCTTCCGATATAATCTGTATTTCAACGTTAATCAAAAAATTCTTTTTCCGCTTTTCAATATTTCGCTTATAAAGGGGTTTGTTCTGTTAAACTCTTTGTCCGAAAAAGGATGGATTTCAATGCTATGATTAATTTTAAGCACGAAAGGATTTAGTTTTTTTCTGTCGTCGAATTTAAATCCAGAAAATGAAGGAGAAATAATTGCTAAATCGATGTCACTATATTTTGTCCCTTTGTTTTTAACCAAAGATCCAAACAAATAAGCTGCTTTAATATTTATTACGTTATTTTTTTTAACTTCCTCACAGAATTTTTTAGCAACGTTTATTACATCTGTTTTATTAGCCATTTGTAGAAATCCTTTATCTGCCTGAAATATTTTTTTGTAAACCCACTACTGCATTTCCTGTAAAAACTTAACTTATAATCCGGATATCTTGCTTCTATGTTAAAATCATTAACATTAAGAAGAAAAAGTTTGTTTTCTTCTGATAATTTTAATTTTGTTTGTTCAGCAATTTTTAATAAATTGTGTATCTTGGGTATGGAATTGCTTTTATTATCACGAACCCAAAATGCTTTCAGAACTTTTTCAAGTACAAGATGCCCTAAAAACAAGCACCAATCATACTTTTTACTACCAAATAAGCTCTGCGCAACTGCCAGATCATGTTTTGCTGAATTTATCCAATATTTTATATATTCTTTTTTGGGCATTGTTTTAAAATAAAAACCTTACTACAATAGAATTATATAATAAAAAAAACATTATTTCAATTCATTATCTGTTTAGTATGGGTTTGCCCCTTCCGTATTTTTTTAGTATAATCTTATCTGTACAAAAGGATAAAATAATGAAGGCAATAATTCCACATGAAGTGATTGAAAAAAGGATTTATCTTATACGGGGACAAAAAGTTATGCTGGATAAAGATTTGGCAATGCTTTACAAGGTAAAACCAATAAGGCTAAGAGAACAAGTGAAACGAAATATAAAGCGTTTTCTTGCAGACTTTATGTTCAAATTGAATGAGAAAGAAATAGATTTTATGGTATCGCAAAATGCGATACCATCCAGAAAGCATCTGGGCGGATATTACCCATATGTATTCACAGAGCAAGGTGTTGCAATGCTCTCCAGCGTTCTGAAGAGTGAAAGAGCGGTACAGGTAAATATTGCAGTAATGCGTGCATTTGTAAAACCGAGACAAATACTTTCAACGCATAAGGAACTTGCCTATAAGTTAAATGAACTTGAACGAAAAACAGAAAAACATGATGAGGAAATACGCTCTATTTTTGATGCTATCCGTCAATTAATGTCACCGCCAGAGAAACCGACCCGCCGTATTGGCTTTAATGCAGAATAATTTAACAATCTTGTGTATTATGTTGAGCGATAGCGAAATCCCGATAAGTCGGGATTAAATCCCGCCTGAAATAAATCAATTATTTTACAGTTTTAATTGTATATTTATCAGAACCGTCCCGATACTTTCTATGGTCACATTTTATAGTATGTTCATGAATTTCTGAATTTCGGTTCAATTGACTTTAAGCAAAACTTTATGTAAACTTTATATGGAGAAAACTCAATGATGAAAGATAAAAATATGGTTGTTAAAAAAGAACAGAAGTCCGATATTGATAAAAAGGGCTACAATACCTTACTCAACGATGTAAAAAGTATTCTTGAAAAAGCAAAATATCAGACATATAAGGCGGTAGATAATTTAAGGGTTCAAACATACTGGCAGGTTGGAGAGCGTATTGTTCGGGAAGAACTTATCCATAAAGACAGGGCTGATTACGGAAAAAGAATAGCTGAAAGATTAGCGAATGATTTAAGTGTAACTCGTGCATTATTGTTTGAAATCATCCAATTTTACAGAGCATATCCAATTGTCCACACACTGCGTGGACAATTAAGTTGGAGTCATTATGGTTCACTAATTCGTATTCAGGGAAAAGTTGTAAGAGAATTTTACGAGGGACAAACAATACAAAATAATTGGAGGTTCATTTTGCCCTTGGCGGACTTGAAAATAAAATATTCGTTGCTGAATATAGAAAAAAACTTCCTACCGAAAAAGAGATAAAAACAAAGCTTAAAAAGATAAGAAAATTTAACTAATTGTATAATCTTTGCGTCAGATTTGTGTCGGATGACCTGCTTAACAATCTAGTGTACTATGTTGAGCGATAGCGAAATCCCGACTTATCGGGATTAAATCCCATCTGAAATAAATTCATTATTTTACAGTTTTAATTGTATATTTATCAGAACCGTCCCGATACTTTCTATTTATCAGAACCGTCCCGATACTTTCTATATATTACTGGCGGGGAAGACGTGGCGTAGTCCTGGACTTAAACCGGTGGTAGATGAGATTCTAATTTACCGATGCGTTTTTCGTGGTCTTCTACTTTTGGTTCAAGTTCTTTTATACGATGTGTATTAATCTCTGCCGTACGTTCATGGTCTTTAGTTTGACTTCCGAAACTGTCAATAGCGGTTATTATTCGTTGAATGTCATCTTTAGTTGATACTGCTTCTTTTAATGTTTTTAAATCTTCTATGTTATCAATAATTTTTGTTGCCATATTTGATATTACGTCTTTTACAGATTTGATATCGTCTTTTACAGATTTGATATCGTCTTTAGTAGCAAAATTTTTCAGGTCATCTTTAGTTACAGATTGGTTGTTTGTTTTAGATTTTTTAGGCATAGTTTTATTCCTCTCAATGAATTATTTTGTTCCTAAGGAACCTACTTTTGGTTCATAAGGAACCTACTGTTGGTTGGTATTTATTACTATGAATATCTACATTAAACAAAACAAAAAATAATTTGTCAAGGGGAAAATTAGTTTTGGTTTGCCCCTTCCGTATTTTTTTAGTATAATCTTATCTGTGCAAAAAGAGGCAAAAGCCAGAATAAAAATCAATAAATTATTAGAAGTCTCGGGATGGCGTTTTTTTGACACATCCGAAGGCAAAGCTAATATACAATTGGAATCCGGGATTGATATACAGAAAGCAGGTGATGACTTTGAACAACCTGAGGGAATACTGTAAGAAACAGAAATGGGATATTTATAGGGAATAAGGGGTATAGATTTTAGATGCCCCTTTTTTGATAAACTCTCGTCAGAATTGCCATGATAGGCAAATTTAACAAAAAACGGACGGTTTTTGATTACATAATGTTGTATATTACAAATTTAACCTTTTTTATTTGGGAATTCTCTAAAAATATTATATAATAAAACTATATACGAAGGAAAACTCAATGATAAAAAACAAAAATATGGTTGTTAAAAACAAACATAAATCCGATATTAACAAAAAGGGATACAATGTCTTACTCAACGATGTAATAAGTATTCTTGAAAAAGCAAAATATCATGCATATAAAGCGGTAGATAATTTAAGAGTTCAGACATATTGGCAAATTGGTGAGCGAATTACGAGAGATGAACTGAAATATAAATACAGAGCAGATTACGGAGAAAGGATAATTGAAAATCTGGCGAATGATATTGGAATAGCACGACAAACACTTACGAGGGCAGTTAAATTTTACAGAGTATATCCAATTGTAACCGCAGTGCGGTTACAATTAAGTTGGACCCATTACGAAGTATTATTGTCATTACCAGGTAAACAACGAAAATTTTATGAATTACAAACAATACAGAATACATGGAGCACTCGTGAATTAGAAAAACAAATAAAGTCCCATTTATATGAGCGGATACACAAAGAAGGCAAAATGATTGTAAGTAAGCCAACCATTCCCGCTCTACCAGAAAAGATATTCAAAGATACCTACAATTTTGATTTTATAAAACTTAACGAACATTATTCTGAAAAAACAATTGAGGATGAACTTATTAAAAATGTTGAAGCGTTGCTCTTGGAATTCGGTCAAGATTTTTCACTTGCAGGTAGACAAAGAAAAATTATTATTGATGACCAGATACATACCGTTGACCTTGAATTTTTTCATAGAGGAATACCATGTATAGTAATTGCGGATATTAAGGTTGGAAAATTCAAAAGCGAATATGTTGGTCAAATGAATAAGTATTTGAATTACTATAAAGAAAAAAGAAAATATAACTGGGAAAGAAATCCAATTGGACTGATTGTGTGCGAATACAAAGGCGAAGAAGAGGTTCATTTTGCCCTTGGTGGACTTGAAAATAAAATATTCGTTGCTGAATATAGAAAAAAACTTCCTACCGAAAAAGAGATAAAAACAAAACTTAAAAAGATAAGAAAATTTAACTAATTGTATAATTTATGCGTCAGATTTCCGTATGGTTTTCAAGATTTTGCGTCAGATTTGCATCGGATGCCCCACTTAACAATCTTGTGTATTATGTTGAGCGATAGCGAAATCCCGACTTATCGGGATTAAGTCCCGCCTGAAATAAATCAATTATTTTACAGTTTTAATTGTATATTTATCAGAACCGTCCCGATACTTTCTTGGACAAGGTATTCGGTATTGCCGATAATTGTTTTAGCTTTTTGGAGCAGAATCTGGATCGGCTGGTGGCATCTCATCCCGGCAATAATATCATTGGCTTGGATGTTTTTTAATCCCATATTTTTCAAGAAACCAAAATCAACAAAAAACTGGGCATCAAAATCTGTTCTGGGAGAACGCGTTTATTTAAACAGAGATAAAATAGATATACCCGGGCATCATAAATTTTTACCTAAGATTGTCAATTCCATTTCATCAATAGGGATGATTTTAGCAATTTGGGCTATAGTAAAGCTGGCTATATGGCCTGCAATATTAGGTATATCTTTAGCCTATTTAGGGAAAAGCTGGTATTTAGATAGAATGGTTTGGCTATATGAAGATATGAAAGATTTGCCCGAATATAAAGAATGGTTATATTAGTTTTTAACACCATAAATAAGTAAATCTGTCACCGATTACTCACACCCTTATCTTAACACAAAATTTATTTATCGCTTATATTAACTTAACATCCGTTCAGTATAATATTAGTGAAATGAAAAACGATGATTTCATTAACCAATATATTGCACTGGTGAAAAGCATTGCGGGTAAATACGGCAGCCCGGGTATCCCTTTTGACGATATTGTCCAGATAGAAAAGGATATTCTTAAACATTTTTTTGAAGAAAAAATGCCGCTTGCTGAAATAGCAAAATTACTGGGTCTAAGAAGAGAAAGTGTCCGCCAGATAAAACAAAAAGCGTTAAGGAAGATAAAAATTAACACAAAATAATATGGTTGAAATCTGCAAACAGGGGAGGTAAAAAGCAAAATGGCTAAAATGAAAATGAGTAGAATCAGCTGTTTGTTGTTAGCGGTAAACTTGTTTTTTGTCGGTAGCGTGTTTGCGGGTGAAGTAGAGTTGCTCTTAGACAAACTGGTTGAAAAGAATTTGCTGGACCCTGCAGAGTCACAGGAAATACTTATTCAAACCAGGGAAGAAATGAAAAAAAGCATGGTAAAAGGAGATTTAAGAACCCGTTACCAGGTTGACCTGGCTACAAGTTCGGCTTTACCGGACAGGGAAAGAATGCGAATGAGATTAAGAATTGGTTTCAATACGAGAATTGCCGATAACCTTTCTGCGGGTTTTGGCTTTGCTACCGGTGCGGCAAAGACTTATGACGTAACAGGCAGCACTCCCGTGAGCGTTACGGTTTCAGACGGCGAACCGAGGTCCACCAATCATACTTTCGGAGATACGTTCTCAAAAGCTCAAATGATGGTAGATTACGGTTACATCCAGTATGACCCTGCCGGCTGGATTACCGCTTATATAGGCAAATTCAAAAATCCGGTCTGGCAAACTACCGATTTATTATGGGACGGCGACCTGAATCCTGACGGCATAGCATTGCCGATGAAATTCAGGAGTAACAATATGGATATTCTTATCAACTGCGGGTATTTTTTGATAGACGAAGCCCACTCGTCCACATCAAAGGAAAAATCCCGTGACCCATCTATCAATGTAATTCAGCCTGTTATAAATAAGCCTCTGGGAACGACAAACTTAAAATTAGGCGTTGCGTATTATCAAACCGCTTCGGTTAAAGGTTATAAACTTGACTATAGCGCCAAAACCAATACGGGTGCCGGTACGCCTGTAATTGAATATGTCTGCCTGAACCCGAGCCTGGATATAAAAATACCTGATGTTATGGGTTATACACTAAAGGTTTTTGGAGATTATGTTACAAATAGCGCCACCGGCAGCCCGGTTAACCAGGGTAACTGTGTCGGTATAAAATTCGGTTCCGATAAAGTCAGTTCGAAAGGCGACTGGGAACTTAAACTGCTCCAGAGATATCTTGAAAAAGACGCATGGCTCGACATTTTCCCTGATTCGGATGCTTACGGCGGTGCAACGGGCACAAAAGGAATGGAGTTAATGTTTAACTACGGAATAACCGCTAACCTGTCTTTCGGTATGGATTATTACAGGATTACAAAGATAGGTTCCACAGACGAAGCCAAAGATACAAAAAGCCTTGCACAATTTGATTTGGTTTACAAATTCTAACCTGAGGAGGTATAGTAAAAATGGATAGATTTAAAAAAGTAATGTTTGCGGTTTTTATAACAGCAGTATTTGCGGGAATGATAAAAGCAGCGGAGAAGAAAATCATAATAGAAGGCTCTACCACTGTTTTACCCATAGCGCAAATGGCGGCAGAGAAATTCATGGAAATGAATCCCGAGGCATCAATAACGGTAAGAGGAGGCGGTTCCGGCGTGGGTATCGCTTCATTGATTGACGGAACTTGTGTTATCGCAGCTGCTTCCAGAGCAATTAAGGGCGCTGAAATGCAAAAAGCCGTGGCAGGGGAAGGGACCCAAAAGCTCATATTATTGCAATGGACGGTATAGCTATAATAGTCAATCCGTCAAACCCTATAAACGCATTAAGCAAAGCACAGATTAAAGAAATTTATAAACGAAGTTAAATAAAACAAAACCTGCCGGTCTTAACACAAAATTAACATTTCCTTTATACTCCCTTAACATTAATAGATTATAATGTTATTATGGAGGTAAATTTTATGAACAAAAGAAGTTTCTGTTTATTAACGGGTATAGCGGTTTCTCTGGCAATTTTAACTGCAGGCTGTTCAAGAGAAAAATGTAATTCAATCCAGATAAAGGGTTCTGATACAATGGTTAATCTCGTGCAGGTATGGACAGAAGTATTTACAAAAGAAAATCCCGGAATAAACATATCCGTTACCGGCGGCGGTTCCGGGACCGGCATAGCGTCTTTTATAAGCGGTAACTGTGACATTATTTCTGCCTCACGGCAAATGACAGTTGAAGAAATAGAACTGGCAAAAAAGAACGGGATAGAAGAAAAGGAATATATAGCAGCACTTGACGGCATAGTTGTTGTAGTCAATCCAAAAAACCCGGTAAGCAAACTGACGGTTGACCAGCTCAGTGACATTTTTATGGGAAAGATAAAGAACTGGAAAGAGGTGGGAGGCAATAATTCCAGTATAGTTATTCTATCGCGGGAAATTAATTCCGGCACTCATGTGTTTTTCAAGGAACATGTACTCAGAAAAGGCAATCCAAAGGGGACCGAGGAGTTTTCACCGAATGCACTCCTGTTGCCTTCCTCCCAGGCAATTGCGGATGAAGTAGCCCAGAATTCGGGAACAATCGGTTATTATGGAATGGGTTACATAAGTCCAAATCAGAAACTGGTTGCAGTATCAAAAGGACCTAAAATGCCTTTTATTGAACCATCCATTGACACTGTAAAAAAAGGTTCCTATCCAATTTCAAGACCGCTATACCTTTACACAAAAAAAGACGCTCCGGAAATGGTAACAAAATTTATTGATTTTGCGTTTTCACAGGAAGGACAGGAAATAGTCAGGAAAACAGATTTCGTACCTGTAAAGTAAGAATGAAAAAAATCAAGGAATTTCTCATAGAAAAAATCATTTTTATAAGCGGTAGTCTGTCAATAGTATTTGTTGTTTTGATTTTTATATTTCTGATTAAAGAAGGGATATTGTTTTTCAAATATGTACAATTCAAGGATTTTATAGTCGGGAAAAACTGGTATCCTATTTCAAGCCCGGCACAATTCGGTATGTTACCGCTTATTTTGGGCTCTTTGTTAGTAACCCTGGGTGCAATGATTATTTCTATCCCGCTCGGGGTAGCCTGTGCCCTTTATATCGCAGAGGTTGTTAATCCCAAATTAAAGGACCTTTTAAAAACCGGTGTGGAACTGCTCGCTGCAATCCCGAGCGTTGTAATAGGATTTATCGGTATGGTAACACTTGTACCGTTAGTAAAAAACATTTTCCATCTGCCTACGGGACTGACTGCACTGTCTGGGTCAATAATGTTAGCGTTTATGGCAATGCCAACGATAGTTTCCATTGCTGAAGACGCTATAACCGTTGTACCCAGACGGTATAAGGAAGCGGCGCTTGCTCTCGGGGCAACACACTGGCAGGCACTATATAGAGTGATATTAGTAGCTGCCGCACCCGGGATTTTTGCGGCAATAATGCTCGGTATAGGAAGGGTTATAGGAGAAACAATGGCTGTAATGATGATTACGGGCAATGCTGCCGTTATCCCTCATAGTTTTTTGCAGCCGGTCAGGACGCTGACAGCTACAATAGCAGCCGAGATGGGTGAGTCAATACGCGGCAGCAACCATTATTATGCTCTATTTGCAGTAGGAATAATTTTGTTTGTTATTACTTTTATAATAAATTTTATTGCTGATGTATTTTTACATAGAATCAAAAAGTAAGGAAAATATGTTCAATACAAAAATCAGCCAGAAGATAGCGTTTGCGGTACTGTTTGTTTCGACGTTAATAACTATTATACCGGTATTGATTATAATTGCGATTATAATAAAAAACGGTATCACTGCAATTAGCTGGCAGTTTTTAACAACTGCTCCGTCAAACGGTATGCGGTCCGGCGGGATATTCCCCGCTATTGTCGGGACATTTTATCTCGCCCTGGGTGCATCTGCAATATCTCTTCCATTGGGGATCCTGGGCGGTATTTATTTATCCGAATATTCCAAAAACAATTACTTCACGCGCATACTTAAATTAGGGATTGTCAATTTAGCGGGTGTCCCTTCAATAGTATACGGGTTGTTCGGGTTATCCCTTTTTGTTATATCCCTTAAACTGGGAGTATCTATAGTATCGGGCTGTCTGACCCTGGCAATTATGTCGCTCCCTTCAATAATAACTGCAACAGAAACTGCTATGAGCAGCGTTCCACGTTCATTCCGTGAAGTGAGCTTATCGCTCGGGGCAACAAAATGGCAGACAATAAGATATGCGGTTTTACCACATGCATCGCCAGGCATCATTACCGGTACCCTGCTGAGTAATGCCAGAATCACCGGGGAAACGGCACCGATACTTTTTACTGTTGCAGCGTTTTATTTACCTCAACTGCCAAACTCTGTTTTTGACCAGGTAATGGCATTGCCGTACCATCTGTATGTAATTTCCACCCAGATACCGGGAATAAGTAAGAGTGTAACCTACGGGACTGCTCTTGTTTTAATTGTATTTACGCTGTCTTTGAATTTATTCGGTATTATTGTCCGGACATATTTGAGGCGTCAGAAAAAATGGTAGAAAGCAGAATAAAGATAACTAATCTCAATGTCTGGTTTGAAAACGACCAGGCTATTAAATCACTTAATCTGGATGTCCGTTCTAATGAAATATTAGGAATAATCGGTCCTGCCAACAGCGGTAAAACAACTTTCCTGCGGACACTGAACAGGTTAAACGATATAAAAGATGAATTCAGGATGGACGGGGAAATTCTGTTAGACAACCGGGACATTTACAAGAACATGGACGTAATAATGCTGAGAAAAAAAATAGGAATAATCTTTGCCCTGCCTATACCCCTCCCTATGTCAATATATGACAACATCGCTTACGGACCAAAAATGCACGGGATAAAAAAGGGATTAATGGAAATAGTTGAAAAAAGTCTGAAAGCGTCATACCTGTGGGATGAAGTCAAAGACAGGCTTAACGAGTCAGCACTGAATCTTTCCGGCGGACAGCAGCAGAGGCTCTGCATAGCAAGAAGTCTTGCAGTCGGGCCGGAAGTAATACTTTTTGACGAACCCTGCTCGGGACTTGACCCGATTTCAACCGCAAAAGTTGAAGATGCCATGCTGGAACTTAAAAGCAACTATACAATTATATTAGTCACGAACAATGTTAAACAGGCGGCAAGGGTGTCTGACAGGGTGGCGTTTTTTTTGATGGGAGAACTTATTGAAATTGATACAACCGAAAAAATATTTGTCCGCCCGTCTGATAAAAGGACTGAAGATTATATTTCCGGGAAGTTTGGTTAATATGTCTCTTATAAGAGCAGAAAAATTAAATCTTTATTACGGTAACTTTCATGCACTAATAAATGTCAATCTTTCTATTGAAGAAAAGCGTATTACTGCCATAATAGGGCCTTCGGGATGCGGGAAATCAACTCTACTGCGTACTTTTAACAGGATGAACGACCTGATAGAAACTGTCCATATCGACGGTAGTATAATTATTAATAACGAGAACATTTTTAGTAAGACTACCGATATAGATTCTTTACGAAGGAAAGTGGGGATGGTTTTTCAGAGACCAAACCCGTTCCCCCTCTCCGTCTACGAGAACATAGCTTTTGGCCTGAAGATACATAAGATTGCAAAAACAAGAAATGAACTGGAGCATACTGTAGAACAGGGGTTAAAATCCGTTCTTCTGTGGGACCAGTTAAAAGATAAACTAAAAACTTCCGCCCTGAATCTTACGCTGGAGCAGGCACAGCGGTTATGCATTGCCCGCCTTATAGCGGTAAAGCCGGAAATACTTCTTATGGATGAACCCTGTTCTGCTCTGGACCCGATAGCGACAATGCATATTGAAGAACTTATGCTTGAACTTAAAAAGAATTATACAATCGTTATAGTCACTCATAACATGCAGCAGGCAGCCAGGGTCTCTGACGATACGGGCTTTATGCTGCTCGGAAAATTGATTGAATTCAATAAAGCTGAAAAAATATTTACTAACCCTGATAAAAAAGAAACGGAAGACTATATTACAGGTCGCTACGGTTAAATAAAATCCCCCTCTCCCCCCTTTAATAAAGTCCACGGGATGAAACAGGGGAATAAGAAGGGGGATTAAAAGAGGTGGTTATTATGGAAAGACATTTTGATGTGGAACTCAACAAATTAAGAGAAAATTTATCGGATATGGCAGCTCTTGTTGAGGGTATGATAGATAACGCCATAAAAGCTCTTGTTGAACGTAAAGAAGAAACTTTAGGAAACGTCTTCAATGATGAAGTAGAGGTAAACAAAAAACACATAGAAGTTGATGAGATTTGCCTGAAGTTACTCGCACTTCACCAGCCGACTGCGGTAGATTTAAGGTTAATCACGTCGGCTATGAAAATCAACTCGGAACTTGAAAGGATAGGCGACCAGGCGGTAAACATTTCCCAGAATACCACCAGTCTGGTAAAACAACCGTTTTTTATCCAGCTCCCGATTATTCCTCAAATGACCGAAATCACCAAGTCAATGGTTAAGGACAGCATCAAGGCATTTATAACCAAAGATTCCGACATAGCCAAAAATATTCTCTTAAGGGACGAAAAGGTTGATGATTTGAAACGGGAAGTTTTCAAAAAAATAATTAACTATATAATAGAAAACCCTGCACAGACAGAGTATTTTATTGATTTGTTGTTAATTTCAAGAAACATTGAGAAAATAGCGGACCATACGACAAACATTGCAGAAGATGTCATATTCATGATTCTCGGTCAGGACATAAGGCACCACCACCTGTTTGACGAGCATAAGACTTAACTTGCTTATTTCAAGGATTATAACTCCTTGAAATTGACAAATTACAAGGAATATGTTATAATCACTTCATCATGAAAATTTGGATAGAAAATTATAAAAATGCGGATTTTAAGGTAATAACAAAGAAAAATTATTTAGAGTTCGTCTCTTGACCGAGTAGGTCAACCTAAAGCCATTTATTCGGTATGCCTCTCTCATCATGGTAAATAAAACAAGATATTTCTTTAGGTTTAATATCGTTTCCAAACAGGTCTTTGCTCATTTCCTCAATCCCTTCTCTGTAGGTTAACTATTATTTCTGCTATTTCGCGGCTTTTAGATTCAATAATATCCAGTAATTCAGGGGGGTGGGTGTCTTCATCGGTTTTAGCATTGGGGTTTAATATCGGGATGTTACAAAATAAATTACATCTATTTGATTTTCAATCCTATTTTCAAATTTATCTTCTCTTTTAAAACTTTTAGGAATTCATTTAAATCAGGTATTGGCTGATGCTTAAATGCTTTCAATAAGTTTGAAACTGTAGTTGAATATTTCTTACAGAGTTTCATCGTATATATATTTTCTCTACGTGCCAAGTCGTATATAAAGAACTTATTAAAGTTCGAGGTCTTGTATTTTAGGTTTTTTAGAATAAATCTCTTCTTCATATTTTCAAAAACATAACTTTGCATTACCCAAATAATATTCTTACCCCAATTTTCCATAGCTTGACCTTTTATAAGCATTTGTATATAGGAAAGTTTTATTGTATTATAAGTATTCATACCAAAATTATAACTATCATCCTTCAAATTATTTTTCATAAAATCACTCATTGCGGTAACCAACTCTCCTGTCCCGGTTGTTGAATCAGTTTGAAATTCTACTATACAGAAATCTTCAATGTCACTACTTAATGGTTTATGTTTGACAAGGACAAAATCAAAACTACCTATATTGTTTAAACGAACTTCTGAAAAAAGAAGAATATTGTCTGTGGTTCCAAAAATCTCTTTACTAATATCCACAAACACTATCTTGCTCTGCAAAAATCTTTCGGGACAAATCGCAATAATATCTTTTCCATATTGGACAGAACAAATTCCAAGAGGATAGTTAATCATTCTGCTCTGTTTTTTACATTTCATATTTAGATAGGGACAGTTGTAATTTGCTCTTGATGTTTTTGCTTGAGGAGAAACATTATTAATGGGATAACCGAATATTTCCCAAGGTCTTTTCACGTTAAAAGCACCTCATTTCCTTATGACTACAACTTCTTCTGGTAAAGGTATATTGTGGCCTGTACTTCTTCGTATCCGAAATAATTCTTTCTTACAATCATTATAGCCCATTTTTTTTGCCATTTTTATTAGTATATCACACACAGGAATATAAACACCTTTTACTGTTTGATCGCCAACAACCAAGAGAAAACATGCGTTTTTCTTTAATAATGGATGGAATTCTTTCATACATAAATACATGTCACCAAAATATTCTCTTACCATTCTAGGATAATCAAATCCCCAGTTTTTGTGTTTCGTTTGTTCATAAATCTGATTTGATATACTATTTATTTCATCGAATTTGTCGATAAATTTAGAAGAATTGCTTTCTTTGAATATTAACTTTGTGCTTCCTTTGACCATTTTTTTCTTTATTGACTGAACGTCGTCCATGTTGGAAACAAAATCTAATAGATATAGTTCCAGTCTCGTCTGTCTTGTGTATTCTAGATCGTTTGGGTAGGGTGGTGATGTTATCATAAAATCAATGGTGCTATTTTTTATATATTTTTTAGCATCTAAGCAAGTATCTGTTATTACTTTTGATTTGCCATAAGAATTAAATGTTTGAATGGCTTTTAAATCTTTATAAATTTGAATTATTTTATTAGTAAAAATATCCCAAAATTCTGCCCTTTCTCTAAAAGGATAAAAAGTAGTCCCGGGACACAAAGAGACATAAGATGCATCAAAACAAGATTTAGATAATGCTAATAACAGTAATCCGCGAATCTTATCGGTACTCTTTTCGGTGATAATGTCTTTAAGTAACGCTACTTCTTTTCTCAATGTCATACTTAACCATTGGTCAATTTCGCGCTTAGGCATAGTTCTTAGAAATTTACTCTTAAAATGAGTTTTATCCAGATAGTGGACTTTATTTAAAAATTCGCTTGAAATATTTATAACATCTACTTCAAAGTTATCTAAGTTAATATCCCAAGTTGTTTTTATTTTGGAGATGAATGTCATAAGAGGATTGGCATCAAATCCAATAGCATTGCATCGAAACATATTTGCTGAAATAAGAGTAGTCCCGCTTCCACAAAAGGGATCTACAATTAATGCTCTATGTCTTACCTTGTATTCTTTTATTTTGTCTTCAATCAATGTATATGGAAAATCCTCAAGATAATTGTACCATTTATGGATAACCCCGAGTTTATTTAAATCGCTAATGCTTCTATACTCATCAAATAACAATAAAGGAAAGTCAGGTGCCTCAAGGAATTTAATAATTTTATCAGAGTACACTTTATGTTTATAGTCTAGTTTATTAATAAGTTTTTTATAAGTCTCACTTATACAGTCTGGAATACTAAATCCTATATCTAAGTTACCACATAAATAATTCTTCCTAATTAATGAATCTATTGCGTCTTGTAGAATCTTACTATCGGGTGGGTAATCTGTTAAATCAGAAAGATCCTCTATGGAAGTAATAATATTTTGACTTATATTGTAATAAATACGTTCAAGAATCCGAGCATGAAGAAAAGGAAGTTTGCTCAAATTGGGTTCGTTTGGTTTCCTAACATTTATATCGGCTAATAATTCTTGCATTTTAATATACATTCCTATGTAATATGATAATATTTTACAATTTTAACTATCAATAGTCAATTAATTTTTGCTCTGGTATCTGTGCGTATTTTAATGCAGAGAGACTTTGGCAAATGATTTTTCACAGATGCCCCTCTGATGTCTCCAATGTAAAAAGAAATAGATGTGCGGGTATAATCGGTACTGTCTCCCGGAAATCTGCCGTATCTTTACTGATTATATAATACTCCTTTATACGGTCTATCTTTTGAAAACTATCTTAAAGGTTCCTTCTCTTTTTAGTTGCTGGTCAAATAAAGGGAATCTATCTTCAAATTTCCACCATGGATTAATATCTGCTATCTCTTGTGATTTAACCATCCTATCACCTCAATTATTGCATATTAAAGGAATACGTTCCTTTAATATTTGCACTTTAACGGAACGGAACGCTACTTTTTTGACAATTCACCAAAATTATTATAACATAATAACCATGCAGAAAAAATCAAAATGTAAAAATATTATGATACAGGGGACGGGTTCTTATGTGGGCAAGAGCATAATAGTAGCTGCTTTATGCAGGATTTTTAAACAGGATGGCTATAGGGTCGCGCCTTTTAAGTCCCAGAACATGGCGTTAAATTCGTTTGTGACAAAAACCGGTGGCGAAATGGGGCGTGCCCAGGTTACCCAGGCAGAATGTGCGGGAATAGAACCGACCGTTGATATGAATCCTGTCCTTATAAAACCTTCCAGCGATGTTGGTGCACAGGTAATTGTACTTGGAAAACCCCTGGGAAATTTTGATGCGATGGGCTACCATAAGTACAAACCCCGCCTGCTTAATATAATCAGGGAATCGTTCAATAATTTAGCGCAACAAAATGACATTATAGTAATAGAAGGTGCAGGAAGCCCGGCAGAGATAAATTTACGAAAAAACGATATTGTCAATATGAAAGCAGCAGAATTATTTGATAGTCCTGTTATCCTGGTAGGAGATATAAACCTCGGCGGTGTATTTGCCTGGTTAGCGGGGACACTGGAACTTTTAACTCCAAGAGAACGAAATCGTATAAAAGGCGTCATCATAAACAAATTTCGCGGTGACATAGAAATCTTAAAACCGGGACTCAGAATGTTTGAAAAAATAACTAATAAACCCGTTTTAGGCGTTATCCCGTATTTTCATAATATAAAAATACCTGAAGAGGATTCTGTCTCCTTTGATGATTTAAACTCTGCCAGAAGCAGGGATAAGTCCAGTATAAAAATTGAAGTTTTGTATTTACCGCGTATATCAAATTTTACTGATTTTGACCCGCTTGAAAAAGAACCCGGTGTAATTCTAAGATATGTCAGGCCCGGAGAAAAAATAAGCGACCCTGACTGCCTGATTATTCCGGGAACGAAAAACACAATAGACGACTTGCTGTTTTTAAGGAAATACGGGTATGCAGACGGGATTATCAAAATGTCAAAAAAGAATAAGGTTATCATGGGTATTTGCGGCGGCTACCAGATGCTCGGGAAGGAAATAAATGACCCGCATTCAATAGAAACTACCCGTAAAAAAGTAAAGGGACTGGGTCTATTACCTGTCAGCACTACTATTCTTAAATACAAAGTAACTCATCAAATATGTGCCCGGGATAATGTATTCAATTCAGGTATTATTAAAGGATATGAAATACATATGGGTGAATCAAAAACATTGCGAAATTCCGGATTTTGTTTCAGGATTGTCAAACAATCGGATAAAAAGGTCAATATAAAAGACGGCAGTGTTTCGAAATCCGGCAAAATTTTAGGCACATATATCCACGGTCTATTTGAAAATGACGCTTTCAGAAAGAAATTCCTGGAATGTTTGGTTAAACCTGAATCAGGCTTTCCCCCCCTCTCAGAATCATATCTCCGATATAAGGAAAAGGAATATGATAAACTCGCCGATTTAGTCAGACACAATATTGACCTCAAATTTATTTATAATTTGATTAACAAATCGTAGTTAAAGTTTTTTATAGCACTGTTATAGCACTTGACAGGATTTGTTTTTAATGGTATAATATTAATGAAAATGATTTTCAATAGCAATAACAAGAGGCGCTATGCACCATAGACATAGTTACTGGAAGGATAAATTAAAAGGTAGTGGTTGCAGGTTAACTTTACCGCGGAGGGTTATCTTTGAGGTATTGAATTCCACGACAAAGCACCTGAGTGCAGAAGATATTTATTTTATGATTCATAAAAAATATCCGGGCATAGGCCTTACAACGGTTTACAGAACACTGGATATGATGGTCAGGATGGGGCTTGTCGATAAATTTGATTTTGGCGATGGCCATTCAAGATACGAATTGTTAGAGGCTCAAGATAAACAGCATCATCACCATTTGATTTGTACTAAATGTGGTAAAGTAGTTGATTATACGGATTTTATTAAAGAAGAAATAGCGTTAGTGAAACAAACAGAAGAAGGTCTTTCAAAAAAATATAACTTTAAAATAAACAGCCATGTTACACAATTCTATGGATTGTGTGATAAGTGTAAAAAATAAATATTGATTTTTTTACTTGACATAACAGTCGGTTTTATGGCATGGCACGAAGAGTTATAATAAAACCTTCGGCTTAATAAATAAGAGGCGTTTGCAATGCAGAGAATATTATTGATGGGAAATCCTAATGTAGGGAAAAGCGTGATTTTTTCACGGCTAACAGGAGTGAATGTAATTGCTTCAAATTATCCGGGAACAACAGTTGAATTCACCAAAGGATGTATGAAATTGGGTGAAGAGAAATTAGAGATCATTGATGTGCCCGGAACGTATTCTCTTGAAGCCACTTCAAAAGCAGAAGAAGTTGCTGTGGAAATGCTTAAACAAGATGACGATATAATAGTTAATGTAATTGATTCTACAAATTTAGAAAGAAATCTAAACCTTACTTTACAACTATTAAAAAGAGATGTTCCGGTTATTGTAGCATTGAATTTCTGGGATGAAACTAAACACCGCGGTATTTCAATCGATGTAGCAGAACTGGAAAAAATCTTAGGAGTGCCTGTTGTCGCAACCTGCGGAAGAACCGGCGAAGGCATAAAAGAATTGGTCAATAGACTGCAGGAAGCAAAATCTAAAACTTTTAATTATACAGAGGAGGAGAAATGGCATGAAATCGGAAATATTATTGCCCGTGTCCAAAAATTATCTCACAGGCATCATACTTTCCTTGACATATTAGCAGACATATCCATACAACCATTAACAGGTATACCGTTTGCTTTAATAATTCTTTATCTTACATTTAAGGCAGTCCGATTTATCGGCGAGGGACTGATTTCTCTGCTTGACCCTGCATTTAATAATTATTATTTTCCGTTTGTAACAAATATTGTGATTAAAATATTCCCGGTAAAATTTTTACAGGATTTATTTTTGGGAACAACGCCTGAAGTTATGGAATCCTTCGGTTTGCTGACCACAGGCCTTTATATTCCCCTTGTTGTAGTTTTACCGTATATATTTGCATTCTATCTTGTGTTAAGTGTTTTAGAAGATATCGGGTATTTACCGCGTGTAGCGGTATTGCTGGATGTCGCTTTACATAAAGTAGGGGTTCACGGCTACACGGCAATACCTATACTTCTTGGATTCGGCTGTAAAGTTCCCGGTATGCTTGCTACACGAATTCTTGAAACTGAGAGAGAAAAAATAATTGCTACTGCTTTAATTCTTATGAGCGCGCCCTGTATGCCGCAGACAGCGATGATAATAGGTTTAGTTGGACCTTATGGAACCAAATATTTGATATTAACATTTTCAATATTATTTTTTATTGCCGTAATAACCGGATTCATTCTGAATAAAATTCTCAAAGGCGAAACACCGGAGTTGTTTGTAGAAATCCCTCCGTATCGTGTTCCGCATATACCAACGTTAATTAAAAAACTATGGATACGGTTAAAAGCGTTTCTTACGGAAGCTGTCCCGTTAATAATTCTTGGTGTATTTATTGTAGGTATCCTAGACGTTCTGGGAATAACAAATCTTATCGCTAACATCCTGGGAAAACCTATAGTAAGTATTTTAGGACTGCCCAAAGAAACGGTTTCTGTAATGATTTTGGGATTTTTAAGAAAAGATATTTCTATCGCATTGCTTATTCCCTTTAATCTGAATATAAAACAACTTATAATTGCTTCTATATTTTTAGTGCTCTATTTCCCCTGTATCGCGACATTTTTCACTTTGTTAAAAGAGTTGGGTGTCAAAAATACATTAAAAATTATTTCTATAATGCTGTTTACGGCCGTTTTTGTTAGCATATTACTAAATTTAATTCTTTAAGAAAACTCGTCCAGTTAAAACTGGACGCTACAGCCTGCCCCCGTGTATTGTTTTACCCGGTAAAACATCGTGGGGTAGCGTCCATCTTTAGATGGACGAGATATTTATAATTTCCTGTTTCAAAAAATCCGCAGGTATGAATGCATTAAAAGTAAACCAGCTACAGAATCAACAGGTAAACCAGATGCCAAAAATCAGGTTAGCAAATCTTGTAAATATGTCGTAATATATTAGTTCAGTAAAAACTAATTTTTTAACTTTTTCACTACTAATTTATATTACCATAAAAACCAATGGATGTCAAATTTTCACCCTACGCAAAAATTTTAAATAAGACTTGACATTATTATATTTTTTTGTTAAAATATCTGTATCATAATAATGATACAGAATAAGGGGGTAAAACATATGAATAATCAAGTTCAAAAACTAAACAAAATGAAACAAGAAGTATCAAAAAAACTACCAGCGTTGACCAAAGTGTTAAGGGGTACCTTTATTGAATGGTACCAGGTTTGTGCTAGAAAGGATTGTAAATGTCACAAAAGTAAAAAATATCAACACGGGCCATTTTATCGGGTATCTTATTCTAAAGGAAACAGATCATATCATATCTATGTACCACTAAAAGGTAGAAAAAAAATTGAAAAATGGGTAAATAACTACAATAAAATCTGGCAAGGTATAGAAGATATTTCAGAGTTGAATATAAAACTTATTAGGGCAGGAATTAGTAAATAAATGTTTAATTGTAAATATAAAAATAACTGTCCACATCTTAACAATCGTTCTATTGATGAAGTTCTTGCTGAAAATGAATACTGGAAGAAAAGGATTGAACATATGCAGAGAATAATGAATTTAGCAGAACAAAAAATATTGAAATTAGAACAGGAAAACAAAGTGATCAAAGATGAAAATAATAATTTACAGGAAGAATTAAATCAGGTAATCAGAAAACCATTTAAACCAAATATCAAAAAAGAAGAAACGACAGATTGTAAAAAAGAAACAAAGAAAAAAGGAGCACCAGTAGGACATCGTGGTGGAACCCGACCTAGACCAACAAAAATTGATAATTATATTAAAGTTACTCATGAGAAATGTCAGTATTGTAATTCAAACCAGGTTACCAACTACGAAAATTTTAAAGAACATATTATTGAAGATATTGAAATAAAAGTAAACGTTACTTGCTGGCAAATGCATTATGGTTATTGCAGGGATTGTAAAAAAGTACTTTATCCTAAAATAGATGGTCTTATACCTGACAGTCATATAGGACCTGTAGCCAGAGCAGT
>Ga0210049_1001293_pt1 | contig 23227 bp, 20 predicted proteins | sample CryGeyCG2014_300_2_FD_183964 | JGI IMG/M metagenome (GOLD analysis project Ga0210049, IMG submission 183964) | Groundwater microbial communities from aquifer - Crystal Geyser CG06_land_8/20/14_3.00 (SPAdes) (version 2) | ecosystem: Environmental > Aquatic > Deep subsurface > Groundwater | place... | reverse complement strand
TGGGGTAACAGAAAATTTTTATTCAATTATTTTAAAAGTCGAAGATTAAAATAACGCTAATCAAAACAGAAAATAGTTTACATAAAATTATGGAGGAAATTAGTTTCCCAATAAAAACAAAAATTGCCGCCTGGATAATGATAGTTTCTGGAATACTTGGGATTTTAAATATCGGAGCTTATGGATTTTATATGACTCCTGGTCCAGGCGTAACTCCTCTTGGAACATCGTGGGCTTTATCGACGGCTATTGGTATTCTTTCATTGACTGAAAAATTCCCTGGAAAATTCCTTAGTTTTCTCTCGCTCATTTTAACATTAATTTATTTTATAGGAGCATTTTTTATTGCACCTATTTTTCTTTTGCGAAGAAAAAAATGGGCTTGGCAGTTTATTATAATTAGCCTTTTCATAAGTGCGATTTTGATATTTTTTCAGAGAGGCAGTTTTCCAAGAGACGAGGAAGTCGGTATTTTTTATCCAATTATTCTCTTCATTCTTCTCCTTCTCGATCGCAAAAACTTCTGGGAAATTACTACCTAAACATAGAGAAAGAATAATCGCAACAAAATACTTTTTATTTTTGGGGTTTTGGAATAACTTGCCGTTAAAGAAAAACTTGAAATTGTCGCTTCCTTTCAGGAAGCAAAAACTGCCAAAGAACCAGAAAAATATCGGCTCGCTGAAACTCCGACGAAGCGGGTCGGCTTGAACACATTTTTAAAAGAAATTTTTTTCAAGTTAATTACGTTTAAGATATAAGTAAGTATTTTCCTTGAGTGGCAATAAATTTGCAACTAGGTCGACAAAAAAGTAACTTTAATACCAAAAATATGAACAAAGTGAAAAAACCATGTTGCGGGGGAGAACCAGAAGAAATGTTTCCCAAAAAAACCGTAACAGAAATAAAAAAAGAGGTTAAAATACGATACGACAAATTTGCCAAAGAAGGTGGTTTGGCTGAGGGTTGTTGTCCTTTAGTTGGAGGAAGAACTGAAAGTTTTGCTTTAGAACACGGACTCTATAGTCAAGAAGATCTTGCCCTAATTCCCAGGTTGGCTATTCGCCTTTCTCGCGGTTGTGGAAATCCTACTGGTTTTGCTAATATCCAACCAGGTGAGATAGTTGCTGATTTTGGTTGTGGCGGCGGTATCGATCTTGTTTTGGCAGCTCACAAAGTGGGACCAACTGGAAAGGTGATTGGAATAGATTTTGCTCCCCAGATGATTGAAAGAGCAAAACAGGTAATGGAGGAAGCTGATTTATCCGACAGAGCCGAGTTTATTCTACTGGATATAGAAAATCCTGAGGTTCCAGATAATATTGCCGATGTAGTAATATCGAACTGCGTGATAAACCTCTGCCCTTGCAAGCCCTGTGTCTATAAACAAGCCTTTGATATTCTAAAACCCGGCGGACGGCTGGCTATTTCTGATATCGTAACCATTGGAGATGTCAGCCCTAAAGTTCGTGAGTACTTCCGGTCAATTTGGGCAGGGTGCACAGGAGGAGCAATACCAGAAGATGAGTATTTAAAAATAGTTCAGGATGTAGGCTTTGATCAACTTAGAGTAGTAGCCCGCCATGTTCTCAGCCCAAAAGAATTAGAGGAAATGGCAAGTTGCCCAGGTAAAAAATTTTCTCCCCCTTTCTCAAAAGAAAAACTAGCCCAAATGGAAGGGAAAATAGTTAGCACTAAATTTGTAGCTTTTAAACCAAAAAATAAATTCTCTCTATAAACGCGGCGAGCCCGCTTGGGGGCAAGCTGCAGATTAGGGGGGTTTGTTTTCGCCGTCACAGGCGGCGAAATTTGTTCGAACTATTTTCAATATAGAGCACCTTGTCGCTCCGCTCCTCGGTGTAAACTATTCGCTCAGCGTAAACTAATATTTTGACAGTCTTCTAAAAAATATATATTATTGAATTAAATAAAGATCCATTTAGGGTTTTTAATTTTATTAAAGTTATGGAGCAACTTGATTTAAAAACATTATCTTTGGCTATTTTGCAGATTGCTGAGGAAAAGGGGATACCAGAAGAGAAAGTAATTGAAGTGATAGAAACAGCTCTGGCTGCGGCTTATAAAAAAGATTACGGCAAGAAAGAAGAAAAATATCGGGCAAAATTTAATAAAAATACCGGCAAGGCAGAATTTGTCAGGGTTCTAAAAGTAGTAGATGAAAGTATGATTCTAAAAGAAGGAGAAGAACCTCCAAAAGAGGTAAAGGAAGGAGAGGCAAAAAAGATAAAGTTTAATCCCGCTCGCCATATAATGGTAGAGGAAGCGAAGAAGACCCAAAAGGATATAAAAGTAGGCCAGGAGTTAGAATTTCCCTTACCTCGACCGGAAAAATTTGGGCGGATTGCTGCCGGCACTGCCAAACAAGTCCTTTTGCAACGGATGAAAGAAGCAGAAAGAGAAGCGATATTTAGTGAATTTGCCCAAAGAGAAGGGCAGATTGTTTCAGGGGTTATCCAAAGGAAAGAAGGCAATATAGTTTTTATCGATGTAGGGAAATCGACTGGCCTTTTATTGAGAGAGGAACAAATTCCTGGCGAGTTTTATAAGATTGGTAACAGAATGCGGTTCTTTTGCTTAAAAGTGAAAGACAATCCTCGGGGCCCGGAAATCTACCTTTCGCGCTCTCATCCAAAATTTTTATCAAGACTTTTTGAATTAGAAGTACCAGAAATTTCCAGCGGAGTGGTTGAAATAAAAGCAGTGGCCAGAGAAGCAGGTTCGCGTTCAAAAATTGCTGTCTCTTCAAAAGAAGAAGGAGTAGATCCAGTTGGGGCCTGCGTAGGTCAAAGAGGAACGAGGGTTAATGCCGTAATGCAAGAATTGGGCAGAGAGAAAATTGATATTATTCCCTGGGCAGAAAAGCCCGAAGAGTTTCTTGAAAATGCGCTCTCGCCGGCTAAAGTGATAAAAGTTAAGATAAAAAAAGATAAAGCCGAAGCGAAAGTTCCGAAAGACCAACTTTCCCTAGCTATTGGCCGAGACGGACAAAATGTTCGCCTTGCTTCAGAACTAGCAGGTTGGAAAATTGATGTAGTTGGAGCAAAAGAGGAGGGTTCAAAATAACTTCGCTTTTATTATACAAAACGTTCGAGGGTTTCTTTTAAAGGAAACTCTTTTTTTATTTTAGAAGGATTGAGCCCCTTGAGTACTTCTTCTTCGTAAGTTGGTTTTCGAATTTTGTAAAAGATGCCAATAGGGATTTTGGAGTCCCCATTTAAATAATCCCACTCTTTGATTTTATTTAAAGCTTCTTTTCGGGAACTAAAGTTGTGGGTTTTTAGTTCGTAAACAGTCTTGTTATAAAATTGATAATTATCAAAAAAGGAAACGCAAGGTTGGAGAACTTCTATAAAGGAAAAACCTCTGTGTTTTACCCCTTCGATAATTAAATTTTTCAGGTGTTCTATTTTACCGGTATAACCCCGGGCGATAAAACTAGCACCAGCGGCAAGCATTAACTCTAAGGGGTTAAATGGTTCTTCAGGATTTCCCTTAGGAGTGGATCTTCCAGGGAAACCCTTGGGGCTGGTAGCAGTAAATTGTCCGGTAGTTAAAGCAAAATTTCGATTATCATGGATTATGACGGTAATGTCACTATTTCTTTTAGCGGCATGAATTAGGTGACAAATTCCTTCGTCATAAGAATCGCCATCGCCAGAGAATGCAATAACTTGTAGTTCGGGATTGCCAATTTTGATACCACTGGCCGTAGCCACTGGTCTTCCATGAAGAGAATAAAAGGAATTTAAGTTCAGGTAATCAATGGTTTTCGCGTGACAACCGATCCCAGCAGTCAGGACAAAATTTTCTTTTGACACCCCCCCCTTCACTAGGGAAGCAACCGCTTGTTTTACTGCTTCTAAAATTCCAAAATTGCCACAGCCTGGACACCAGGTATTCTTGCAATAGGTATCTAATTTTTCCATAAATTTTCTACGGATATACAAATTTTCTACGGATATATAAATTTATTCGTATATTCGTACTGATTAGTAAATTCGTAGTATTTAGATTATCTTTTTTACTCTTTCTTCGATTTCTTCAGGCAAAAATGGCCGGCCGGTATATTTTAAAATCCGATTATCGGGCTTTATTCCGTAGCATCTTAAAACTTGTTCCATTTGGCCTAAAGAATTCCCTTCTATCGAGATTAATTTTTTCACGCCTTTTAGTGCTTTTCTCATTTGTTTTTCCGGAAAGGGCTGGAAGAAAATGGGTTGAATCATTTTAATACCCAGTTTTTCTGCCGCTTCCAGGGCTGGTCCCTTTGTTGAACCCCAAACGACAATGGCTTTTTGAGAGTTCTTTTTGCCGTATGTTTTCACCGCCTCAAGTTTTTCTACCTCCTGAGCCATTTTTTTAAATTTTCTTAGTCTTTTATTTTGCATTTTCTCTATGTCCTTTTCTTCTTCAGTACTAATTCCAAATTCGTCGTGTTCGTAGCTAGTGGCTTTGGAAATTATATTTTTCTGGCCAGGGAAAGCCAAAGGAGAAATCCCTTCTTTTGTGTCTTTATACCTTTTATAATTACCCTTTTTGTTCCGGGCTAAAAAGTTTTCTGGTCTTACCTTTTTTTCAATATCTTTGTCAACGGAAAATGTGTTTTCGCTTACTTCTTTATCAACCAATAAAATTGCCGGAGTTTGATATTTCCAAGCAAGATTTAAAGCCTCCCCTGTTAAATAGAAAGCTTCCTCGGCATCGCCGGGAGCAATGACGAATCTCAAAAAATCACCGTGGCCCGCTCCCATAACAAAGAAAAGATCTCCTTGGCCAGTATAAGTGGGAACGCCAGAAGAAGGAGCGGTTCTTTGACTTTCGACAATTAAAATAGGTGTTTCGCTTTGAGCTGCCATACTTAGGGCTTCTGTCATTAAGGCAAAACCTCCTCCTGAAGTTCCAACCATCGTTCTTGCCCCAGCATAGGCCGCACCAAGCGCCATGTTAATTACCGCAATTTCATTCTCTGGGTGAGAAACGGCGATGTTAAATTCTTCTTGATGAGCGGCTAGATAATGTAAGATGCTACTGGCAGGAGTCATAGGGTAAGCAAGATAAAGGTTAAGTCCTGCCTTAACTGCTCCCAAAGAGATTGCTTCGTTTCCAGTCAAAAGAGATAATGGCTCCTGGTCGAGCTTTTCTATTTTTATTAAATTTTTAGTTTCCCGGTAAGCTCTTTTGGCAATTTTCAGGTTCAAGTCGGTTTTTTTAGTAAGCTCTTTTTTAAAAACCTCTTCGGCTATTTTCCAATCCATTCCAATGACCTTGGCAAAACCACCAAGGAGTGCCACATTTTTCATTATCGGAATGCCCCCTTCTTCTTTGGTAATTTTTTCGATTGGAATTCCTATGCCTCTGTCCTTCATTTTGTCGCTGTTATAAATAATTATTCCTTTTTTCCCTAGGTTATCTTTGTGCCTTTCTATCGTATCTTTATTTAGGGCAAGAAGAAAATCAATTCCTCTCCTTTGAGAGAGGATCTTTTTTTCAGAGGCTCTTATTTTTGAAAAATTGTGACCACCTCTTATTAGAGACTGATAATCATCGTAAATAAAAATTCGATAGCCAAGTTTATTCAACAACTTGGCTCCTAGCAGTCCGGCTACCCGAGAACCTTCTCCTGCCGCCCCGCCTATTAAAATAGAATAATCTTTTTTCATGGTTTGACGAAAAATCTTGATTAGATTATCGGGTTAGATTATAATGATAAAAATAAAATTATAAACCTATTTTATCTTTTTTGTATCTAAAAGGTCAAGAGGTTTTAACTAAATCTAAAGTTTAATCAAAGCTCTTTTGAGATATGACTATCCCCAAAGATAAATTACCTCGAAAAAATAATTTATACTTCCCCACCACCGATTTCAAAAAAAAGGCCTGGCTAAAAAACACTAATATTTATAAAGAGGCCAAGAAAAATCCAATCAGATTCTGGGGGAAAGCAGCTAAAGAGCTTTTCTGGTCTCGAAAATGGGAAAAAACTTTTTCCCATAACCCTCCTTATTTTCATTGGTTTTCGGGAGGTAAAATAAACATTACTGAGAATGCTCTCGATCGAAATCTGAAAGAAAGAAAAAATAAAGTTGCCTTAATTTGGGAGCCAGAACCTTTCGAGGAGAAAGAGAGGATTTTCACTTATTATCAACTTTTTCGGGAAGTAAATAGATTTGCTAACGCCCTTAAGAAATTAGGAGTGAAAAAAGGCGATAGAGTGGGAATTTATTTGCCAATGATTCCGGAAATTATTATTTCGATGTTAGCTTGTGCCAGAATAGGGGCAATTCACGCGGTAGTTTTTTCTGCTTTTTCCTCTCAAGCCTTAAAAGTTCGATTGCAGGATACTCAAGCCAAGGTTTTAATTACGGCTGATGGCTATTTTAGAAGAGGGAAAGTTATTAATTTAAAACAAAACGCTGACGCCGCCCTGATGGGCGAGCCTCGCCATGGGCGGGAAGGAATTAAAGAAACAAAAGTAGAAAAGATAATAGTAGTAAAAAGAGCGGACAACGAAGTAGCCTGGCAAGAAAATAGAGATTATTGGTGGAATGATTTAGTAAAAAACGAGAAAAATTGGTGTAAACCAGTAGAAATGGAGAGCGAAGATATTCAGTTTATCCTCTATACTTCTGGTTCTACTGGCAAACCCAAAGGCATAGTTCATGTCTGCGGCGGTTACACTGTCCAAGCCTATTTAACAACCAAATGGATATTCGATTTGAAAGAAGACGATATTTTCTGGTCAACTGCTGACATTGGCTGGATTACCGGCCATACCTATTCTTGCTATGGGCCTTTGCTAAATGGAGCTACTTTTTTGATTTTTGAAGGTTCCCCTGATTGGCCAACCCCGGACAGATGGTGCCAAATTATTGAAAAATACGGAGTGACAATATTCTATACTGCACCAACAGCTATTAGAATGTTTGCTAAACAGCTCGGCAAAATAGAAAAGAAATTCAAATTTGATACCTTAAGAATTATCGCCTCGGTAGGAGAGCCAATAGACGAAAGTGCTTGGCAATGGTATTTTCAAGAAGTAGGAAAAGAAAAATGTCCCCTCCTTGATACTTGGTGGCAAACCGAAACCGGCGGGATATTAATTACTTCTTTGCCTGGTATTGGCCCCTTTAAAGCGGTTTTTGCCGGCTTACCTTTTCCTGCTCTTAAAGTCGATATTCTTGATGACACGAAAAGAAGTCTGTCTGCCGGCAGGCAGGGCAATTTAGTAATTTTACCTCCTTTTGCTCCAGGGATGTTGAGGGGAATTTACAAAAATCAGGAAAAGTATGTCGAGACTTATTGGAGCCAATACGGAAATAAGATTTATTTTACTAGTGATGGTGCCTTTAAAGATAAAAAAGGCCTCATTCGAATTGTCGGTAGGGTAGACGACGTAATCAAAGTAGCCGGTCATAGAATTTCAACTGGCGAACTTGAGAATGCCATCTCTCGGGATAAAAAGGTTAGTGAATGTGCGGTGGTGGGAATTCCAGACGAGATAAAAGGAGAAGTTCCTTTGACTTTTGTTGTCTTGGCAACGGGATTAAAAGCTGGAGAGGAGATGAAGAAAGAAATAATAGAAGATGTCAGGAGAGAAATTGGTCCCATTGCCCTGCCCAAAAAGGTCTACTTTGTGAAAGATTTACCAAAAACTCGCAGTGCTAAAATAATGAGGAGAATTTTAAAAAGACTTTGGACAAAAGAAGAATTAGGTGATCTGTCAACTTTAGCTAATCCTGAAAGCGTTGAAGATATAAAAAAGATAATTCAAACATAAATTATATTTTTAATAAACATTAAAAGGTCTATTTCACTTTGCATCAATAATAAAATATGAATATTTTTGTTATCGTCGAAATACCAAAATTTTCTCATCAAAAATACGAGTTTGATGAAGAACTAAAAATGATTAAATTAGATAGAACTCTTTTTTCGCCGGTTTATTTTCCTTTTGAATACGGATTTATTAAAGAGACAAAAGGTAAAGACGGCGACCCTCTTGATGTAATTTTATTGTCAAACTTCCCTACTTTTCCTGGCTGCCTTATCGAAGCAAGACCCATTGGTCTTTTGTGGATGGAGGACGAAGCAGGAATTGACAATAAAGTTATTGCTGTGCCTGGTGACAAAATAAACCCAAGGTTCAAAGAGGTTAGGAATGTTAATGACCTCCGTTCGCACGCCAGAACCGAAATTCAAGAATTTTTCCGAACTTACAAAAAGTTAGAACGCGGCAAATGGGTAAAAATTAAAGGATTGGGACCAAGAAAAGAGGCAGAATCAATGATTAAAGAGGCCAGGGAAAGGTTTAAAAAAGAATCTCAATAAAAAAACTTATTTTCTCAAGGAAACTTATATGGACATTGCTCAGTTCATTGACCATACCAATATCGAAAAGAACGTCTCCAAAGATGATATTAAAAAAAGTTGTCAAGAAGCCAAAAAATATAATTTTCGGGGGCTCTGCGTTAATCCCCAATGGACAAAAATAACCAAAGAAGAATTAAAAAATACTAAAGTTAAAGTCATTACTCTGATTGACCCACCCATGGGAATTTCTCCTCATTTAAAAAGGATGGAAATGGCAAATAAAGCTAAAAAAGATGGTTCTGACGAAATTGATGTTGTAATGGATATCATTGATTTAAAATACGAAAGATATGAAGAGATTTTGAAAGACTTAAGAGAAATTAGCCAAATTTTACCTACCAAGGTGATTATTGGTAGTGGCTACTTAACCGACAAAGAAATCCAAAAAGCTTCTGAGATTGTAAAAGAATCAGGAGCTTTCTGCGTTAAAACAGCAACAGAAAAAGATCCCCTAGACAACCTTGAGCTGGACGAAAAAGCAAAACATTTAAGGATTATGAAAGAATCAGCGCCGGGTTTGAAGATTAAAGCGGCTGGAGGAATTAGAACTCTGGAAGACCTGGTAATGATGATAGAAAACGGTGCCGATATTATTGGCACAAGTAGTGGGGTAAAAATAATAGAAGAGTTTAATAAAATATTCCGATAGCTCCAATGCATATTGACTCCTATCAATTTGGAGAAATTGTTATCGATGGAAAAAAATACGACCAAGATATTATTATATTTGAAAAAGAGGTTTTTTCTTCTTGGCGGCGGCAAGAAGGACACTTACTTTCCAAAGAAGATTTAAGTAAAGTTTTAGAGAAAAAGCCCGAGATTTTAATTATTGGCAACGGCGCTGTTGGATTTATGAAAGTACCCGATGGAGTGAAAAATTTCATTGAAACCCAAGGAATAGAATGTCTCGTTCTCAGCACCAAAGAAGCTTGTGAGAAATTTAATGAATTAAAATCTTCGGGCAAAAAGGTTGTTGCTGCTTTACATCTTACCTGTTGAAAAAATATGGCTTCTGTACAAGGGTTAGATCGTTCGGGTCCCCTTTTCTTTCTCAGTTTTTTATCTTTGATTGCTACCATTATTGGTTTTATCCAGGGGTCGCAATGTGGTTTTTTGCGCTGCTCCTATATTTTTTTAATTCTCACCTTATTTTTTCTATTTTGGGGGATCGAAGAAGCAACTTAGAAAGGACTGGATTAAAATAGTAGAAAATAGTAGAATAAAATATAAATTTAAAAAGGTCGAAAATGAATAAATAAATTAAGTAGGAAAGATAAATTATATGAAAAATAAAAGTGTTGTTGGTTTTTTTATTGTAGTAGTGGTTATATTAGTAATTGCAGGGATATGGTATTTTTCCAGAGGTCTTATTGCTCCCGCGAAAAAGGAATTAGAGCAATTTGTTATTGCTATAGATAAGGATATTGACGGGATCTACCCCAAGACGGAAGCCGAGGTTGTTTCTACTTCGGTCAATAGTGAAATATTCAGTAGCTTAACAAATTTTTCCCGAGAAGGAAGATTAATTCCAGACCTGGCTGATTATTGGACTAATCCTGACGACCTTAGCTGGGAAGTCTACCTAAAAAAAGGAGTTAAGTTTCACGACGATACAGAATTGACCGCTAAGGACGTGAAATTTTCTTTGGTTGATGTCCCTAAAGAGATAAAAGATTTTTACGCAAAAGAAAGTGTGGCTCAAATAGATAAGGTAGAGATTCTCGATGACTATAAAATAAAGATTACCACAAAAAAACCTTATCCCTTGTTAATGAACGACTTATCAGGACTATCAATTTTATCGAAAGACTATATCGAAAAGAATGGTTACGATGCCAACCCTCTGGGTGCCGGTCCTTATAAATTCGTCAATTGGGAAAAAGGAAAAGAGATTACCCTTGAAAGATTCGAAGGTTATTATGGGGAAAAGCCCATCGCCAAAAAGGTAATTTATAAAATTATTCCCGAAGAAGATAAGAGAATCGAGGCCTTAAGTAAAGGAGAAGTAGATTTCACTACCCAGCTGACGCTTGCCGGGATAGATAAGGTAGAAAAAACTACTGGAATGAAATCAGCGGTAACCCCTTCAATCGGCATTACTTTCCTGGGTATGGATAATGCCAAGAAGACGGCGGGTATTAAGTTAGCGAAAAATCCTCTTAGCGATGCTCGGGTAAGAAGGGCTATTGCTTACGGAATTGATAAGGAAAAAATAATCAGTGAGGTTTTTAAAGGGCGGGCAAGAATAGCTACCCAAATCTCTATTCCCGAAGCTTTCGGATACAATTCCACGCTTCAATCCTATCCTTATGACCCAGAGAAAGCGAAAAAGCTTTTAACCGAAGCTGGTTATCCTAAAGGATTTGAGGTAGAGCTTTTGTCTCCTGATGACGAAAGGGCTAAAGTATCTGAGATGATTGGTAAACAACTTACAACGGTAGGAATAAAAGCAAAAGTAAAGATTTTACCAAGAGGAGATTTTTTCGATAAATTATTTGCTGGAGAAGCTAGTTTATTCCCCCTGACTATTCTCGATGAAGCTCTTGATGCCGCCGGTCTTGCTAGTGCTATGTTTCATACTCCAACTGAAGATTATGGCAGTTTAAATTTAGTTAATTACTCAAATCCCGCAGTAGATGATTTAATAGAAAAATCGATGGGAACTTTGGACCAACAAGCTAGAAATGGGTACGCTCAAGAGATAATGAGGATTACTATTGAAGAAGACCTTCCTTATCTGCCTTTATATATTTCGGAGTTCCTGGGCGGAGTTCGAGAAGATTTAGAATTTAGTCAAAGACCAGACGGTAGCCTAAATCTTGCTGACCTTAGTTTTGCTAAGTAAAAAGTTTTTCTAAGATTAGCAAAAATAGATTGACTAAACCCTGTAGTAGAGAAATCTCACTACTAGGGTAAATCAATATTTTAAGATTGGGGATTTTTCCCAGTTGATTTTTTTACTTCACCCCACCACCAAAAATTTTGGTGTGGGGATCAAACCCATGATTGAACTTCGGAGTTTGAAAAGTAAGCTCATTGTGGCAACATCCTGTCTTTTGGCCCTTGTTTTTATTGGTCAGAGTATAGTCAATACTATATCAATTGAGAGACGATTAAGAGATGGAATTAATGATGAGGTTAAAGCCTTTGCTGGCCTTTCGACTAGGTCTTTGGTAGAAGTCTATGAGGAATATTACCTCTCTGGTTTTCGTAAATTTAAAGAAATAGTGGAAGATACTGTTAAATGGAGCCGGGGCATAGCAAGAGTTCGCTTGGTGGATATGATGGGCCGAGTTCGTTTTGACACAGAAGACCTTACGAGAAAAGAGATTAAAGACTTAGAAACCATCGACCCATTTTTGCTGGAGGAAGTAAGAAAATTGGAACCTTCTTATATTCATTACAAAGACAGTCAAGGAAAAATTTTCTCCTCAGATCAACCACCCTCAGTAATTAACGAAATTGTCTATCCTTTCGTGGATGAATGGGGAAGACACCAATATTCCATAGTTTATTCGGTGTCTTATGAAACTGTTCAAAAAGAAATCCAATGGGATATAGTCAGGGCTATTCTTTTCACCTTGCTTTTGATAGCCATTGCCGTAAATGCGGTAAATTTCTTAACCATCAAGATTATAAAACCTCTTTTAAATTTGGAAGAAGGAGCGAGGATTGTTGGAGGTGGAAATTTAGATTATAAGCTAGAGATAAAGACCGAAGATGAGGTAGGCGAAGTGGCGCGAGAATTTAACAAAATGACAGAAAAACTTAAGGAGTCAAGAAAAGGATTAGAAGAAGCCAAAGAGTCGTTAGAGATAAAAGTTAAAGAGAGAACTAAAGAACTTCAAAAAAGAGTTGACGAGTTGGAAAGGTTTCATAGAGTCACCGTTAGACGAGAGATGAAGATGATAGAGTTAAAAAAAGAGATTGAGAGTCTTAAAAAAAAGTTGGAGAAAAAAGGTCGAATCTAATTAATTTTAAAATTTTAAATTTATGATTAAAGCTGGAATAGGTAGGAGTAATAATCCCAATGCCCTTGAAGCAGGTAAAGAGGCTTGCGAACAAGCTATACTTAAAGCCGGCGGTAGAGCCGATTTAATTTTAGTTTTTTCTACGGTAGCTTATGAGCAAAATAAAATGTTAGAGGGCGTAAGATTTATTTCCAAAGAGATTCCTTTGGTCGGCTGCTCGGATTCCGGGGAGATTACTACCCAGGGTCCTAGCTCAAAACAGGTAGCGGTAATGGCAATCAATACCGATCAGATTAAATTCTCAATCGGAATTGGAGAGGGAGCCACCGAGAATTCTTTTGAGGCGGGGGAAAAGGTAACCAAGGAAATTAAAAATAAAGCGAAGGAACCCCTTTCTTTATTCTTAATGTTCCCAGATGGCTTAGCTGAAAATGGAGCAGCAGCCGTCAGAGGAGTTCAAAAAATTCTAGGTAAGAATTTCCCAATCATGGGTGGGTCTGCCGGCGATGATTTTAAATTCGAGAAGACCTATGAGTACTTTAATGATAAAGTTTTAAGCGGAACAATAGTTGGAGTAGGCCTGTCTGGGGATTTTTCTTTTGGCATTGGAGTTAAGCACGGTTGGGAACCAATTGGTTTGCCAATGAAAGTTACCAAAGCCCAAGGAGCTAAATTAATAGAAGTTAATGAAAAGCCAGCCTTAACGATTTACGAAGACTATTTTGGCAAAAAAGCTGAAGAATTAATTAAAGAACCCATTGCAAGGATGGCTTATACTTATCCCTTGGGCATGAGTGTTGAAGGTTCAGATGAACTATTAATTCGAGATGTGGTTATTGCTAATAAAAAAGGCGAAATTAACTGTGCAGCTGAAATTCCTCAGGGGTCTGAAATTCGATTAATGCTGGGAGATTCAGATAAAGCAATCCAAGCCGCCAAAGAAGCTGCCGATAATGCTCGTACCCAACTTAAAGGTTTAGAACCGAAGATGATTTTAGTTTTTGATTGTATGGCCAGGAATAAACTCTTGGGCCCAAGGATAGCCGAAGAGATTAGTGCGATTTCCAATGTTTTGGGGAAAGATGTTCCTTTATTCGGCTTTTATACCTACGGAGAACAAGCACCGTTAGGAGGAGAGATAGAATCTAGCAAATGTAAATCAGTTTTCCATAATGAGACCATGACCTTAGTAGCTTTAGGAGAGTAGTGTTAAGATTCCGATTCTAGTAAGAAGAACAAAGAGAAGAAACCTTTACGTTTTTTAAAAAGACTCAGTTTTTTTATTTTCGCTAATTATTCCGAGAAATTTATTTCATGTTTAAGATATTTCCAATGAAAGGGGAAAATGGCAAGAAAGAGGCAAATTTAGAATCTACTCTAAAAGAATTAGATAGGATTGCCAAGATGTTAACTAGGAGAGATTTTGAATTGACTCAAATCCGAGAAGGAAGGGAAGCAGAACTTAAAGAGCTAAAACAAAAAGCTAAGGACCTTGAAGAGACAAGGGAGGTCCTCTTAAATATATTAGAGGATGCCGAAACATCAAGAACCTTGGCTGTAGAAGAGAAGAATAGAACTTTAGCTATTATTAACAATCTTACAGACGGATTAATGGTTTTTGATAAAAAGAATAATCTTTCTTTTGTCAATCCCGGAATTGAGGAGATACTCGGAATTAAAAAAGAAGAAATTGAGGGGAAAAATATTGAGGAGCTTAAACAACAGACCTTGCTCTCGGCGATAATAGATTTAATTTTCCCAAAAAATAGGTTCAAGAGAATAGAGAGAGTTGAATTTCCTTTCGGAGAAACTGCCACCTTTGAGATTACCACTGTTCTTTTAAGAGGGTTAGGAGAAGGAGGATACATAGTTATTTTTCACGATATTTCACGAGAAAAAATAATTGAAAAATTAAAAAGTGAATTTGTTTCTATTTCCGCTCACCAGCTTCGGACACCCCTTTCAGCAATAAAATGGAGTCTCTCTTTACTCCGTGAAGAGAAGATGAAAGAAGAGGAAAGAAAGGATCTTTTAGATAAGGTTTATCAATCCAACGAAAGGATGATTAGATTAATTAATGACCTATTAGATGTTACTAGAATTGAGGAGGGAAGATACCTTTATAACCCAAAACTAGAAGACATCAGAGAAGTTCTTAAGCTGAGTGTTAAACCTGTTGAAGATGAAGCCAAAATAAGGAAAATTAAATTTAAAATCTCCCTTCCAAAGAGAAGCATCCCTCAAGTTAAAGTAGACAAAGGAAAATTAGGTGTGGCTATTCAAAATTTAGCCGAAAATTCAGTTCATTATACTAATCCTGGCGGAAAAGTAGCAATTTCGGTAGAATGTCATAAAGATAAGAAAGAGATTCTCTTAAAATTTAAAGATACAGGTATTGGCATTCCCAAAAAGCAACAAGAGAGAGTCTTCTCTAGGTTTTTCCGAGGAGAAAACGTAATGAGAATGGCAACTGAAGGGTCGGGTCTGGGACTGTTTATTGCCAAGAATATTATCGAAGCCCATAAAGGAAGAATATGGTTTGAATCTACGGAGGGGGAAGGAAGTACTTTTTATTTTGTTATTCCCACTTTTTAATTTGACAAAGGTCGTAAAAGAAAATAAAATGAAATAAACCCTTAATTTAGAAATTTATGAAGAAAGTTTTAATAGTTGAAGATGAAAAAATCTTAGCGGATCTCTTGGCTAAAAAATTAAAAGAGGAAAGTTATGATATTTCTCTGGCCCACGATGGCCAGGAGGCTTTTAGGAAAATTAGAGAAGAAAAACCGGATTTAATTTTGCTTGATATTATTATGCCAAAAATGGGAGGATTTGAGGTCTTGGAAGAGATGCAAAAAACTCCGGAGGTTAAAAATATTCCAGTGATCGTTATTTCCAATTCAGGCCAGCCAGTAGAGATTTCCCGAGCTCTCGAACTAGGAGTTAAAGATTATCTTATCAAGACCCAATTTGACCCAGACGAAGTCGTCAATAAAGTGAAAAGACAGATAGGGTAGTTATTGCTTCCTTAATTGTCTAAACTGTCAATATTATGGAAAAAGTTCTTATCATCGAAGATGATAAATTTCTGAGGGATTTGCTTTACAAGAAGTTGACCGAAGATAATTTTTCTGTTGCTACCGCCTTCGACGGAGAAGAAGGATTAAAGAAAATCCAAGAAGAAAATCCCAATCTTGTTCTTTTGGATCTGATTTTGCCCGGAATTAATGGCTTTGAAGTGTTAAAGAAAACTAAGGAGAATCCAGCAACTAAAGAAATTCCAGTCATTGTCCTCTCTAACCTTGGCCAAAAAGAAGATGTTGAGCGAGCAAAGAAATTAGGGGCAGAGGATTACCTGATAAAGGCTCATTTCACCCTTGAAGAGATAGTTGAGAAGGTTAGAAAATATTTATAAGATTTTACTTCCCAAAGTCTTGATACTTTTACTCAGAATAAATAAAAGGTTAAAAATAAGCGACATATAAGATTCCCAAAAAGTAATTTTGTTTTTGGGTTTTTTTATTATGCCAGAACTTCCCGAGGTAGAAACTACAGTTAGAGATCTCCAAAAAATAGTCGGTCAAAAAATTGAGGATGTTTGGACAGATTTTCCAAAGATGGTCCACCTTCGCCGCGCCGTCGCCGAAACGGCTAAAGCGAGTAAAAGACAAGGTTCTAGCGGACAAGTAAAAAAGCCAAGACCCAGCATTAGAGCGGAAGTTGGTATTGGGCTAGTCCCGCACCAAAACAAAATTTCTGGTGCGGGGGGTTTTGAAGAATTTAAAAAAGAGATTAAGGGAAAAAAAATTCAAAAAATTTTACGGAGAGGGAAAAACATTCTCATTGATTTATCGGGAGGGAAAACCCTCCTTATCCACCAAAAACTTACTGGACATCTTCTTTACGGGAAATGGAAAATGGAAAATGGAAAATGGAAATCGGAGATTCCCGGACCCTTAGCCGATGACCCAATGAATAGATTTCTACATTTAATATTTTGGTTAGATGACAAAGGAATGCTTGCCCTATCCGATTTAAGAAAGTTTGCCAAGGCAGAGTTGTGGGATACCGAAGAATTAAGAAAAAATTCAGAATTTAAAAGTTTAGGACCAGAACCCCTGGAAAAATCTTTTACCTTGGGCGCCTTTAAAGAAATTTTTAAAAATAGAAAAGGAAAAGTTAAACAAGTTTTGATGGACCAAACTGTTATCGCTGGTATTGGCAATATTTATTCAGATGAAATTTTATGGCAAGCTAAAATTCACCCCTTCAAAGAAGTTTCAAAATTGTCAGAAGAAGAACTTAAAAAAATATATAGGTCAATCCAAACCATTTTAAAACAAGCCATCAAAGCTAAAGGAGAAAGCATTTCTGATTTTCGAAGACCTTCGGGCGAAAAAGGAGAATTTGATCCTTTAAGAAAAGTTTATCGAAAAGAGGGAGAGCCTTGCCCTCGCTGTGGCACTGAAATTCAAAGAAAAAAGATTGGTGGCCGCTCGGCTCATTTCTGCCCTCATTGCCAACCCTTTTAATACTCTTTATTGAAAGTCTCTCGAAAATCATCTAAAATTTACCCAGTAGTAAACCCCGTTAGAAAGGACGGGGCCCCGTTAGAAAATTTTTTTGTAACGGGGCGGAACTTTGGGCCCAATCCTATTAGAAACTTCGCTTCTAGCAGGGTTCATCCCAACCGCCCCAATGGTTCGACAAGCTCACCATCCTGAGTTTATCGAAGGAGGGGTGAAGCTTTCTAACGGGGTAAACTCCAGTTTTTCTGCTGGGTTTATTTGATGAAAAAGAAGCAAAAAATCATTATTATAGTTTTTTCTGTCTTTTGTTTTTTAGGAATTAGTTTTTTTGGCGTTTTAATGTTAAAGGCAGGGAAAAGTCTCTCTATCAAAGGAGAGAAAGAGAATCTCCTTAAGCTCCAAGAAAGTAAAAAGAGCCCTTTTTCGGGTTTACTATGCGAAAATCCAGGTGCTCGGACTTTTTCTATTGCCTTGGCTCAATATCCAGAAACAATGCCTTTATCAGGAACTTCCCAGGCGGATATTGTCATCGAAGGACCAGTAGCTAATCCTGGCGGGGTAACTCGCCTTTTGGCTATCTATCAGTGTCAATCTCCTCTTGAGATTGGTTCAATAAGATCGGTAAGACCTTATATGGTTGATTTAGCATTGGGATTTGATACAATTTTTGCTTCCTGGGGAGGTGCTCAGTCGGCAATTGATAGGATAAAAAATCTTGGACTTGATTGGTTAGATGCTAGAGTAAATCCCGCCACTTTTTTTCGGAAAAAAAACATTCCCGCTCCCCACAATGGTTTCACTTCTCTGGAAAGATTAAAAATAGCGATGAAAAATTCAGGAATGAGAGAAACCAATCAATTCGAAGGATACCAGTTTTTAAGAGAAGAGGAGATAACTTTTAGTAAAGAAGACCAAGAAATTAAACTTAATTACACCTATCCTGTGAAATATGTTTATGAGCCAAGGACTGGCGACTACTTCCGGTTTTGGAATGGCAAAGAGATGATTGATAGAAACACTGCAAAGCAAGTTAAGGCTAAAAATGTGGTAATAGTAAAGACAAAAATGGGAGTCCTTTCGCCTGGCGTTGTAGATGTGAAAATAAGAGGTAGCGGACAAGCTCTAATCTATCAAGCTGGAAAAGAGATAAAAGGGATATGGCAAAAAGAAAATCCTCGAGCAAAACTCGCTTTTTTTGATAAAGAAGGCAAAGAAATAAAATTTGTGCCAGGACCTATCTGGATAGAAATAACTCAGTAGTTTTTAAAAGATATGTTAGATATTAAGTTTATTCGTCAAAATCCGGAAAAAGTTAAAAAGGGTTGTAGGAAAAAACAAGTTAAAGTTGATATTACCCGGGTCTTGACTATCGATCAGGAAAAAAGAAAATACCAAAAGACCCTAGAAGAATTGCGGGCAAAGCAAAGAAGATTGAGTTTTGAAACGCCTCTACCTCTTAAAAAACTTACCGGAATTAAAAAGGAGATTAAAAAAATAGAACCACGAGTCAAAGAAAAAGAGCAAGAGCTTAAAAATCTTCTTTTGCAGATTCCCAACTTACCTTTTGATAATGTTCCCGAAGGCAAAGACGAAAAAGAGAATGTGGTAATAAAAGAATGGGGGGTAAAACCAAAATTTGATTTTAAACCTAAAGACTATTTAGAATTGGCCGAGAAATTAGATTTGATTGACGTGAAGCGAGCAGCTAAAATCTCAGGAACTAGGTTTGGAATTTTGAAAAAAGAAGCAGTTTTTTTAAAATTTGCTTTAAGAAATTTCGCCTCAGAGATTCTAATTAAGGAAGGCTTTATACCGATTGACCCACCCGTCATGATAAGACCCGAAATAATGCAAGCTATGGGATATGTTGAAAGAGGGAGAGACGAGATCTACTATTTAAAAGACGATAATCTCTGCCTGATTGGAACTGCCGAACAAGCGCTCGGACCTATTCACGCTGATGAGATTTTGGAAGAAAAACAATTACCTAAAAGATATATTGCTTTCACTCCTTGTTTCAGGCGAGAGGCCGGTTCTTACGGGAAAGATACCAAAGGAATATTTCGTGTTCACCAGTTCGATAAAATTGAGATGTTTAGTTTTTCCCATCCTCAAAAATCTCAAAAGGAACACCAATTTTTATTATCTTGCGAGGAAAAGTTAATGCAAGCCTTGAAGATCCCTTACAGGATGGTCCAGATCTGCACAGGAGACCTCGGAGATCCAGCAGCAGCCAAATATGATATTGAAGCTTGGTTACCAGGACAAGGTTGCTATCGGGAAACTCACTCCACCTCAAATTGTACCGACTTTCAAGCAAGACGTTTGAATATTCGTTATAAGGAAAAATCTGGTAAATTGAGTTTTGTTTATACCTTAAACGGGACTGCCTTTGCTATTGGGAGAATTTTGATTGCCATTTTTGAAAATTATCAACAAAAAGATGGCTCAATCAAAATTCCAGAAGTTCTCCAAAAGTACCTAGGCAGAAAGAAAGTAATAAGATAATCAATATATGTTACCAGAATTTCAAATTTTGATTTTAGCAATGGCGCCCTTGTCAGAGTTAAACGTCTCAATTCCGATGGGCCTTATCATACTAAATCTTCCCTTTTGGAAAGTATTTCTAATTTCATTCTTTGGTAATTTGATTCCCGTAGTTGTTATCTTGGTTTCTCTCGAGCCAATTGCTAATTTTTTGTCAACCTCCAACACCAAATTTTTTGTGTGGGGGTCAACTCATTTTGAAGGTCTTAAGAAATTTTTCAATTGGCTTTTCCAGAGGACAAGGAAAAAAATTCAACCTAAAATTGGAAAATATGGAAAAATAGGTTTAGTTTCTTTTATCGCTCTCCCGATGCCACTTACCGGTGGCTGGACAGGTGCTCTGGCTGCCTTCTTAATTGGCATACCGTTTAAATCATCTTTTTTGTTAATCTCCTTGGGAATTTTAATTAATGGCATTATCGTTTCTGTTTTAACTTTTGCAGGTATCGCTGTTGAAAAATACTTTGGTTGGCAAACACTAATTATAATTTTAGCAATTATTATATCAATATATTTTTATTCGCATATTCGCCCCGGTAGCAGAGCGAAGCCCAAGAACTAGAGCAGAGCCCAGCACCAGAGCGAAGCTCGGTTCTGGACTGTCCCGAACTGAACTTCGTTCTAGTTCGGGGCTCGCTACGGGGCAGCCCCGAAGTGAAAATTCTTTTCTACTTCTGGGGCGTAAAAAATTCGCCCGTCCTCCACAATAAGAACTCGTTGCTAGGGAGGATGGATAATTCGTAGGGATTTATGAAAATTGGTTTTGTTTCTGCTCATACTTTCAGTTCTCCAGGAGGGGTAAAAAAGCATACCCTGGCTTTAAAAAGAGAGTTTGAAGCCAGAGGCCACCAAGTCAAGTTAATTTTACCTCGCGACACTATAGAAGAATCCCAATCTCTTCTTTATAGAAAACGGCAAGAAGAAAATTTTTTTCAAAAAGGAGACAAGAAGACAATTTTTTTTGGCGGAGCCCTCTATATTCCAGGTAATGCCTCAAAGACTAACCTCAGTTTAAATATCACCCCTCTCTCAATCTGGATGCGGCTTAAAAAAGAGAACTTCGATATTTTACATTTTCAAAATTTTGGAGTATTTCTACCCATCCAGATACTGGAAGCGGCCTCTCAATTGCCAAATCCTCCCTTAAAGATTCTAACCCTACATGCTCTCTGGGAGGCTTCTTTAATTCTTCAAGAATTTCCTCCAATTCCTACCCTTATTACCATATTCAAAGATTATATTTTGCCCAGATTCGATGGAGTTATCGGAGTTTCCGCTCCCGTTCTTTCTCAAATAGAATATAAAGGAGCTCAAGAAATTATTCCCAACGGTGTGGACCTTAATTTTTTTAATCCTAAAGGCGAGAAAATAGGAAAATTTGACCGCTCTAGATGGCATAATGACAGAAGAAAAGTAATTAATATTTTATTTGTTGGTAGAATTGAAAAGAGAAAAGGTTTAATTTATTTATTAAAAGCTTTTGAAATTTTAAGAAAAAAATATCAAAATATAAGATTAATTGTAGTAGGAGAAGGAGAGAAAAGAGGAGAAATGGAAGATTTTGTTAAAGAAAATAATATTTTAGATGTTTTTTTTGAAGGAGAGATTCAAGAAAAAGATTTACCAAAATATTATCGAACAGCCGATATCTGTTGCTTTCCATCAATATATGGTGAAGCATTTGGGATAGTTTTACTTGAAGCAATGGCTTCAGCAAGACCAATAGTGGCTTTTGCCAACCGGGGATATAAAGAAGTCCTGGTAGGTAAAGGAAGCAACTTTTTAGTAAAGCCAAAAGATATCGGGGGCCTTGTAAAAAAACTAGAGATTTTAATTCAGAGCAAAGAGACAAGAAAAGAAATAGGCAGCTGGGGGAGAGAAGAGGCAGAAAAATACTCTTGGAGTAAAATTGCCCAGAGAACTTTAAATTTTTATGACAAAGTAATAAAATTAAAAGATTAATATTTTCTGGTTTTCCAATTTATATTCAAAGTAGAGTTAGCGTATATGCAATATTTAACCCAAAAAGAACTAAAAGAAATGATGCTGAGATCTTATCAGCGGATTGAAGAGAAAAAAGAAGAGATTAACAAGATTAATATCTTTCCTGTCCCCGATCAAGATACTGGTTCCAATATGGTAAAAACCATTTTGGGAATTAAAAATTCTATCGAAAAGAAAGAATTTCAGAGTTTAACAGAACTTTCTAATGCTGCTCTTGATGGTGCTTTAACGACAGCCCAGGGAAATGCCGGAGTAATTTATACTGGTTTTTTAGCTGGATTTCTACCAGTTTTCCAAAACCAAAATTCCATTGATGCCAGAAAACTAGTTCAGGCCATAAAGGAAGGAGCTAAAAGAGCAAGAGAGAGTATTCAGAATCCCAAAGAAGGGACAATTCTCGATGTGATAGATGCAACTCGAGATGCTGTAGAAAAAGACTCCAAGACCGAGAGAGACATCCCTACTCTTTTAAAAAGGGCAATTGAGAAAGCTCAAGAAGCACTCTTGGCTACTCGGGAGAAAATGGAAATTTTTAAAAAGGCCAACGTAGTAGATGCCGGAGGGTTGGGCTATCTGATAATTCTAGAAAGCTACCTTGAAGCATTAGAAGGAGAGAAAAGTAGCAAGATAAAAGAAGAAAAACCTTCTGAGAAGATCAGGCGATTTGTCCAAACCTTGGCAAGTCGCTACGAAGTAGTTTCTCTAATAAAAAATCCAAGGATTGACGAAAAAATTCTTCGACAGAAGTTAGAAATTCTTGGCAACTCCTTGGATATAGTTAAAGTTAAAGAAAAAATTAAAATTCATATTCACACCGACTACCCAGATGAGGTTAAAAGAATCTTACAAGATTCAGGTAAAATTTTGAGTTTGCGCGAGGAAGATATGGCAAAAGAAGTTGTTGGGGAAAAATCACTCAGAAAGGTTTCTATTGGAATTGTTACTGATGAAATCGCCGATTTGACTCCTAAAATTATTGAGAGATACCAGATTGAAATTGTCCCTTTTACTCTCGACTGGCCCGAGGAGAAAAATTTGCCCGGAGAAAATATTTATCAAAAAATGAGAGAGGCTGACAAGAAGGGAATTAAGAATTTTCCAAAAACCTCACAACCCACCCCAAAAGCATATTTAAAGGCCTTTAAAAAACAATTAGAAAAATTTGAAAAAGTCCTATGTATTACCGCCTCTTCTCGCCTTTCTGGCGCTTATAATTCGGCCAAGCAAGCAGAAAGGATGATAGAAAACCCGCTGTCGGTATTTGTTCTCGATTCTTTCAACGGTAGCATTGGTCAAGCGCTTTTAGTCCTTCAGGCCATTGAACTTATCCAACAAAAGAGGGAGATGGGCGAGATAATTAAAGAACTTAAAAAACTTATTCCTGAAAATTATTTATATGTTATCTTTGAAGATCCAAAATGGATTGAGGCCGGAGGAAGAATAACTCCTAGGATAGCTAATTGGATAAGGAGGTTCAAAAGACTGGGTTTCCTTCCCGTCTTAGCTTTAAAAGAGGGAATTATAAGGCCCTCTAGATTAGTTAGAGCAAAAAACATATCCGAAGCTTTATTTAAAAAAATAGAAAAATCTTCAAAAAAAGTGAGAGCTCAAGGGAAAAGAATAAGAGTAATAATTGGCCATGCCGACAATCTTCCAGAGGCAATTAGCCTTAAAAAAATGCTAAAAGAAAGTCTTAAAGCCGAAGTTTCTTATATTAATTTAGCCACACCAGTAGTTTGCGCTCATACCGGTCCGGGAACCTTGCTCGTCGCCTGGACAGTATTC
>Ga0210049_1001291_pt1 | contig 23243 bp, 25 predicted proteins | sample CryGeyCG2014_300_2_FD_183964 | JGI IMG/M metagenome (GOLD analysis project Ga0210049, IMG submission 183964) | Groundwater microbial communities from aquifer - Crystal Geyser CG06_land_8/20/14_3.00 (SPAdes) (version 2) | ecosystem: Environmental > Aquatic > Deep subsurface > Groundwater | place... | reverse complement strand
TGGGAAAAATGAAATTGTTTATGCTGGACTTTTTGGAATGAATAAAAGCCATGGAACAGAATATTTCGGTGAAACTCTTCCTACAGCAATAGTTGAAAATCTAAAGAGATTAAATTTTTAGGATTGAATATCTTGCCTCCCTTAGATTCATTGGAAATATTATCAAGATTCATTTTACAGACGAATTGGTTTAGCTCCTCGGAAAATAGAGTGAAATACGCCGCCTTTTTACCAGATAAGAATGGCGAAACATCTGTATTCCGAACCTCCGGTATTACTAATAATGAAATTTGGGAAATTGGTGACTGTGAAGTTTCAATAAAACGGGGCAAACCAATCTTAGGAAGGGCTGATATTGGAACAAATAATGTAATATCAAAAGATCTAGAAGTAGTTCCAAGGGAACCCCCTTTAAGACATGCAAATATTATTGGTTGGCCAGATGAAAGGTCAAAACAAAAAATAATTGCTATTGAATTAGCTTCTGAATCATTTTTCCACAAAAGGTGAATTGTGTGCATCTCACCTTCCCATGTAATAAAGTTTCATAAAAAATAAAAAGACCCAGAAAAGAAAAAAGAGGGATAAGGGTCAAAAAGAGGGATAAGGGTCAGATCTCAACATTCAACAAGTTGAGTTTTTAAATATTGCTCTCTGGAAAAGAAAAAAGGGAAGGGGGGCGTCCATAAATTCATAAAATTTTATTTCCCCGGCGAAATCTTCCGCGTCCTCAAAGAAAAAGAGGAGAAGCAATAAGGCGAATACCGCACCCGCCGCTTGGTTTTGGAAGTTTGGGATAGATTGTGGCAAGGATTTGCTCTGCATAGGTAAGATTGTATTTCCAACAATAATTCTTTAAAGAAAAATAACTGTCCTTAAATTGGGGATTGTAGTATAATAAATAAAAAGGAGAAATTGAGATGGGCAAGAAATTACTTTCACCACCTCTCACTGGGTTGAAAGACAGTTCGGCTAAATCTGCAGAACCTCTTTGGCAGGAGGCAATTTCCTATAGACCAAGGACATCACTTGGCCAGAAACTTTTGAGAATTCGTGAACGAATAATTGCTTCAGGCGAACGCTTATGCAGTTGGGATGAGATTGAACAGGAAATAGCTGCCCAACGAGGGCAAATGGAGTGAGTCGTAGAAAGACCTTTGTGGATGCCGGCGTTCTTATTGCAGCCGCTCGGGGAAAAGCCGATGTGGCGACTCATGCAATGAGGATCCTCGACGATCCTGACCGGGAGTTTGTTGCCAGTCCTTTTCTTAAACTGGAGGTCCTTCCCAAAGCAGTCTGCGAAAAACGTCAGGCCGAAGTTGAATTTTATGAAAAATTTTTCAATGCTGTAACATATTGGGTTCACTCCGTTGAGGAAACTGCAAAGAATGCATATACTGAAGCCTGCAAATTCGGACTTAATGCTGTGGATGCCCTCCACGTCGCTGCGGCGATATCTGCTGGCGCAGAAGAATTAATAACCACTGAAAAACCAGAAAAATCTATTCATCACGTTGATTCCATTAATATTCTTTCCATTCGACCTCTTTAAACCCATAATAACGAGGAGCAATATCCTTACCTGTGATGAACTTCGCTATATTCTCGATCCTTACCGACAGATAACGCTGGAAGGTGCAGAAGTGAGGGTGGAAGTAGATTTTTTGTCTGGGGAATATGAAGGACTGGAAAAGATAGCGAAACATTTTGCATCTGAAACACACCTCGGACCCAAATTTGTTGCAGACTTTGAAGAATTGACCGATCTGGATGCCCGTGAGGTTCTCCAAAGGGACGCCTATGAAAAGGTGAGCTATCTACTCAAAAACCTAGGGATTGTATGAATCTCAAGCTGGGAAAGTTCTTCCTGACTAATGGAAACACCCTTGGGGGCAAAGCTAAACTATACACTTTACAATAAGCAAGAATTGTTGGTGCCATCCATAAAAAAGTTGGCCATTCCAAATGCACGCATAGCGCAGAGCGCATAGCGTAAAGCGTTGCTCTTCGACCGTTAGGCGTAAGGCCAAAATCCGAGACAAAAAACCGCAGAGCGCATCCTCCTATGTCCCGCCTTGCGGGACTACGGAGGAAAGGTAGCGAAAAGAGCGATAAAAGGAATTTAGCATCGAGCATCGAAGGTCTAAGATGTGATATAATAATTAAAAAGTCAACCCTTCGACTCCCCAGCATAAATGCTGGGGCTTGCCTTCGACCCGAGACTTCGGCGAGCTCAGTCGAGCCGCTCAGGCCGAGGGGCTCAGGGTTGACCCTGAGCGGGGCTTCTTCACCCCGCCTTCAAAGGCGGGCCTTGGCGCCGCCGAATGGGCCAATTTGGAGGAAGTAGATGAAGGCTTATGAATACGAAGGGGAAGTATTACCGGACGGGCACCTTTCAATCCCCGAAGATTTGAAAAGTAAACTAAAATCGGATTCAAAGATCAGATTCATTGACGACCATTGACCCATCTGTTAGAATTTCTACAATCTTCAATGAATTTGACGATGCGGTGTCATTCTGAATGATCGAAAGGAGTGAAGAATCGTGGAACGAGACCCTTCGCTGCTCTCAGGGTGACAAGAGGGCACAGCAAGGAGTGGTCAAGTGAGACTGAAAGGCAGGAAGGCTATTGTAACCGGAGCAGGGCAGGGGATCGGCCGGAGCATTGCATTGAAGATAGCCCAAGAAGGTGCGGATGTGGTCATTGCTGAGATGAATCCTGACACCGGAACTCAGACGGCCAGAGAAGTTGAAGCTCTGGGCAGAAAAGCTCTTTTCATTTCTATTGATGTGGCAAATCCAAAACAGGTTCAGGGTATGGTGGATCAGGTATTAAGGGTTTGGAAGAGGATTGATGTTCTGGTGAACAATGCTGGTTTTGATCGACCGGGTAATCTCTTGCAAGTGAAGGAAGAGGATTGGGATGCCGTGTTAGGAGTTCACCTGAAGGGGACTTTGAACTGTATCCAGGCTGTTGCTCCTCACATGATTGAAAACGGTTATGGAAAGATTGTCAACCTCTCCTCTGTTTGGGGAAAAAGAGGAGCGGTATCAGAGATCAGTTACAGTACTGCCAAAGCAGGGATCATCGGCCTGACAAAGAGTGTAGCCAGGGAATTGGGCCGGCATCAGATCAATGTCAATGTGGTTTTGCCAGGTTTTATCTTGACCCCCACTGTTTCTAAGATGGCCGAAAAATATAGAAATATGATTATTGACAATACCCCTTTCAAACGGGTAGGACAACCTGAAGAGGTGGCCAATGTTGTGCTTTTTTTAGCATCCGATGAGGCGAGTTTTGTGACCGGAGCTTTGGTGGAGGTCTCCGGTGGGTGGAACATGTGAATTTCAAATCAGACAATTTAACCTTTTAGCTTAACGGAGTTTAAAATGTTAGATGAAATTGAACAAGAAAGAGAAGGGTGGAGAAGAAAAGCGAGAGAGGTTGCAAAGAATGTTGTGGCGCCTCGGGCGGCAGAGATCGATGAGACAGGTGAATTCGCATGGGATCTTGTTGAGGCGTATTCAAAATATGGTTTTTTAAGCCTTGTCATTTCTAAAGAATATGGAGGAATGGATACAGATATTACTTCTTTCTGTTTGGTCACCGAAGAAATCGCCAACATCTGCGCCTCCTCTGCCCTTCTTGTGATTGTTCAAGCAGTCGGAACAATGCCTGTGGTTTTAGGAGGGACAAACGAACTGAAGGAAAGAGTGCTACCACAATTAGCCAAAGAGAAAGGTCTGATCTGCTTTTGTTTGACCGAACCTGACTCAGGTTCGGATGCGGCTTCCGTCCGAACCAAAGCTGTATTGAAAGATGACCATTATGTAATCAACGGGCGGAAATGTTTCATCACGAACGGTGGAGTGGCTGATTTCTATACGGTCTTTGCCGCTACTAATCCTGATAAGAAAATTGAAGGGATAACAAGCTTTGTAATCAAAAAGGGAACCCCTGGCCTTACCATTGGAAAAACCGAAGAAAAAATGGGCATTCGAGGCTCCAATACTACGGAAGTGATTTTAGAAGATGTCAAAGTTCCTATTAATCAAAGGATCGGTGATGAAGGAGCGGGCTGGTGGCAAATGATGAGAACGCTTAATCGATCAAGACCAGCCATTGGCGCCCAGGCTGTTGGATTAGCTCAAGGCGCTTTAGACTATCTCATTCGCTTTGTTCAGGGAAAAGGCTTGGCTAAAGGAAAGGAAGATAGACTGGGAGTTCAATTGACGCTGGCTGATATGGCTGTGGAGATTGAGGCAGCTCGAGCCCTTGTCTATAAGGCAGCAAATATGATGGATGAAAAGGTGAAGGGCGCTCCGGTTCAGATGTTCTCCGCCATGTCCAAATACTTTGCCTCTGATGTGGCCATGAAAGTGACTACCAATGCAGTTCAGATTTTGCAATGGGAAGGTCTCACTAAAAATCATCCTGTTGAGCGGATGATGAGAGATGCGAAGGTCATCCAGATTTTCGAAGGAACGAATCAAATCCAGAGGATGGTGGTGGCCCATACACTACTCAAGGGGAGATAAGTCTAAGTTCACAAATTTTCAATGATCAAAATTGTTTTGCACACTGCGGACGAATCTTACAACAGGGGCAATTCATGCCTGCGTGCTGAAACGCCGCACTTCGGCGTGCAAGCATGAATTGCCCCTACTCGTAAGAAAGGAATAAGACATGGCTGTCAAGGTGCATATTCATTCAACTCATCGACAATTTACCAATGGCTTGGAGGTGGTTTCCGTAGAGGGAAATACAGTGGGTGAATGCCTGAATCATCTCATCAAGCAGTTCCCTGGAATGGAGAAAGCGGTTTTTTCCAAAAAAGACAAACTGCTCAATATTGTTGAAATTTATGTAAATCATACCAGTGCATATCCAAATGAACTCATTAAACCCGTTAAGGATGGAGACGAAATTCACCTTGTCATTATGCTTGCTGGAGGGTAAGAGTGAGGGGGTATCGATTCGTTTTAGTGCGATTCTAACTCTAATGCAACAGCCTTTTTTTGTGCGGCAGTGATTTTCTCAGCGGCCGCTTTCTTCTTGGAGACACTCACCCGGTCAGCATCCACATAATCCACTGCTTTGACTTCACAGAAACGAACGCACTGTGGATCTCCATCGCAGAGATCGCACTTAAAATTCTTTCGATCTATGACGTTAAAACCCATCGCGCCGAAGGGACAGACCGCCACGCAGGAACGGCAGCCAATGCAAATATTTTGATTCACCATCACCCGGCTGAGTTTCTCATCTCGGGTAATGGCCTTCACGGGGCAAACGATCATACAGGGAGCATCCTGACACTGCTGACAGGACATGGGAATATAAAGCCCTTCCGCCTCCCACTTCATAATCTTGATCCGGCTTCGTGAAGCATTGGATACGCCGTCATGGAAAACCGAGCAAACAAGCTCACAAAGCCTACACCCGGTGCACTTTTCAGGAGTGATTGCAAGTACTTTACCCATGGGTTCCATTAAGTTTCTCCTTTCATTGCCACGAATGACTCGAATTAAAACGAATTTCACGAATGAACCAGAAAAAGAGCGATATATTCGTGTCATTCGCTGCCATTCGTTTCATTCGTTTAGTATGTGCCATTCGTTCCAATGGCTCTTGTTCTCTGCTGTTACGCTATGCGCCATGCCCTATGCGCTATGCTTTTTTATAGCAGGTGGGAGGGTTCATTTTCCAGGCCAAGCCTCTTGAGCGTTGCTGGTTTCGGAACGCCCTTCTCATCAAGGCCCTTGTATTCATAGAATTCATCAATCATCTTCTTGAATTTTTCCCGATCGATGGTCATGCCGACGACATCGGGCGCACCCCTTCGGAGGGGCTCATCAAAGTAGCGGTGATTGAGCATATCGCCCTTTTTGAGATCCTCTCTCTGTAGACCTTCGCGAAGGTTAAACAGCCGCTCGATCATGTTGCATCGCTCAGCAATGTCCCAAATTTCCCGGGGGGTAAACTCCAGGCCGGTATTGTAGTAAATCACTTTGGTCCAATCTTCAAAATTGGGAAGCGTAGCCCCCAAGAAGACGGTGTGATACTTGCAAATGCCAAGGCAATCCACTGCCATATAACAGTTCTCCTGCCAGAAGACCTCCCACGGCTTGCCAATATATTCCGTATGTTCTGAACTCAATGGCCCATCGTAAGGGACCGGGTTACTGTAGATTTTTCTCAGCACTTCTTCCGGTAAATGGTATAGATCAATCGCTGGTCGGCTCCTTAAATGGTCTGAGCCTCGGGAAGCCGTAGCAACATTGAGCGCAAGGGCGGGTGTGGCTCGCTCATCGGAGTGAAGATTGCCCACCCCTTTTACCTGAATCAGGTAGTCAAAAGAATTCTTTCCAATCTTCTCAGAAGCGATGATCCCCCCCTCAGCCAAAGTGTTACCCAACCAGCCCTCTCTAAAGCAAATACGTTTCACCATCTCCAGGAGCGCCTCATCATTGCCAAACCGCAAATCCAAACCATCGGTCTCTTTGTTGGTGAGGATTCCCAGCTCATAGAGCTCCATCGCCCAGGAAATAATGCTTCCGGTTTCGAGGTTATCCATTCCCCACTGATCAACCAAGTGATTTCCTACCAACAGCGTTTCCAAACTCCGGCAGTCTGGCTCGCTACAAAAAGCCCCTTGAGAAGTATACTCCGGGCCCTCATCATATACTCCCGCATAAGGTCCGGTAGGAATTTTATACTTGGCCCGGCAGTGAACCTGGCAACCAAAACAGCCGGCCATATGGTAAGGACCTATGGTTTCCGTGCAGGCTTCATCAATCGATTCCGGCTCAATCTCGTCACAATAGAGCTCCTGGTTATACTGGAAGTTTCTGCACCGTACGCCACCCCAGGAGTTAGTGGCTCCCCAGATAAAGGGGGTGCCAAGGGTTCCCTGGGTTTGATTCACCTTAGCGCTTGTGATTTGGTCAATAAAACGTTTATTATACTCGAGTGCTTCTTTTGGGTAGGCGATTTTTATATCCATCGTGCCGCGGGCGGCAATGGCCTTCAGATTTTTTGATCCCATGACCGCTCCCATTCCGGTTCTTCCACCGGAATTTTTGATTCCGGTCATGACATTGGCAAACCTCACCAGATTTTCACCCGCTGGGCCAATGACCAGACTTTTAATATCGTCATCCCCCAACTCCTCCCGGATTGCCCACTGGGTTTCTGTGGTCGTTTTTCCCCAAAGGTGGCGAGCATCGCGGATCTCGATTTTGCCGTTGTTGATCGACAGGTAAACTGGTTTTTCCGCCTTCCCTTTGATGACGAGATGATGAAAACCTGCCCAGGCTAACTCGGGAGCAAAGAAACCTCCCATGTTAGCGCTTCCCAGCAAACCTCCCAGCGGGGATTTAGCCATCACGTGGGTTCTGGCGGTTGCTGAGGCCAAGGTGGCAGTTAAGATTCCGCCGCTGACCATGACCGTATTTTCAGGACCGAGAGGATCGCATCCTTTCTTCGTGTGGTTATAAAGTAAATAGACATCCAGCCCTCGGCCTCCCAAGAATTTTTTCCGCACATCGAGCGGAATAGGCTTGATTTCTATTTTGCCTGTAGAGAGATCGACATATGCTATCTTCCTATTTAGGGCCATCTTTCTTTTCCTCCTTCATTTTTCTTTCAAACGCCTCCTCCGCTAATCGCTTGTTTACGTCCCAAACCGGACCTCTGATGCGGGGAAAACCACTTTTGACCCAAGTCACGCGATATTCCATGCCGCAAGCAGGACACTTCACATGATTTACCCCGGGTTCCGGCTGAAGTCTTCCCATGCAACTGGGATTATGGCACCTCACCTGACCATAGGTGCGAGTCTTGCGTAGACTTTCGGCTGTTGAAAGTCCCTCTTTTTCATTTCCCATAACAACCCTCCTTTCTAACTTGGATAAGAATTTCGTCTCGGGGTAAGGGTAACGATGCCCGTTTCGTCATTGGGTCACGTTCGAGTGTATAAAATCTGTAAAGGTTACCGTTGTCGAAGCTCGTACTCGCCGCGCAAGCGCTGGCGCAGCGGGTCGAGGCTTGTCTATTGATACTGGATATTCGAGTTTCTTTTTGTGCGAGCGTCCTGCTTCGATACCAGCGTCGTCACCGTTAAACGATAATTCCTTTCATCTTAAATCATACGGGCTTCCTAACCGTAGCCTTAACCTAAGAACGGATGACGTGTCCGCCATCAAGGATTGACGTGAAAAAATGAACACAACGCTTTGCAGGTTTCCTCACCTCAGGAGGCATGTTCACAATAGTGAACGTTCAACATGCCACCGTTCAAAAATCTTTTACATCAATATAGCATAATTATTTCTTTGTCAAGGGTAAATTTGATTTTCATAACATTTTGCTTTGCGAGTCAAGTTCACAATAGAGAACCGCCTGAACATGCCGGAAAACCCTATCTCAAGGACGGATTCCACCTGAGCTCCCAGTAGTCCATGGGGCTCACCCGTATGGTGCGTCAAGAAGATCATGTTTTCAAATACTCGGAGACCATATGCTCTTACTATGTCATATTTGAGGGACGGCTTCAATGAGAGGTTGTTGCCCATACCCCTTTAAAGTGCAAAATAATATAACATAAAATTAGGGTAGGGCAAGGCTTCAGCCTTGCAATGAGCAGGCCTAAAGGCCTGCCCTACAAAAATGGTGTTATTAAATTTAATGCTTTTAGTTTAATTTGAAATTTTGGGTTTTCGGATTAACCGCCGGCGAGGAGGAGCATAAACCCTGTTGTTGCATTAAATTCGGCGCCTGGATTTATCAAACCCTTACCCAGAGAGGAATGGCTGTTAAATCAATGTCGTCCCCTGGATCAATCCAAGAGTGACCTTTTGAAGGTATCCTCAAAAGGGTGGAAACAGCCTTTTTATGGGAGTATGCAGTTGATTCAACCGCATCTTTATGCAACAACGGGGTAAACGTGAGCATATCCCCATCGGAAGACCCAAGAATTCCACGTTGATCTTCATCGCCGACCTAAAATTCGCCTGGCGCAAGGGGCATGGTGTTAAAAAATTTACGCTCTGCGCTCTGCGCTCTGCTCTATGCTGTTATCTGATCTGCTTCATCGATTCAGCATATTTAAGGAAGGCCTCTCGCTTTTTGGCCACGTTCGTCTTATCCGCATCCGTAAAAGAGATGGCCTTGACATCACAGAAACGGACACACTGCGGGTCTCCGTCACAGTAATCGCATTTCACCGTGACCCGATCATGGATATCAAAGAACGGATGGCCAAAGGGGCAGGCGATGATGCAGGTTCTACATCCGATGCAAAGCTTCTTGTCGATGGTCACGCGATTATTATTTTCAGGCTCCCTATGGCAGGCCTTTGTCGGGCATACCTCCACACAATAGGCTTTTTCACAGTGATTACAGGCCATGGGAAGATAAAGCCCGACATCCTCCCACTTAACCACTTTAATCCGGGAACGGCTTGGATTGCTTGCTCCTGTGTGAAAAACCGAGCACACCAGCTCGCATAAACGACATCCGGTGCACTTCTGTTGATCAACGACCAATACCTTTTCCTGCATTCCAATTCTCCTTTATTTTCATGGCTCTCATATCATACTGGATTTCCATCAACCGATGCATCGGAATCTGATCCTTGATCCCGGCGTGAAGGACGCCTAAACGGAGCAAAAAACCGCCGCCGAGAAGGCTCAGGCCAGAAGAAAAGATCAACAACATATTTCCATGGGAGAAAGCAGCGATGCTTACAAGGACGAACGGGAGGACAAGACCCAGCAGGACGTCCCCTCCCCAGAAGATAAACTTTTTCTCACCGTGTAAAAGAAGGCGGACCGAATCCTTTCCTTGCTCCGAGACCCTGTACCTCCCAGAGAGATAAAGATAAAGGACAATCCCTTCAATCACCACTAAGATTTGTACCGCATACATCAAGACTTTCAAGGCTGAAGCATCATGGGAAAAGAGGCCGGTTCCCAGGGTGGCAAGGATGATGGCCATTGATCCGGTGGAAAGAGCCGACACGAGGAAAAGAAGGGGAAGAAGATGAGTATTCCATAAAGGGATCGATTTCGTCGCTTTTAAGAGAATTCCGGTGTAAATGGCGGTCCCGAGAGCAAAAACAAAAGCGATGATCTCCGGGATGCGCCAGAGAACGGATTCCGCATGGAGCCATTCAAAAGGCAGAACGGATTTGGCAAGGAGGACCAGACCAAAAATAATGAAGATGGAAAGGATAATAAACCCTCGGGCTACCCAGGAGGTTCTTGGATTCAGGCAGGCATACATGAATCTCCACTTGATTCCCAGGTCTAAAATGAGAAAGGGGGCGCCGATGGCGACCATGATCGGTCCCCAGAGGATCGGGACACTTGAAAGGTTTAGGGTATGGCCGAAAAGAACAATGGAGGGGAGGAATAGAGGATTCAATTTTACACCCATCCAGTTGATCAGGGCGCCCCACTGAATCAGAATACCAATGACAAAAGAACCGGCTCCCATGCCCGCCAGATAAAGGTAAATAGCGATCATCTCCTTCCATTCTTTTTGAGGTCTAAGATGCCTCACATTTCTTATTGGATGAATGGATTCTGTCCTCATCCCTATTTCCCCCCAGGAGACTTCCCCTTTTTGGGGACTGAAAAAAGAAAGTTCTTTATAGTGAACAGTTTAACTTTGGGCTTATCATAGCATATACAACTATTTTGTCAAGAATTTCAGAAGAGAGCTCTGAAAAACTACTACACGCTCCCTTGATTATAGAGATTTCTGGGCTTTCTCAGAAATCTCCAGAAAGAACTTAGGAGAATATATTGACAAGGATCAAAGGAACCTGGTATCTTATTAAGAAGTTCAATCTGGTGAACATATGAAAAAAGTCACTTACTCGGCGCCTTCGGTCAAGAAGGCCTTTAAGATTCTTCATGCGATTTCAGACGCTTCAAACGGCCTGGGAATAAGCGATCTCTCAAAACAGCTCAAGATCGGCAAGAGCACCGTCCATGGAATCACATCTGCTTTAGAAGAAATGGGAATTTTGGTTAGAGATCCAATCCATAAAAAATATAATATAGGATATACACTTTTAGAACTGAGGAAAAAAGCCTATGCAAAGATGGAGTTAAGAGATGTGGCCAGAATCCCTATGGAGAGATTGATGGAGAAAATAGGAGAGACAGTTTTTTTAGGAATACTAAATGGAGACCACGTCACTATTTTGGATATGGTTGAATCTCATAATGAGATGAAAATCACCTCGCCCCCTGGGACAAGGCTTCCACTCATTGCCGGGGCAACGGGGAAGGTCTTTCTTTCTCAATTTGAAGAAAAGAAGGCAAAAGAGATTATCCAAAAAATCGGATTGGTTAGGTTCACCTCAAAGTCGATCATTGATCCGAAAAAGTTTTTTAAAGAAGTGGAAGAGACGAAGAAGAGGGGGTACGCGATTGATGATGAGGAATATATGCTCGGGGTAAGGGCTATTGCCGTACCCCTTCAGACTGCCATATCTCCTTTAGCTGCGATTTGGGTGGTGGGATTTACTTCAAGTCTCAATGACCAGAAGATGGAAAAGGCCATTTTAGAGATCCAGAAGACCGCACAGGAAATTAGCCATTCCATGAACCCCGTAGTTGCATTATAAAAAGGAGTGAATTTTTTCGGGGTGAAGGATCATGTCAGGTGAAATAAGGAAATCACCAAACCATTTTGGCATTCACGATCCCTGAAGTGATTTGAATAGGAGATATTCAGGTGGAAATTGGTAAATATTGACAAATATTGAAAGCTGGATCTATATACCCAGGTAGGCTTCTCTGATATCCCTTGAGCCCTTTATTTTCTCTGAGCTCCCCTCTGCCTTGATCGTACCCTCATGAATAATATAAACGTAATCTGAGGCGTTGAGGGATGCCTCCACATTTTGTTCGACGAGGAGAATGGTCAGGCCCATTTCGGACTTCATCTTTTTGATCGTCTCAAGAACCTCGGAGACAAGTTTTGGAGCCAAGCCCTGACTCGGTTCGTCAAGCATGATCAATCTGGGCCTTGTCATCAAAGCCCGTGCGATGGTCAACATTTGTTGTTCGCCGCCGCTGAGCGAGCCGGCCCTTTGATTGGTTCTTGCTTTAAGGATTGGAAATAGAGAATAAACCAGTTTTAAGGACTCTTCGATATGTTCAAGAGCCTTTTTCAAATAAGCTCCCATGATCAAATTTTCATGGACACTCATGCCGACAAATAGATGCCTTCCCTCAGGGACGAGCACGAGGCCCAGATCCACCTTTTTGTGTGTTGGAAGGTGGGTGATCTCTTCGCCTCCATAGGTGATTTTCCCACCCCAGGGCTCAATCGAGCCGAAGACCGTCCTGAGCAGAGTTGTTTTCCCAACCCCATTGGGTCCCAGCAAAGAGGTGATGGAACCTTTTTTCACCTCTAAGCTTGCCCCCCACAATACCTGCATTGGCCCATATCCAGATTCAAGGTTGTTCACCTTAAGCATGAGTTCCCTCCGGCGGATGTCCCAGGTAGACCTCCACGACTCTTGGATCGCTCAAAGCCTGAGCGGTCATTGCGTCTATCAATTTTTCACCCTGATACATCACAATGACCCTTTCAGCAAATCCGGCCACAGCCCGCATGATATGTTCCACCATGGAGACGATGGCGATATTCTCCTCCTCCTTTACCTTTTTCAGAAAGACGACCATTTTATCAATGTCTTTAGGATGCATTCCAGCCAAGGCCTCATCCATCAGGAGGAGCTTCGGCTTCATGGCTAAAGCCCGTGCGATCTCCATCAACTTCTTCTCCGTAGGAGTTAATGAACCCGCCTCCTTATCAATGTGAGCTGAAAGCCCTACGAGTTCAATGTAACGATCGGCTGTCTCCAGGGATTCATCAACGCCAATTTTATTGCTGAGGGTTCCGAACATAGCGCCCACGGCGACGTTCTCCCTCACAGTGGCTGAGCTAAAAGGCCGAGGGATTTGGAAGGTTCGCCCCAGCCCCAAGGGAGCCCTTCTATATGGCGGCAAATGAGTGATGTTCTTGCCTTCAAAGATAACCTCTCCTTCTTCCGGGAAATAGACTCCACTGATTACATTGTAAAGGGTGGTCTTTCCACTGCCATTGGGCCCCACGATGGCGATCGATTCCCCTTGCTCAATTTCAAAGCTCATCTTGTTTACCGCCGTGAGGCCGCCAAACCGTTTCGTGACATTTTCAAGTTTTAATAAAGTCATCTCCTTCACCCCGTTAGAAACCCCGCTGCTTGCCCCGTGTGACCGCAGGTCTTACGGGGTGAGCCTCCCCGTTGTAAAGTCAAAGACTTTCTAACGGGGTAAACCTATATGATAAACTTCTTGAATGTCGTGCCCTTGAACCTTCGCTTTAAAACACCGACGATCCCCTCAGGAAAGGCCACGATAATGACGATGATGATCGGTGCGAAGATAAGAAGTTGAAATCCAGGCACGATCACGGTGAGCCAATATTTGGTCAACCCATAGACGAGCCCTCCAACCACAGGGCCAAGAAGGGTGCCCGCTCCACCGAGCAGCACAATAATGATACACTCCACCGTATAGTGAATTTCGAAGACTTGCGGTGGAAAGACATAGGTCAGCTTGAGAGCCCAGGCCGAAGCGCCAACCAGCCCAGCCAGTGAGGCGCTGGTGATGAAGGCGATGATTTTGTATTTGGTCACATTGATCCCCATGACCTTGGCGGCATCCTCATCCTCCCTCAGCGCGGTCAAGGCATATCCAATCTTGCCTCTCATATAATAAATCGTAATAAAGGCAGCGATACAGGCAATGAAAAAGAGGAAGATATCAGCCCATAACGTTGAAAGCAGACTGGCTGTCTCCCTTCCAAAGGTCTGAGTAAGCTGGCCGGAGAAGATAATTCCCTCTGAACCGCCCCAAATCTTCGCCCCCTCAATGAGAAACCTGAACCCCTCGTTTACTCCGATGGTGGCGATGGCAAAATAGGCCCCCCTGAGCCTCAGGGCCACTGCGCCCACAGCTATAGAAAGAAGACTTGCCATGACTAAGGCGAGGAGGAGTCCGATGATGATAATTCCCATCCCAAGCCATTGAACTTGGTGCAGATGGGAAATGCTCAATGCCATCCCATAGGTCCCGACGCCCATAAAGGCGACGTAACCAAAATCAACATAACCGGTCATTCCAAGAAATATATTGAAAGCCTGTCCTATAGCGCAATAGAACGCAAGCATGGCAACAAGCTGCCACATCCCCGAAACATTGATTCCGATCAAAAATAGGATGAGATAAGCAATATAGACAGGGATCAGCGGATAATATTTAACTATTTTCCCTTTCATTTTGCCCCCAAAAGTCCTGTAGGTTTGATCAGGAGGATCAGGAGGAGGATTAAAAAGGATAAGAACCGGGTCATTGCAAAGGCCTCCACGCCAGGGATGAGAGCAAATAGGGTATAGGACCCATTTTCTATGAGGCCGAATATCAACCCGCCGAAAAAGGCGCCATAGGGTGAGGTGAGCCCGCCCAACACGGCAATCACGAAGGCCTTGAGGGTATATCCTCCTCCCATGTAAGGATTAATGCCCACTGGAATGAACATCGTCAGGAGGACGCCACTGGTGACAGTTAGCCCGATCCCGATGGCAAAACTTAAGGCGTAGACCCAGCCCACATTGACTCCGCATACCCTTGCCCCTTCGCTGTCCTCCACCACGCTTCGCACCGCTGTTCCTGCCCTTGTCTTTTTAAACCATATGTAGAGAAGCAAGGCGATGGCTATGCTGCCGATGAAGGCGTAGATCTTACTCATGGGAAAGACGGTGATGGGAAGGATGATCTTTCCCGCAGCCCAGTTATAGCCCCGAAATTCAGATCCAAAGATGAGTTTTGCAATCTCTTCAAGGAGAATCCCTATTGCAAAGGTAGCTAAGAGAGAGGCGAGCTCGGGGGCCTTGATCAATCTTCGCATGACCAAATAGAAGAAGACAAACCCAATCGCCATACCTACAATTAAGGCGACGGGGATGGCGATCACTGGAGCTAACCCAAAGGCCGTAAATATCCAGAGGGTAATAAAGGCCCCTATCATGATGAAGGCTCCATGGCCGACATTAACAACCTTTAAAACTCCAAAGATCAGACTCAGACCCATGGTGGCCATTCCATAGATCCCACCGAGGATCAATCCTTGCATTAAATTTCCTGTTAACTGCGCTCCGATCATCTCTTTCCTTTCCTACAAATTGGTGAAACCTAAATTGAGCGATTCTTTTTAAATTCTCCGCAACCAAGGGCCTTAGCCCTTTTTTATTGATCACCTGATAGGTAAAAGCGTAGGGCAAGGCTTTAGCCTTGCATTAAAGCAACCCTGAAGGGTTGCCCTGCAGAATCACTCAATTTAGATGAAAATAAAAAGCTCTCCTCCTCTGTTTTTACCAGCAGAAAGGAGAGCTTCTTACGGCATTCTCTCCTTCAAGTTTGAACTTCTATGCTATTTCGGCACTGCCATCTTCCCTTTTGCTTTATCGCCAAAAGTGGGCATTGGGTAATAGAGTTTGCCTGTTGCGGCCTCCGGAGGCCAGATAATGACCCTTTTGCCGCCCTGCCATTGCATGTCCACCATTGAGTGGCCGACCTGCAGCCCTGTATCATCCACGTCCCAGGCTCCATAAAAAGACATGAACCTAAGCTCCCCAAGGGCACCCCTCACTGCGGTGGGGTCAATACTTCTGGCCTTTTCTACAGCCAATGCGTATGCCAACACCTGAGCTCCAGCCTCAGCCGCATGATAGTCGGGTATAACATCCTTCCCCAGGGCCTCCTTGAACAACTTCACGAACTCATCTTGGCTTGGACCAATCCATCCCAGGTTAACTTTTTTAGCTCCTTCGACAGAGTATGTCACGCCGTATTCCCAATGTGAAGGGCCCATCACCCCTTCTGCCAAACTCTTCAGAGCATTGTGAAAGGCTGGCAGGGTTGCGGAGGCAACCAGCGAAAGGGCCTTCACATTGATATCGAGGTCTCCCATCTGTCGGCAGAAGAGCTGTCCGTCCTCATAATGCCCTCCACCGATCACGATATCTGGTTTTGCCGCCTTCATGTCAGAGAGCACGGGCGTGAGGTCAGTTACCTTTCCCGGATAAGTGCGATTAAAGACGATCTCAAATCCAAGCTTCTTAGCGTGGTCCTCTGCTCCCTTTAGAACCATCCTTGAGAATTCATCATCCTCATAAACCATGGCCACTCTTTTGGCCGCGGGATCGATCTTGCGAATCATATCAAGCGTGCCCATATGATACCGGGTGCCCGGACCGATGGTTTGAACGATGTATTTATATCCCTGCTGAAAGATGCGGTCGCTGGCGCCGCCATGGTCCATATAGAGCATCTTGTATTTTTCGGCCACAGGGGTTCCGGCAAGGGTGAGCCCGGAGCTATAAGGGGCGAAGACAACATTGACTTTGTCCACTGTAATCAGACGCTCGATCAGACTGGTTACGCCTTCCTTTTTGGATTCGCAATCGTAGTATTTATATTCGAGAGGAACTTTTTTCCCGCCTATCTTCACGCCTCCATAGGTCTGGTTCACCCATTTGATGCACGCCCTTACTCCTCCTATGGCCTGTTCCCCCGCCTTGGCATAGGTTCCCGACATCCCTTCTGGATGACCGATAATGATCTTCTCAGGAACTTTCTGCGCCATCAGGGTATTTGTTGTCGCAAAAATAAGACCAAAAATAGCACAAAAAGTTATCATCCCTAACAGCCTTTTACCTTTCATGACACACCTCCTTATAAATTTTCAAGGTCTTTCGAATCTCAAAGGAACTTTAAACAAAAATTTAAGTCTTTGTCAAGCTTTTTTAATTTAGGCGCGTATTCTTTAAAAATGTTGACTACGGTTTTGTCATCCCGAACCATGTCCTGAAGCAAGTAATGTCATCCTGAATTTATTTCAGGATCAGGATCTAATGATTCGGGATCTCGATTTTGGTTTTGTGCATTTTCTTGAAGGGCCTTCAAAACCTTTTCTGGGGTGACCGGAAGGCTCTTAAATCTCACTCCAATGGCATCATAAATCGCATTGATGATGGCAGGCGCAGGGGCCAACTGAGTTCCTTCACCGGACTCTTTGGCGCCGAAGGGGCCTTCAGGATCGTTTGTCTCAACCTCTACAGAAGTGATGGAAGGGACTTCCATGGCAGTCGGGATGCCATAATCCAAGAACGAAGGATTTAGAACCTGTCCCTTCTCTGTAATGACTTCTTCATATAGCGCTTGGCCCATTCCTCCGACTGCTGATCCTTCCAACTGTCCTTCGACTAACATGGGATTGATGGCCTTTCCGCAGTCGTGGCTTGCCACCATCCTTAAAACTTTCACCTTTCCTGTTTTTGTGTCCACTTCTACCTCAGCGGCCTGGGTCATAAAAGAGTAGGCAGGAGAAAAATTTCCGTCTTCTTTAAGAAGGGTTGTCGGCTCTTTAGCCGGAGGCTGGTAAGAACCTCTGCCAATGATGGGCATGGGGCGGTCCGAATATTGATAGAATTTAATTGCTTCTTGTATGGACATTCCTCTTTCAGGATTCCCTTTGACATGGATTCGACGGTTCTTTGCTTCCAGTTCCTCGATTCTTATTTCCATCTTTTCAGCCGCCGCTTCAAAGAGTTTTTCTTTGGCTGCTTGAGCGGCTATTTTAGCCGCATTGCCTGCACGCAGTGTGACGCCGCTGCCGAATGTCCCGGGATCGAGAGGAGTAATTTCTGTATCGGCAGCGGTGATTCGAATGTCCTCAAGAGGAACGCCTAATTCCTCTGCAACGATCTGAGAGATGACCGTCTCAGCGCCTTGCCCGATATCCGCAGCGCCCGTTAAAAGAGTAATGGAACCATCCCGTTCGATCTTCACAATGGCGCCTGAAGAGATATGGCTCATGTTGCTTACCCCGCTTGGAAAACTGGCGCCGGCAAGACCAACTCCTCTGCCGAATGGCAGTTTTCCTCTCTTCTCTTTCCAGCCGATCCCTTCTGCTGCCTTCTTCAAAGTATCGCTGAACCCACAGGTCTGGACTAAAAGTTTGGCAGGATGGGGCTCTCCAGCCTGAAAGGCATTCTTCAATCGGAGATCCAGCGGATCGATCCCCATCTTTTCCGCTATGCTGTCAAGTTGAGCCTCCACAGCGAAACGGACTTGAGGGATTCCATGTCCCCTCATCGCCCCGCCCACGGGCTTATTGGTGTATACATGATAGCCTTCGAAAAGAAGATTCTCGAGACGATAGGGAAGCATGATGAAATAACAAGCTAAGGTAATCATCAGAGGGGCTGTGCTATTATAAGCGCCTCCATCGGCAATCACCTTGAACTGTTGAGCCAGAATGGTTCCATCCTTCTTCATCCCTGTCTTGAGATGAATCCGCATCGGGTGTCGCTGTCTGGTAGAAATAAATACTTCTTCACGCTCATAAACGAACTTGACGGGTCTCTTCGTCTTCATGGCGAAGAAGGCCGCACAAAAATCCTTAGCGTAGAGGTCGATCTTCTGACCAAATCCTCCTCCCACCTTTGGCTTGATCACGCGGACTTTACTTTCAGGAATGTCGAGAGTAGTCGCCAGATTTCTTCTGAGAAAGAAAGGAATCTGGGTAGAGGCCCAGAGGGTGACTTTTCCGGAAGGATCCACCATCGCTAAGGCAGCCTGAGGTTCAAGAGGACAATGATTGACAGCCTGAGTCTCAAAGGACTCTTCAAAAAGAAAGTCCGATTCACGAAAGGCCTTCTCCACATTTCCAAATTCCTTATGGATGGAAGCGCTCACATTGTTCGGAACTTCATCGTGAATGATGGGAGCTCCGGGTTTCATCGCTTCGATGGGGTCAAAGACGGCAGGGAGTTCTTTATAATCCACCCGGATCTTTGAGATGGCCTCCTCTGCCGCATCCAGGGATGTGGCGACCACAGCCGCCACCTCATCCCCGATATAGCGCACTTTGTCAATGGCGAGGGCATATTCATCCTTCGCCATGGGAACAATGCCATACTTTTTCTTTGGAATATCTTTTCCGCTGATGGCGCCCTTGACTCCGGCCACTTTCTCTGCTTCGGAAAGATCGACATGAAGAATCTTTGCATGGGCAAGAGGGCTTCTTAATATCTTTCCATAAAGCATCCCTGGCAGGCTGAGATCGTCTGTAAAGCGCGCTCGGCCAGTCGCTTTCTCCCATGCGTCGAGCATGGGTTCTCTCTTTCCAACGACATTGAGTTTGTTCATGGAAACCTCCGATGAGAAACCGAATCAAAACCTATATCTTTCCCCTCCCTTGATGGGAGGGGCTAGGGGAGGGTGGACAAACATCTATCTCTTATTACTTCTAAAACCCCCTCTAAATTTTGTAAAACTTCATTATCCCAAAATCTCAACACTTTAAAACCCTGCTTGCTAAGCCAATTATCTCTTTCTCTGTCCCTCTCTTGTTCTGCTGAATGCTGACCTCCATCTAATTCAATTACAATCCTTTTTTCAAAGGAGACAAAATCTACGATATACTTTCCGATAGGTTGTTGTCGCCTAAACTTAACTCCATCCATCTGTCTCGTTCTTAAGTATTTCCATAAAAGTAACTCTGCATCTGTATGACTTTTTCGAAGACCTCTGGCCAATTTGGTAATCTTTTTTTGACTCACCCCTCACCCCAACCCTCTCCCACAAGGGGAGAGGGTGAACGCATTCAGTTGTCTTTAGGTCTTTGATGTTACTGATAAAATCGCCTCCACGATCTTTACATAGCCGGTGCAACGGCAGAGGTTTCCAGAAATGGCCTTTTTTACTTCTCCTTCTGATGGATGAGGATTTTCATCGAGAAAGGCCTTGGCCGTCAGGATCATCCCGGGTGTGCAGAATCCGCATTGAATGGCCCCTTTTTCGACAAAGGCCTTCTGAAGAGGGTGAGGTTCTCCATCCTGGGTGAGGCCTTCAATGGTGACGATCTTCTTTCCCTGGACATCGACGGCTAAGGTCAGACAAGAAAGATAAGGCTTCCCCTCGATCAAGACGGTGCATGCCCCGCAGGCGCCCAAATCGCAACCTCGTTTTGTTCCTGTCAAGCCCAGATCCTCTCTCAAAACCTCAAGAAGGGTCTTATGGGTCTCTGTGAGGATCTCGTGTTCGTCACCATTCATATGAAGTCTAAGGATACGTTTCATAAAAAATCCTTTCATTAAAGTCAGCCCTAAAGGGCTGAGTTACAAAACAGACCAAAACTGTAACTCAGGGCCCTGCCGCAGGAGCCCTGATCAGATTCAGCCCTAAAGGGCTGAGTTACTCCGAACTACGAACTAATTTTTTCCAATGCTTGTTTTAACAGAATTCCTGCCATCTTTCTTTTATAGGCAGGAGAGTGGATGGAGGTTCGCATTGGCGAAATCTCCTTGATCGCCTGATTTGAAACCTTCTCGATCATCCAGTCGTCAAGAGATGCATTCTTAAGCATCTTTTCTGCTTCCAAAGCCTCTACTGGTCCAGAACCCACTCCACTAAAGATAATCCTTGCTTTTTGGATTCTTTCATTTCCATCCTTTTCAATATGGAAAGCTAAAGAGACAATGGGGAATTCGATGGACTCCCTCCGCCTCCATTTGAGATAGAGGGCCTTTCCGGAGGGAGGGGGGAAAAGAATCTCCTTCAAGATTTCCCCTTTCCTTAGCGAAAGAGGTTTTTTCCCCTCCTGGGTATAAAGTTTACTGAGAGGAAAAACCCGTTCTCCATTAGGGCCTACAACCCTGACCTGAGTGTCCAAGGCGATGAGCACAGGAGCCATATCGCCACAATAAGTGGAATGGCATTCTTTTGGTTTTCGCCCGCCCCCCGCACGAGCAGGAACAACATGACAGATTTTTCCGCCCACCTTGTAACAAGGGGATTTCACGCCTCTCCAAAAGGCGGACTGATTATAGAACCGACACCGATTCCCCTGGCAGAGATTTCCACCTAAAGTCCCCATTACCTGATGGGCATAAGCCCCGACTTCTCCGGCAGCTTGGGAAAGGATGGGGACTTCCTCTTGAATCGCTTGAGAAGAGGCGATATCGTGAAGGGTGGTCAAAGCTCCAATCCTCAATCCATCTTTTCCATTTGAAATATAAGCTAATTTTGGAATCGTCTTAAGATTGATGACCTGCTTGGGTTGAATGACCTTGTGTTTCATATTGACAAGAAGGTCTGTTCCCCCTGCAAGGAGAACGGATTCTTTCGTGTCTGAGGCGAGAGCTTTGGCTGCCTCTTTAAGAGTCTTTGGTTCCAGATATTCAAATTTAGGAAGACGCATCGTTAGCTCCTTTCCCCTCACCTTTCCCCTCTCCCCACGTGGGAGAGGGCGGGGTGAGGGGGCATGGCGCAGAGGGCATAGCGCATAGCGTTCGAGAGGCCTAACCTTTCTTTTAATAATACTTATGAAAATCCAAATCTTGTTTTTCCAGAGTAACACAAAAGGATATGATTAGGAAAGAAAAATGGGTATTTGATATGACAAGGCAAGGGGATTCTAAATGATATTAAAGCTCAGAAGGCAAAGTGTATTAACTCACTTGTCAGTCGTCCGGTCACGAACATAGACACGCTTATTTGATTGTTGATTTTACCACATCATTGGGACCAAACCCTGCGCCTTGAACCGCCTTTCCAACGGCGGCATCCACACCAAATAGGTCGGTGACTTTTATAGCTCCCTTTAATTTGCCGGTGGTCCATCCGAGGGAGAGGTTTGTGGTTGGATGGAGGATCTCTTTTCCGGGTTCAAAGACCTCTAAGGTATCTCCAATGCGAATGCCGGATAATTTGCCTGCATTGAGGTAAATATTCTCTGCTTCCACTTTTGCTATGGTAGTGGTCCAATCCAGGAGGTCGAGTTGTCGAAGGAATCCTTCCAAAATGTCATCCAAACCGAAGTCAATCGCTTTGATCACAGACTTCCCCCTGCTCCCTTCTCCTGTCTCTTTAGTGCCGAAGATGGGGCTTCTCCCAATGAATGTTTTCAGCAGGTTTCCAGTGGAGGCATCGATGAGACGGATTTCTACTTTTGCCGTAGCAAAAGCCACTTCCTCATCGGAGGTCTCAGAGGCCTTAGAGGAAAGGAGGCTTACATCTGTCACCGTCCCCAGGGCAAATGCCTGGATTCCTAAGGATTGGTGAGCGCGCTTCATCACCGATGGATTTGAAAAGCTCTCGAATTTAAAACCCTCCCGATTTAACATCTCTGAAACAACGGTCTTATCCAATGTCACCACTCGCTGGGTTGCCTCGAGTTTATCAGAAAGCTTTTTAGCAACGGCCTCTCCAATCTTCTCCTCTTTGTAAGTCGTCTTGTTCTCAAAGTCTAAGATAGCCACCTTTCTCTTAAACCCCATTTGGAAGAAGGGAAGCGAAGGGCTGTAAAAAGGCCTCGTGGGAGTTGAAGCGACCCTGGTTTCTCCCTCTTTCTTTGTAGGGGTTGTTGGAGTGGAAGGTTTTTTAGAAGAAGGCGTCTCTGCCTTTGGAGGATTGACGCCCTTTACTTTTTCCATTCCTTCTACGGTCACTGTTTTTCCCGATTCAAGTTTATCCACCTTTTCTTCTTTCTTCTTTCCGATCAAAGGGAGATTTGAACAGGAGGTTATAAGAAAGAGGAGAGCCGTTAAAAAAACAAAGAGAAATAAAAGATTTTTTCTGTTTCGAATCATGAAAGCTCCTTCTTCTCCCCCTCATCCCTTTTCCCCTATGTGGGAGGAGGTTTATTCCCTTAGTTTCTCCTCCCCTTGCGGGAGGAGTTTATTTCCCTATTTCCTCCTCCCCTTGTGGGAGGAGGTGAGGAGGAGGGGGATTAATAGCTGGTAATATATTACCAAATTTTTAAAAGATGTCAACCCTTCCCCTGTCATGCTGAATCCTGAAAGTGTCATTCTGAACTCGGTTCAGAATCTCTTCAGGACAGGCTTTTTTCAGCATCTCTCTTTGCCCCTACCCCTTAGACCCTGAAACGATATTGAAACAAGTTCAGCACAGGGTTCAAGGGTGACAGAACGTTACTTTTCCAGAGATCTCTTACCTTGTCGCTTATTTTAACTTTAGCATGGGAAGATAGGGGGATTCTGGCCTTGGAACAAGTTTTCCTTCTTTGCAATCGACTAAAAGGTCTAATCGCTCCAGAATAATCTGGCCAAGTAAGGGTTCACTTGCCGGAGGATTCACCACACAATCC